>WNFC01001280.1_pt1 | contig 30000 bp, 32 predicted proteins | sample 5400541 | NCBI WGS metagenome assembly WNFC01 (sample SAMN13153342, study PRJNA577476) | soil metagenome | isolation source: 120 cm saprolite under Douglas fir tree site 2 hole 2 replicate 1 | place: USA:California | collected 2015-04-18
CCGCGCGAGCATCGCGAAGACCGAGAAGACCGCTGAGCGGCTGAAGCGCCATCTGCCCGCACCGGGGCTGCCGACCGAGACGGCTGCCCTGCTCGACGAGCAGTGTCGGCGAACTAACCGCTTCCGCCAGAGCGCGCGGCAATTTACGACGCGACTCGGCAGGGGCTGGCCCCGCAGTCAAACTCCGTTGCCTTAAGCTCCTCGCCTCGCGCGCACTGCGCGTTGGTGGATTGCGGGCCTTGGGCCGGGACCGAATGCAGGGCCAGTTCGAAACATCTTACGCCGTTCGGGACGCGAGAACGGTTAGGTCTTTTTCCCCATCCCCAACCACTTGCGGATCTTGTCCATGAGACTCGCCATAGAGCGAGTCTACGCCGTTTCATTAAAAAAAATGCCCTCGTTGGCGCCCCTCAGCGGCGACGTACACTCGACGGGATGCCCGAAGAGAAGCGACCCGACATCCGCCCGCAGCTCCGCGCGTACCTCGCCTGGTACGAGGAGGTGCTAGGGCGGGTCGAGTCGGGGGCCATCGTCGCGCCAGGAGAACAAGAGCGCCTCACCGAAGAGGCGTCAGCCGTGGCTCACCTTCTCGATCTCCTCGACTCCAGCGCGGACGAGCCCGCCAGCTAGAACGCGCGCTGCCAGCCAGTGAACCATCTGTCAGGGGCTCGGGAGTCGCTTCCAGACCAGCGCTTCGAGTTCCTGAATCTCACCGGGCTCAACGCTGCGTTCCGCCTCCCTTAGCTGGGCGATGATCAGTTCTGCGAGCCGCCGAGCCCCTTCTCTCAGGTTGGGCACCGACTCGGATACCGAGAGCCCCTCTCTTCGCTGAAGCTCGATTGCGACCCGCAGACCCACGCGCTCCTCGAGTCGCAAACTCTGGGCGCGCTTTAGGAAACCGTCGATCGCGGCACGATGGATTGCGAACTCATCCACGCACCCAGAGACGCTATGCGGCGCGCGCCAGTTGCGCGCCAGTCGTCCCCCGACTGCAGCGGTTCCTCGCACCACCGGATCTCTAACCGCCACCTCGCCTCCGGCGCCGCCGAACAACCAGCCCGCTAGGGCGCCTCTAGCGTTTTCCTCGCAGCCACTTCGACATCCGAGTCGCGAGCGGTGCCTTTCCCGGAAGCCGCTTCGTCTCGGGCGGCGGCGCTTGAAACGGCTCGAGCGAGCCGATGTCCGCGGACGCGATTTTCAGGGTCACCTCGCCGGGATAGACCGCTCCGAGCTGCTCACTCGGCACGTACCGGATCTGGGTGGGTTGCCTGGACTCGACGGCCAGGCCGTCGAAGATGTCGCTTTGCTTATCGCCTTCGACCTGCGCGACCCTGCCGAGGATGACACCATCGGAAGTGACCACGTTCCACCCCTGCGAGATCTGCAACCACGAGACAGGATCAGCCATCCGCTGGCCACGCTAGCACTGCGAAGAGGCACAAACCGCCGCCCACCCGAGACCGCCAGCCGAATCCTGATCTGAATCGCGCCGCCACGGCACGAATCGCCATCTCCCATAGACGCAGCATCTCGCGCTTCCAAGAGTGGGCGTCAGCGCGACGCGATTGACACGGTCAGGGTGTCCCGACGAGTCGGTCGAGCCGGTGCGAGCATCAGCTGGCCTGCCGTTGTTGGGACAGGTTTCAGTGTGTCGCGCCGACTGGCAGGATGGTGATGGTGATCGTGTTCGCACCCCTCGTGATCGCCTCGTTCGCCGCGGCGGTAGTCGGTAGGTCGCGGTCGTCACCCGCTCAGCGATCCCTGAAGACAGGAGATGGGAATGAACACCCTTCAAGACCGAGTCGCCTTGGTCACCGGCAGCTCACGAGGGATCGGCGCGGCGATCGCGACGCTCTTCGCAAACGAAGGAGCGCGCGTCGTCGTGCACGGCCGCGACACCGACGCCGTTGAGACCGTCCGCAGCCAAATCGAGGCGACAGGCGCACGGGTCATGTCTGTCATCGCCGATCTCACGCGTTACGACGAGATCGAAGGGATGCGAGATCGAATCGAACAAGTCCACGGCCCGGTTGAGATCCTGGTCGCGAACGCCGGTGGCAGCCCAAGCCGGCCCGGCCCGATCGAGGAGATCAGTGAGGAGGCCTGGCGCGCATCCGTCGACGCCAACCTGACCGCCACGTTCTTGACGATCAAGTGCTTCCTGACGGGCATGAAAGAGCGTGGACGCGGGAACGTCATCACCATGTCGTCGGCGGCTGCGCGCCGCCCAAACCCAGGGTCCCCGATCGCCTACGCCGCCGCTAAGGCCGGCATCGAACTCCTCACCAAGGACGTCGCCGCGCAAGCCGGGCCCCACGGCGTTCGGGCCAACTGCATCGCGCCGGAAACGATCATGACCGAAACCAACCAGCAGCAGATCCCCGAGCAAGTACAGGAAACGCTACGCGGCACCCATCCCATCCGCCGACTCGGCACCCCAGAAGACGTCGCCCAAACGGCCCTGTTCCTCGCCTCCGACAACTCCGCGTGGATAAGCGGCATCGTCGTCGACGTGGCCGGCGGCTCCGTACTCCTCTAGCACCCCGCCACGTCCATCACGCGCAACCACATCCTCCCTCGCTCGCGCGACGCTCACAGGTCAGCTCGCTTCCTCGCCCCGTAGCTGACGACCCGGATCCCGCGCCGTCGCCAAGGAGCTGAAGCCGATCTACACCGCGGTCGACGCCGACGCCGATCGTGCCTTGATCAGCCAATCCGACGTGTAGTGCTCGGGATCCCGCGCTACGCGAGACGCACAAACGGCTGGTCCGGCCGCTCAGTCACAATCAGAAGGATGCGCAGCAAGGCTTGGTTGGCCGATGGGCTCTTTAACTGTTACTACGGCGTACTCGTCCTGGGTGGCCAGACGGTCTCGTTCCTGAACGAGGAGGGGGCGTCGATCTTCGATTTCGATCTGGACCGGGTCGTTTTCGCTTTCCCTTGGTATCTGTTCACGACTGGTTTGGACATTCAGTGCGGCGGCGAAAAGCGCCGCATCGTCTTTGCGAATCCCTATCTCGATGGGGGAGGGGTGCAGGCGGCTCGAGACACGGGACGACGATGGCGTGATGCGCTTGGCACTCGTCAAACGGACGCGCAGGACGTGAGCACCGCCAGGCATCGCATTTGAGGGCTGACCGCGTGCGCGTTCGGCGCCGACCTCTACTTGTGCGTCGCTTCGGCGTCCCTGAGGGCCTCCCAGATCCGCGAGGGTGTAAAGGGCAGATCGATGTGCGATATGCCGAGCGGCGATAGGGCGTCGGCGACAGCGTTCGCGATCGCGGCTGGTGTACCGATCGAGCCTGCCTCGCCGATGCCCTTCGCTCCGAGCGGATTGAGCGGTGAGGGTGTCTCACGCAGCTCGCTCGCGATTGGCGGTACGGAGAACGCGGTCGGTAGGTGGTAGTCGTAGAGGTTGACGGCGAGCGGCTGTCCGTACTCGTCGTATCCAACCTGCTCATAGAGGCATTCGCCGATCGCTTGCACGGTGGCGCCGATCACCTGTCCTTCCGCGAGCAAGGGGTTGACGACGCGGCCGCAGTCGTCTGCGGCGGCGATGCGCAGGATCCGTACCTCGCCGGTGGTCCGTTCGATTTCGACGACGGCGAGGTAGGCGCCGTGCGAGAACGCGGGGCCTGCGAGCTCGAAGCGCGCCGACGCAGTGATGGGAAGATTCATGCCCATGGCAAGCTGCGCGTGTATGTCCTGCAGCGCGAGCAGCAATGCAGAGCCGCCGACCGTGACTGAACGACTGGCGAAGGTGCCCGTTCCTTCCGGAATCTCGGCGGAGTCGCCCCAGCGCACTTCGACGTCGGTTGGGTCGACGCTGAGCACGTCGGCAGCGATTTGCGCGAATGTCGTCTCGTGTCCCTGTCCGTGTGTCGACGATCCCGTTTGGCAGACGACGCGGCCGTCGGCCTCGACTGTGACGGCTGCGGTCTCCCACCCGGGGCCGACGCGTTCGACGTAGAGGGCGATGCCGACACCGACGAGGCGTCCTTCGTTCCGTGCCGCCTTCTGCTCGGCGCGCGCCGCGTCGACTCGGCCAAGCGCGAGCACGGCGTCGAGGGCGCCTTCGTAGTCGCCCGAGTCGTAGACGAAGCCGAGTGGCGTTGTGTACGGGAAGCGCTCTTTAGGGATGAGGTTGCGGCGACGCAGCTCGACGGGATCGATTGCCAGCTCGTGCGCGGCGATGTCGACGAGACGCTCGAGCACAAGCGCAGCCTCCGGACGGCCGGCACCGCGGTACGGGCCCGTCGGCACTTTCGAGGTCGCCACGCCAAGCACCTCTACCTCGGCGGCCGGGATGAGGTAACAGCCGGTCAGCAGCTTCGCGGCGGTCAAAGCCGGGACCGGCGTCGTCGCGTACAGGTAGGCGCCGAGATCGGCCAGATAGCGCGCGCGGACGGCGAGCATCCGGCCGTCGCCGTCGAGCGCGAGTTCTGCGTCGACGTCGGCGCCGCGGCCCTGGTATGTGGCGAGCACGTTCTCCGTTCTCGTCTCGGTCCACTTCACGGGGTGGCCCAGCCGGATGGCAGACAACCCGACCAGCGCGGACTCCGGGCCGGGGACGCCCTTGCTTCCGAACGCTCCGCCGACGTCCGGCACGACGATGCGCAGCCGGTCGGGCGAGCGCCGCAGCACCGCCGAGAGTCCCGCCAGCTGGCGGTGCTGGTCCTGTGCGGAGATCCAGATCGTCAGCAGGTCGGCTGCGGCGTCATACGACGCGATCGCTCCGCGCGGCTCGAGCGCGGCGGCGACGAGCCGCGGCATCCGGATCCGCCGGCGAACGACGTGCGCCGCGCATGCAAAGGCGGCGTCGACCTCGCCCTCGGCGCGATGCCAGCGCACGAGGACGTTGTCGGGCGCCTCGTCGTGGATGACGACCTCGCCGCGAAGTGCGTCGCGCGGCTCGATTGCAACCGGCAGCTCCTCGAAGTCGAGCTGGATGAGTTCCGCGGCGTCGACGGCGGCGGCGGCCGATTCGGCGACCACAACGGCGAATGGCTCGCCCGCGTAGCGCACCCGTTCGCTTGCGAGCACTGGATGTGGAATCTCGACGACGTCGGCCTCGGCGGGGTTGATCGGAAACGCACCGACCTCTTCGGCGATGTCCGCCGCAGTGAGCACGAGCCGAACGCCGGGGACAGAACGCGCCTCCTCGGTGTGGATCGCTTCGATCCGAGCGTGCGCGACCGGGCTGCGCGCGAACGTGGCGTGTAGCATCCCTGGCAGTTGCAGGTCGTCGACGTAGTTTGCGGCGCCGGTCAGGAAACGTTCGTCCTCGAAGCGAGGTAGCGCTCGACCGATCCAGGCGGAGGTGCGCGTCCCGGCGTCGCTCACGCGGCGACGAGCGGCTCGAGCGGGACGCGGTGCAACGACTCGGCGCCCGCATCAGTGACGATCGTGAGCGCGCCGAGCTGGAGACCCATGCGCTCGTCGGGGGTGATCGGGTTCGGCTGCAGGACGACCGCCATGTTGCGCTCGAACCGCGACCCCTCGGCGGCGGTTGGATCCTCGAAGCGCTCGCGGTCGATCAGCGGCGGGAGGATGTCGACGCCGTAGCCGTGCAGAAGGTCGTCGTAGATCGTGAAGCCGGCGTCGCGGATCGCGTCGGCGATCGCCGCGCCGGTCCGGACTGCCTCGACGAGCCCTTGGTATGCAGCGAGGGCCGCGTCGAACAAGTGCTGCCAGTCCGGCGCCGGCTCGGCATCGACGAAGATCGGCCGGTGCAACTGTCCCGAGTAACCCCAGTAGGAGGCGCTGAACTCTGTGATGATGACGTCGCCCAGCTGCAGAGGCCGACTCGAAGGATTCTGCGCCGGCACGCAGCCGGTCGGATTGTCCATCGCCATCGAGCGAAGAAACGTGATGTGCGGCATCCCGCCTTCGGCTCGATACGCCTGCTCGGCGAGCGCCACCAGCTCGACCTCCGTCATGTCGGGCCGCGCGCCTTCGGCGACCGCGACCATCGCCTTGTCGCTGAGCTCGGCAGCCCGGCGCAGCCACTCGAGCTCCTCATTCGACTTGACGAGTCGCAGCCGTTGGAACTCGCGGGTCACGTCGACGACCTCGCCGAGGCGATCGCGAAGGGTCAGGTAGTGCGCGTACGGCATCCCCATCTCGAACGTCGCGTTGACACCGACGAGCCCGACTCGGCGTGTGGCTCCCAATCGTTCTGCGATCTTCTCCGCCGGCCGGTAGCCGCCCCATTCGACCGTGCGGATGTCGCTTATCTCGCGCGCATTGGGCACGTGGTTCGCGAGTCCGGTGAGGAGCGACGCCACGCGGTCGCGCGGCAGGACGAGGTAGCAATGATGGAGATCGAGGTGATTGGTCAGCCAGAAGACGTTCGCCTGGTTGTGTCGGTTGACGCCGGAATTCCCGAAGAGGAGGAGCGCATCGAGACCGTGCTCGTCCATCAGAGCGTCGGCGAGAGCGCGGCGCCGCTGCATCTCCGCATCGGAGAAGTGGTCCCACATCAGCGCAACTGCTCGCGCAGCCAGTCCGCGACGAGCGGGCGGTATCTGTAGGGAACGTCGTTGCAGACGTGATTGCCGTCTTCGAACAGGACGAAAGTCGCATTCGGCGCAGCGTCGGCGATTCTCTTCGACTCGCGCCAGTTCACGAGCCGGTCGAGCTTGCCGGCGACGACGAGCAGCGGCTGCTCGATGCGCTCGGCGACGCCGCTGAGGTCGAGCTCGGACGCCTTCGCGCGCGCCTCCTGCGCGTTCGCGGCGCCCGCGTGATGCTGGAACGTCTCCCGCGTCAGCGACGGACGGGCGTCCCAGACGTCCCCGAAGTTGAACGGGCCGCTGACCGCCGCCGCCGCTCGCACGCGCGGCTCGAACGCGGCCGCGCGCGGCGCGTAGTACCCGCCGAGGCTGACTCCGGCTAGCCCGATCGGCTCGTCCCACTCGAGGTGGTCGAGTGCCGCGCCGACGCCGACCTCGTAATTCGGATGAATGAGCGTCGTATAGCCCGTCTCGCCCTGGCCGGGCCCATCGAGCGACAGTGTTGCCATCCCGCGTCGCAGGAAGACGTTCTCCCACGCGAAGAACTCCTCCTTCGTCGAGTCGAGCCCGGGTAGAAGCAGGACGAGCGGTGGCCGCTCGGCGCCCTGTGGGCGACGCAGGTTGGCGAACATCGTCGCCGCTTCGAACGGAATCTCGAGCCGCTCCGCCGCGGGGTCGAGCAAACGGTGCACCTCGCGCAAGGCGGCGACGGCCTGGTCGGCCGTCACCCGGTAGCGAGCCATGTCGACCATCCAGACGAACTTCGCGAAATGGTAGGAGAGCGCGGCGTGATTCCACGCCTCGCCGGCCGTCAGCGTGCGTGCTTGCTGCTCCGCTTCGCGCGCACGCTGCGCGTGCATATCGCCGTTCGCGACCCATGCGGGCAGCCATTCGGGCCAGGTCTGCACACGCGATGTCACGCGGCGGAAGTCATTGAAGTCGACACCCTGCGACACGAATCGCGGCGCCCAGTTCGCGACGGCCGCCTCGACGCGCTCATCGGCCACGCGCGATCACCTCCTCGATCGAGGTGCCGAAGTCGCGCAGCATCACCGCGGCGGCGTTGCGTCCCGGGCCGGCGGACACCGACGCACCCGGATGCGTGGTCGAGCCCGTCTGGTACAAGCCCGCGATCGGCAACCGGTGCTCGGCCCAGCCAGGGACCGGACGAAGCGCGCCCGACTGCGCCAGGCTCATCTCACCGCCGTGACAGGAACCACGCCAGTTGTGCTCATTCAGCCGCTCGAGGTCGACCGGGCTCTTGACGAGCGTCGCCAGAATGGTGTCGTCGGTGAGGTTCGGCGCGTAGCGGCGTAGCTGATGGAGATTCGCGCGCGAGACGTCGTTCTTGACCTCGTCCCAGCGCTCGGGGCCGCCATCCGCGAGCTCGTAGGGGTGGAAGCCGATCACCTTCAGGGTGTGCTGGCCGTCCGGCGCGCGCGACGAATCGGCAACAGTCGCGCAGACGACGAGCAGCGGCGGGTCGTCGAGCGCGAGCGCCCCGCGGCGCACGTCCCAGCCGACGCGCAGCAGCCGGTCGACGGAGTCCGCTGTACCCGATGCGACCGCCTCGAGCTCGTCGCCTTCGACCGAGAATCGCGGCGCTTCCGTTGTCGCGTAGTGACTGACGAACATCGCGACGCCCGGACGCCACTCGTCGACCCCGGCGAGGAAATCCTCGCCCCACGCATCCGCCGGCGCCAGCTGCGGCAGGTGAGCGACGTGGACGGACGACAGCACCGCGCGCCGCGCGACGAACCGCTCGCCGTTCTCGGTCTCGACTCCGGTGCAGCGCCCCTGCTCGAGCACGAACCGCGTGACGCGGCGGCCGGGCAGCAGCGTCCCGCCGCCTGCTTCGATCAGCCGCGACAGCGCCGAAGGCAAGGCTCCGGATCCACCCTTCGGTAGCGTCCACGAATGTTGCTGGCGGCCGTACGGCAGCGAGTAGGCGAGCCAGCCCGTGCCCGCGTTCTCCGGTGGCTGCAGCGTCATGAACGCCAGCCAGAGCATGAACGCGCGTGTGTGCCAGTCGTCGAACTCGCCTGCGATTACGTCCCAGGCGCTCTCGGCGGCTCGGCGCAGCCAGCGCCGACCGTCGGGGAGCTGCCCGAGCCGCTCTTGCAGCGGCGGCCCCCAGCCGACCGGTGTGTACCGGTACGCGCCGAACGCGCCCTTTGCGCGGTCGTATTCACTCATCATCCGCCGAAACGTCTCCGCATCGCGGCGAGAGAACTTGGCGAACTCTGCGCATGTGCGATCGAGGTCTCGCCACTGAGTCAGCCAGGTGCCGTCGGGAAAGGGGATGTGAACGACGGGATCGGGCTTCAGGTACTCGAGCCCGTACTCGCCAAGTTGCAGCTCATCGTCGCGCAACGTCGGGCTCGCCTGGATCAGATTGTGCGCCGTCGAGCAAGTGTCGTGCAGGAAGCCGGGCAACGTCAGTTCCTCCGTCGCCGTGTCACCACCCATGATCGGCCGCGTGTCGAGCACGCAACACTCGAGGCCGGCGTGTGTCAGGTACGCCGCGGCGACGAGCGCATTGTGTCCGCCTCCGGCGACGACGACGTCAAACGACTCGCTCATCCGCTAGCCTGCGCGCGATGGCGCGGCTCCCATACGTCGATCCCGCGTCGCTCACTGATCCGGAGCTCATCGATTACCTCGAGCAGGCGCGCCGGTTCGGCACGCCGCGTCCCGAGACGCAGTCGATTCGCTCGAACGTCCCCGCCGTCGCCAAGGCGTTCTCGCGTCCGTGGGAGACGATCTTCCGCGGCGGCGCCGTCGAGCACTCGCTCAAAGAACTCTGCCGCGTCTACGTGTCGCAGACGATCGACTGCGACTACTGAGGATCGCAGCGATCTCTCCGGGCCGGAGAGCAAGGCATCGAGGAGCAGGACTACGGCGATCTCCTCAACTTCAACCGATCCGACCGCTACGGCGAGCGGCAGAAAGCTGCACTGCTCTACACCAGCATGCTCGTCTGGAACCCCGAAGGCGCCGACGACGTCGTCTGGAAACGCCTCCGCGAGCATTTCAACGACGATGAGATCGTCGAGCTCGGCCAATTCGTCCAACTGACCTACGGACAGCAATGCGTGATCAAGACCTGGGGCGTCGGCCACGGCGACTTCCTCGCCGACACGAACGCGGGCCTCGCCCCCGAACGGGAGGAGATCTAGCTGCCCCACCTTCCGGGCACCCCCGACGAGATCAGGTCGCGCATTCCTGCCGCGCAGGACGCATTCGCCTACACGCGCGACAACGTCCTTCGCGGCGGCCTCGTCGACGCGGCGCTGAAGGAGCTCTGCTTCCGCCACCTCGCGAGCGATGCCTCTCTCTCCGATCTCTCGCGCTTCGACCGACGCGAGCGCGCCGCGCTCGACTGGGCGCACGCAATCGCCTGGGACTCCGATCGCGCGGACGACGAGCTGTGGGCGCGCCTCCACGAGCTGTTCAGCGATCAGGAGCTGGTCGAGCTCGGTTGCGCGATCGGCTTCGAACTCGGCCAGCAGCACTGGCGACGTACTCTTGGCCTCCCCGGCCGCGATATCGAGTAACACCGAGCTATAGGCGTCGATCGCCGTTGAACGTCAGCAACTTCAGCTCTGTCATCTCTTCGATCGCGTAGCGGATCCCTTCCCGCCCGGCGCCGGAGTCCTTGACGCCGCCGTAGGGCATGTGGTCGACGCGGAAGGTGGAGACATCGTTGATCATCAGACCGCCCGTCTCAAGCCGCTCGAATGCCGCGTCGACGAGCCGGAGATCGTTCGTGAACAGCCCGGCCTGCAAACCGAACCGGCTCGCCGTCGCGCGCTCGATCGCATCTAGCGGATCTTCGTAGTGCGACAACACAACGAGCGGGGCGAACGCCTCCTGACAGGAGATACGGAGCCGATCGTCGACTCCGGTGAGCACGGTGGGCTGCCACATGCGACCCTCGCGGACGCCGCCGGTCAGCACCTGCGCGCCGGCGGCGACCGCTTCCTCAAGCCACTCCTCGACGCGCTCGGCCGCCGCATCATCGATCAGCGGCCCAATGTCGGTCGCCTCGTCAAGCGGATCGCCGACGACGAGCGCGTCCACGCGCCGGAGCAGCTCGTCGGCGAAGTCGTCGTAGACGGACGCCTGGACGTAGACGCGCTGCACGGAGATGCACGTCTGTCCCGATTGCACGAAGCCGCCCCACGCGATGCGCTCGGCCGCGTAGGCGACGTCGGAGTCCGAGTGGACGATCACGGGCGCGTTCCCGCCGAGTTCGAGCGTCACGCGCTTGCGACCAGCGCGTCGCCTTAGATCCCAACCGACGGCAGGGCTGCCGGTGAAGGTGAGCAGCTTGATTCGTTCGTCTTCGACGAGCGGAGCCGCGGTCTCGGTCGACGAGGGGACGACGGCGATTCCCTGCTCCGGCCAGCCTGACTCGAGCACGATCTGTCCGAGCTTCAGCGCGCTAATTGGTGTCTGCGATGCCGGCCGGATCACGATCGGGTTGCCTGCGGCCAGGGCCGGCGCGACCTTGTGCACGACGAGGTTCAGCGGGAAGTTGAACGGTGTGATGCCTGCGATCGGACCGAGCGGGATCCTACGCACGTGCGCGACGCGGTTTTCGGTGCCCGGGATCCAGTCCAGCGGGACGATCTCGCCGTAGATGCGCTTCGACTCCTCCGCTGCGACCTTGAAGGTGAACGCCGCGCGGTCCGCCTCGAGCCGGGCCGTCTTCAGCGGCTTGCCCGCCTCGAGCGCGATCGCGAGCGCGAACTCCTCGCGCCGCGCGGCGATCGCGTCGCTGATCCGCTCCAGCACGGCTGCGCGTTCGTGCGACGCAAGTCGCTTCGTCGTCTCGAATGCCTCCGTCGCAGCAGCGATCGCGGCCTCGATCGCGCCAGCATCCGCTCGGTGGACGTTGGCGACCGCCGCTCCGTCGTACGGACTGCGCACGGCATATGCTTCGCGGCTCTGGGCCTGCTCGCCGGCGACGAGCGGGAAGAAATCGCCGAGCTGGGATTGCTCCTCGGTGCCGCCTAGGGCCGCGGCTCCTCGCAGACGCTCGTCCGTCGCCGCCATCATGGCACCAGCCCCGCCGGCTCCTCGACGAGGTCGGCCAGCGTCCCGAGGAAGCGCGCGCCGCGCGCCCCGTCGACAACGCGGTGGTCGAAGGACACGGTGAAAATGGACATGGAACGCACCTCCGGATGACCGTCGATTGCGACGACTCGTTCCGCGATCCGGCCGACGGCGAGGATCGCAGCCTGGGGCCCGTTGAGGACGGCGCTGAATGCGTCGACGCCGTACATGCCGAGATTCGAGATCGTGAACGTGCCGCCGCCAACGTCTTGCGGACGCAGCGTGCCCGTACGCGCCGCCTCGACGAGCTCCTCCCGTCGCGCGGTGATCTCGCGCAGCTCGAGCCGGTCAGCGGCATGAACGACCGGCACGACCAGCCCGTCGTCGACTGCGACCGCAATGCCGACGTTGACCTCTTCCGCGGCGACGATTCCGCCCTCGTGCCACTGTGCGTTGACCCGCGGATGCTCGCTTAGCGCGGCGGCGACCAGCTTGACGAGCAGGTCGGTGTGGGTCACGCGTTCGTAACCCGCGCGCTTGCGAGTGCTCGCCCGCCACGCCTCGAGCCGGCCGGCGTCGACCTCACGAGAGAGGTAGAAGTGCGGCGCCGTCTGCCAAGACTGCGTCGTCCGCTCGGCCATGCGCTGCCGGATCACCCCGAGCCGTGGCGGCGTCCGAGGCACGCCGGCGGTCGAACCGTCGCGGCCCCTGCCCGTGGACTCGACGTCCGTCGCGAGCACCGCCCCGTGGGGACCTGAACCGGCGAGCGCGGCGACGTCGACGCCGCGCTCCGCGGCCAGACGCCGCGCCTTCGGCGAAGCCAGCGGCCGCCTCCCGCCGCGTCCGCGTCCGCTGGTCTCTTGCACCGGCGGCGGCACCTGCGCAGTCACAATCGACTCCAGGCCCGCAGGCGTCTCGGCTGGCGTCTTCTCGCCGGGGGCGAGGATCACGGCGACGACGCCGCCGACCGGCACGTCGGCGCCCTCCGGCACTCGCAAGCCTGCAAGCGTCCCGCTCGCGGGTGCCTCGATCTCGACCGTCACCTTGTCGGTCTCGATCTCCATGATCGGCGCGCCCTGCTCGACGGCGTCGCCCTCGCTCTTCAACCAGCGCAATATTTTGCCGGTTTCCTGCGCCATCCCGAGCGCGGGCATGATCACGTCCGTCGGCATCTAGGACGGGTCGAGCGTCGCACCCTCGAGCCGTGATCCCTCCACGACGGCGTCGACAGGAGGCAGGTCGGCGCTGTTCAGGTTCGACTGCGACTCGCGAATGCCAGCGAGCGGGCCGCCTGCGGTTGGCTGACCCCCGCCTGCAACCAGCAGCTCCTCGGCCGGAAAGCGCGTAATGACCTCGCAACCATCCTTGGTAACGACGAGCTGCTCCTCGATCCGCGCCGCCGACCAGCCGTCCGAGGCCGGCCAGAACGTCTCCAATGCGAAGACCATTCCCTCCTGGACCACAGTCGGATATTCGAACGAGACGAGCCGGCTGAAGATCGGCTTCTCCCAGATCGAGAGTCCGACGCCATGGCCGTACTGCAGCGCGAACGCCGCCTCCTCGTCAGGGAAGCCGAACTCCTCCGCCTTCGGCCACACGGCGACCACGTCGGCGGTCGTGACACCCGGACGGATGAGCGAAATCGCGTGATCGAGGATGTCGCGGCAGCGCTTGTACGCGTCGACGAGCGCACGCGACGCGCTGCCGACCGCGAACGTACGGTAGTAGCAGGTCCGGTAGCCGTTGTACGCGTGCAGGATGTCGAAGTACGCCGGGTCGCCGGGACGCAGCATGCGATCGGTGAACACGTGCGGATGCGGGCTACAGCGCTCGCCAGAAATCGCGTTCACGCCCTCCACATGCTCGGAGCCGAGCTCGTACAGCACCTTGTTCACGAGCGCGACGCACTCGTTCTCGCGGAAGCCGGGGCGCAACGCGCGGAACAGCTCGTCGTACGCCCCGTCGACCATCGCGCACGCCGTATTGAGCAGAGTGATCTCGTCCTCCGTCTTGATCATGCGCACGTCCTGCAGCAGCGCCTGGCAGTCGACGACGGTGATTCCTTCCGCCTCGAGCGCGCGCAAGACCGGGAGCTCGACAATGTCGATGCCGAGCGGCTCGCCAAGGAGTTCGCGCTCTGCGAGCTCCGTCTTGATCTTCTGCGCGACGGCCTCCGCGCGCCCCTGTACGGAGCCGCGCAGCGTCGAGATGCCAGCGCGCGAGCGGTCCTCGCCCAGCCACGGGCTGTAGAGCTTGTGGTGGCGGGCCGCCGAGCCGAAGTCCCACATGATCGGCTCGTCGTTCTGCGGCAGGAGGCAGAAACGGACGAGCTTGTCGATCGCCCACGTGCCGATGTGGGTCGCCGTGATGTAACGGATGTTGTTCATGTCGAAGCACAGCAACGCGCCGAGCTCCGACTCGGCGAGAGCCCGCTTCGCGCGTGCGAGCCTTTCGGTGCGCAGTCGCTCGAGGTCGACGCGCTGCTCCCAGTCGACCGCCATCGTCCCGTACGTCCGCAGCGCCATCGCTACTCCTTCCCCACGAGTCTGCGAGCCTCGGCCGCGACCGTGTCGGCGGTCGGCACGGTCAGGTCCTCCAGCACCGGCGAGAACGGGATCGGCACGTCCATCGCGCACATTCGGCGCACGGGTGCATCGAGGTCGTAGAACGCGTCTTCCGCGATCAGGGCTGCGAGCTCGGCGCCGACACCGTAGCTGCGGTGGCCCTCGTCGATCACGATCGCGCGTCCGGTTTTGCGTACCGACGCGACGATCGTCTCGCGGTCGAGCGGAACAAGCGTGCGCGGGTCGACGATCTCGGCGCTGATCCCGTCGGCGGCGAGCTGCTCGGCCGCCTCGAGCGCGACGTAGACCATCGAGCTCGTCGCGACGAGTGTCACGTCTTCCCCGTCGCGCTTCACGTCCGCGACGCCGAGTGGCAGGACGTATTCCTCCTCGGGGACGGGTCCCTTGACCGCGAACATCATCTTGTCCTCGAACACGACGACGGGGTTGTCCTCGCGAATCGCGGCCTTGAACAAGCCCTTCGCGTCGTACGGTGTCGCCGGCAGCACGACCCTGACCCCCGGAACGTGCGCGACGAGCGCGTGCAAGCTCTGGCTGTGCTGCGCGGCGGAGCGCCGCGTCGCCCCGAGCGTCGTGCGGATCGTCAGCGGCGCCTTCAGCCTGCCGCCGGACATGTAGTGGATCTTCGCCGCCTGGTTAACGAGCTGGTCCATCACCAGCGTCATGAAGTCGCCGAACATGATGTCGACGACGGGACGCATCCCCGTCATCGCGGCGCCGAGCCCGATCCCGGAGATCCCGGCCTCGGAGATCGGCGAATCGATCACGCGCTGGGGACCGAACTCTTCGACGAGTCCCGAGAGGACCTTGAACGGCGTGCCCGCTTCGGCGACGTCCTCGCCGACGATGAAGACGGAGGCGTCCCGGCGCATCTCCTCCGCGAGCGCCTCGTTCACTGCCTGTGACAGCGTCAGCTCGCGTGTCCCCGGCTGGGCCGCGACTGCGCTAGGCGAAGACATGCTGGTCGACCTCGCTCTCGTCAGGGTAAGGCGCGGCGAGCGCGAACTCGACGCCCGCCTCGACCTCTTGCTGCGCCTCGGACCGGATCTGCGCGAGCGTCTCGGCCACGACGCCCTGCTCCCGCAGCCACCCAGTGAGCAGCTCGATCGGATCGCGCTCCGACTTCCACTCCGTTTCCTCCTCTTCGGAGCGATAGTAGCTGCGGTCGACGTCGCCGACGTGGTGTCCGTGGAAGCGGTAGGTGTTCAGCACCAGGAACGTGGGCCCGTCCCCGCGACGGGCGCGCGCGACGGCGCGCACGGCGGCGTCGAACACCGCGCGGACGTCTTGGCCGTCGACCTGCTCGGCCGCGATTCCGAACGCCTCGCCCCGCGCTACGAGGTCGCCGGCGGTCGTCTCGGAGTAGTGCGTGTACTCGTTGTAGAGGTTGTTTTCGCAGGCGTAGATCACGGGCAGCTTCCAGAGCGACGCCATGTTCATCACCTCGTAGAGGACGCCCTGCCCGAGCGCGCCCTCGCCGAAGAAGCAGACCGCGACCTGGTCGGTGCTACGCATCTTCGCGGACAACGCTGCGCCCGTCGCGATTCCGGTCGACCCGGCGACGATCGCGTTCGCGCCGAGGTTTCCGTTCTCGTGGTCTGCGATGTGCATCGAACCGCCCTTGCCGCGGCAGTAGCCAGGCTCCTTGCCGAGCAGCTCGGCGAACATGCGGTCGGCCGCGGCGCCCTTCGCAAGGCAGTGACCGTGACCGCGATGCGTGCTGGTGATGTAGTCGTCCTTGCGGAGCGCCATGCAGATGCCGACGGCGACGGCTTCCTCGCCGATGTAGAGGTGCGCGAGGCCCGGCATCTTCGCGCTGCGGTAGAGCTCGTTGACGCGCTCTTCGAAGGCACGGATCGTTGCCATCCGGTGGTACGCGTCGAGCCACCGCTCGATCGTGGAATCGGACGTGAGCTTCGTCTCCCGCATAGTGCTCATGTCGCGGCTCCGGCGGTGACGCCTGACATCTGGGCCAGCACGTCGAAGAGGACGGCGAAGTCCTTGTCCTCCAGACCCATCCCGCGCGCGGCGGTCAGGAATTCGTTCGTGACCGCGGTCGTCGGCAACGGCACGTCGAGCTCGCGGCCGAGCTCGAGTGCGAGGGTCATGTCCTTCTGCATCATGTTCACGTCGAACCACGCCTCGTCCGGCTGTTCGAGCACGAACGGCCCCCGGTAGACGACCATCGGCGAGGCAATCACGCTGGAGAGCAGCACTTCGACGGCGGTCTCGCGCGGGATCCCGCTCTTCTCGGCAAGCAAGACGCCTTCGCTAAAGGCGAGCATCTGCACCGCCAGACTGAGGTTCGTCGCGATCTTCATCGTCGCCGCCGCGCCGTTCGGTCCGACGTGGAACACCTTCCGCCCGATCGCTTCCAGGATCGGCTTGACGCGCTCGAAAACCTGCGCATCGCCGCCGACCATCACGGTCAGCTTTCCCTGCTCGAGCGTGATCACCGAGCCCGAGACCGGCGCGTCGAGCATCTCGGCGCCCAGCGCCGACACCTGCTCGGCGAGCGCGCGCGTGTTCGCCGGGCTCGCGGTCGACATGTCGACGTACACGCTGTCCGGCCGCAGGCCCGCGAGGATCCCGTCGCGGCCATCGGTGACCGCGCGGACGGCGGCCGTGTTGGTGACCATCGTAAAGACGATCTCGCTGCGCTCCGCGAGCTCGCGCGGGCTGTCGGCCCAGTGCATGCCTTGCGCACGCAGCGCCTCGGCCTTCCCGCGCGTCCGGTTCCAGCCATAAACGGTGTGGCCCGCGTCGAGCAAGCGCTTCACAACCTCGCTGCCCATCACTCCCAGCCCGACGAATCCGAGCTCAGCCACGCCCCGCTCCATCGACCGGCTCGATCCCCTGCGCGACGATCTGATGAACGTCGGCCTCGACACGCACCAGGTGCGCACGCATCTCGTCGCGTGCACGCTCGGCGTCCTGCGCAACGATCGCGGCGCGAATCAAACGATGCTGCTCCAGCGACCGCTCGGGACTCGAGGGAATGAGATAGATCGACATCAGCGCGCGCCGAATCAGGTCACGCAGCGCATGCATGCTGTGCAGGACGAGCCGGTTGCCGGATGCCTGCGCGATCGCGAGGTGGAAGTGGAGGTCAGCGTCGATGTAGGCATCTGCACTGCCCGACTCGAGCCCGGCTGCCATGTCGGCGATGGCCGCGTCCATCTCTTCGATGTCCGCGCCGCTGCGGCGCTCGGCCGCGAGGGCCGCGGCCTCTGCTTCGAGGATCCGCCGCAGCTCGTAGATCTCCCGCATGTTTGCCTCGTCGAGGCTGAGCAGCAGCTTCAGCGAGTTGTTCAAGGGGTTCCGAAAGTTCGCGACTGCGAAGGAGCCGTTTCCGACCGACTCGATCAGCCCTTTCGACTCGAGCATCCGTAGCGCCTCGCGCACCGACGAGCGGCCCGCCTGATAGCGCTGGGTCAGCTCACGCTCGGGCGGAAGGGCGTCTCCCGGCTTGAGGCGCCGGCCCGCGATCTGGGCGAGCAAGTTCTCGGCGATCAGCTCGTAGACCTTCTGACGCTCGATCGGCTCATAGGTGGGGAACGTCTCAGCCATAGCAGAGAGATCTGTCTGACAAGCAGACGAGAGGCGAGCTTAGCGCGCGGGGCCCCCCGCCCGCAACGGCCGAAGGAGAATGGTGTTGCGCCCGGCCGTGCGTCGTGCTTGAATCGCCCGGTCTGACAATCTGATCAGCAGCTGAAGGAGGTCCGACGTGAAACTCGCGCGAATCGCTTTGGCCATCGGGCTTGTGGCGGCCCTCTCGACGGCCGCGGCCTCCTCCGCGGCACAGGGCAGCCGAGCCAGCTCGACCCTGAAGATCGGTATCTCGCTCTCGCTGTCCGGCGACTTCTCCGACTCCGGCAAGGCTGCGATGCGCGGCTACAACCTGTGGCGCGACGTCGTCAACGCCCACGGTGGCCTCCTCGGCCACCCCGTCAAGCTCAAGATCCTCGACGACACGAGCAGTCCCACACAGGTCGTGTCGAACTACCAGAACCTGATCACGAAGGACAAGGTCGCGTTCGTGTTCGGTCCGTTCTCGACGCTGCTGACGGCTCCGGCTGCAACGGTCGCCAATCGTTACCACTACGCGTTCATCGAGCCCGCCGGGGGTGGGCCGGCGGTCTTCGGCGAGAAGCTGCACAACGTGTTCTTCACGCAACCTGCGCCGATCATCGACAGCGCAGACGTCTTCGCCCACTACATCCTGTCGCTGCCGAAGTCCTTGCGTCCGAAAACCGCTGCGTATCCGTCACTGGACGATCCGTTCGCGTCCCCGATCGCCGACCGCGTCCGAACGCTGCTGGAGAAGAAGGGAATTCGGACCGTTTACAAGACGATCTACCCGGCGGAGACGACCGACCTGGCGCCGATCGTCTCCAAGTATGCGGCGATGAAGCCGGATCTCGTCGTCGGCGGTACGCAGAACAACGACGCGTACGCCCAGATAAAGGCGATGATCCAGCTCAAGTTCAGCCCGAAGTTCCTCTTCTTCTCCAACGGGCCGAACGATCCCGCCGAGTTTCCGAGCAAGGTCGGCCCGCAGAACGTCAACGGCATCTTCAGCAGCGGCGACTGGTTCCCGCAGTCCAAGGCGCCGGGCAACAAGGCGTTCGTCGCCGCATACGCGAAGAAATACGGCAAAGGCCCGATCGACCCAACTTCGCCAGAGGCGTTCGCAGCTGGCCAGGTGCTCCAATTGGCGGTCGCAAAAACGCACTCGCTCGACAACGGCAAGATCATCACGGCGCTGCACAAGGGAAGCTGGCCGACGGTGGAGGGCGTCTTGAGGTGGAACAGCATCGGCGAGCCGCAGGGCAGCGATCTGCTCGTCGAGTGGGTGCACGGGAAGCTCTATCCCGTCTATCCGAAGAAGATCGCGCTGCATGCGCCGTTCGCGCCGAAGCCGCCCTGGGGGAAGGGCTAACGAAGATCGATGCACCTAGTCGTCCAGGCGTGCATCCTGGGGGTGTTGACAGGCGGCGTCTACGCGCTCATGGCGAGCGGGTTGACGCTCGTCTTCGGCGTGATGCGCGTGATCAACGTGGCTCAGGGGGCGCTCGTAATCCTCAGCGCCTACCTGAGCTGGGCGCTCTTCACGCACTTCCAGGTCGATCCGTTCCTGTCGGTACTGATCGTCGCGCCGCTGATCTTCGCGCTCGGCGTCGGGGTGCAGCTCGTCTTCATTCGCTCCCTCCGTAGCGAGCAGGCAGAGGAGCTATCACTCCTGATCACGTGGGCGCTCGCGCTCGGCATCGAGGGTGTGCTCGGCGCCGTCTACGAGACGACCTACCGCGCTACGAACACCAGCTACGCGAACTCCGCCTGGACCATCTTCGGCTACCAGGTGTCCGTCGTGCGCGCGTATGCGTTCGGACTCTGCGTTGCGGTTCTCGTTCTTCTCTACCTGCTGCTCGCGCGCACGCGATTCGGTCGATCGGTGCGCGCGACGGTCCAGAACCCGAGCTCGGCGCTCCTGCTCGGCGTCAACGCCGACCGGGTGCGCGCCCTTGCCTTCGGGATCGGGGTGAGTACCGCAGCTGCTGCCGGCGCCGTGTATGGGGTCCTCTACCCGTTCAATCCTGGCAGCCATTACGACCTCATCTCCCGCCTGCTGTCGATCGTCGTCCTCGGCGGGCTCGGCAGCGTTGCCGGCGCCGTGGCCGCTGCGCTCATGATGGGCGTTGTCGAGGCCGTCGTCGCCGTGGAGATCTCCCCAGTCTGGTCGTCCTTCTCGTACTTCGTCGTCTTGGTGGCGATCTTGCTCTTGCGACCACAGGGGTTCTTCGGCGCCCGGGAGCGGACGCTTTGAGGTGGATCACGCCGGGCGGGCTGCTCCGCGGCGGCGGCGTCTTCGGGCTGCTCGCCGCTTTCCCGTTCGTCGAACGCACGGACTGGATCGTCAACATCGGCGTCTTCACGCTGATGTACGCGGGACTGGCGACGGCGTGGAACCTCTTCTCGGGGTACACCGGATACATCTCGCTCGGCCAGGCCGCGTTCTTCGGGATCGGTGCGTACGCGACGGGAATCACGTTCGAGCACATCTCGATCGGCTCGGGTTATCGCCCCTTCTACGCACTCCCGCTGATCGGTCTTGCCGTCGGGCTCGTCTCCGTTCCGGTCGCCTGGGTGGCGCTGCGTACGCGTGCGATGACGTTCGCGATCGTGACGCTGATGCTGCTGTTCATCGTGCAGCAGCTCGCGTTCAACCTTCGGTCGATCACGCACGGCTCGCAGGGCGTCGCCGTTCCGCAGCCGACCTTCGCATCGAACTTCGACCGGCCGTACTACCTCGCCATGCTCAGCGTGCTCGCGCTCGCGATGCTCATCTGTTGGTATGTCCGCCGCAGCAAGCTCGGATTGATGCTGCTTGGGATCCGCGAGGACGAGGAGAAGGCGCGCGGACTCGGCGTGCGCGTCACCGGTGCGAAGCTGATCGCCTGGGCGCTCAGCGTCGGCTTGACCGCGATGATCGGCGGGATCTGGGGCTACTACCTCTTCTACATCTATCCGGAATCCGCGGTCGATCCGCTCGTGATGATCGGCGCCGTCTTGATGGCGTTCCTCGGCGGTAAGGGGACGCTCTGGGGCCCGATGATCGGCGCGTTTGTCCTCGTGCCGGCGCAGCAGTGGGCGCTGACGAGCTACGGCGCGACCCGGCTCTACCTCATCGCCTACGCCGGCGTGTTCGTCCTCGTGCTGCTGCTGCTGCCACGCGGGATCGTCCCGTCGCTCGCCGACCTCTTGAGCCGGCGACGGTTTCGCGCAACCGACCGCCCGGATGTCCGCCCGACCGTCGAGCGTGTGGCGTCGTGAGCTCCGCTGCGCTCCTGACGGCGGAGGGACTGACGAAGCGATTCGGCGGCGTCGTCGCGGTAGAAGACTGCACGCTCTCCGTTCCGACCGGAACGATCACCGCGCTCGTCGGCCCGAACGGATCCGGCAAGACGACTGTCTTCAACCTGCTCACCGGCTACTTGCGCGCGGACGCGGGCACCGTCGCCTTCGCCGGTCGCCGCATCCGCCGTCCGGATCCGATTCGCCTTTACCGAGCCGGTCTGACGCGAACCTTTCAGCAAGCGCGGATCTTTCCCGACCTGACGCTCGTCGAGAACCTCGTCGTCGCCATCCAGCAGCCGTGGCGCACGATCGTCTGCCGAGCGATCGGGCGCGACGATCGCAGCCGCGCCTTCGAGCTCTTGGAGGAGTTCGGCCTGTTGCAGCTCGCCGAGGCACGCGCCGGCTCCCTCTCCTACGGCCAGAAGAAGCTGCTCGAGTTTGCGACGGTGCTGATGGCCGAGCCCCAGCTTGTCCTCCTCGACGAGCCTACCGCCGGCGTCAATCCGTTGATGGTCGCGGCGATCGAGACGCGCATCCGCGAGCTGAACGCGCGCGGACTGACGTTTCTGGTCGTCGAGCACAACATGAATCTCGTTATGCGCCTGTGCGATCCCGTGATCGTCCTCGACCACGGGACGAAGCTCGCCGAGGGACGACCCGCCGACGTCCGGAACGACGCACGTGTGCTCGACGCGTACCTGGGCGCGTGAGCATGCTGCTGCGCTTCGACAGTGTCGTCGCCGGCTACGGCCGTGGTGACATCCTGCGCGGTCTCGACCTCGACGTGCCCGAGCAGGCGGTCACCTGTCTCGTCGGTCCCAACGGAGCCGGCAAGTCGACGGCTCTAAAGACGCTTAGTGGTCTCTTGAAGCCTCGTGCGGGACGCATCTTGTTCGAAGGGGACGACATCGCCGGCCTCTCTCCCGCGCGTGTGCTCGCGCGCGGCATCGTGCACGTGCCGCAGGAGCGCAGCCTGTTCCCACTCATGACAGTCTGGGACAACGTGCTGATGGGCGGCCACTCGATGCGTGACCGCGGCGCCGTCAGGCGGCGAGCGGAAGCGCTTGCAGAGCGTTTTCCAATCGTTCGCGAACGCCGGAACGACCGAGCAGGTGAGCTTTCGGGCGGTCAGCAGAAGGTGGTCGAGATTGCACGGGCGCTCATGCTCCGGCCGAAGCTGATCCTCTTCGACGAGCCGACAATGGGGCTCGAGCCGAAGACGCGGCACCTCATCTTCGAGACGGTTGCATGGCTGCACGCGGACGGCCACACCGTCCTGCTCGTCGAACAGAACGCGCGCGCAGGGCTCGCAGCCGCCGATCACGGCGCCGTGCTCGATGGCGGTCGCGTCGCGATCGCGGGCCGCGGCGCCGATCTGCTCGCCGACCCGCGGCTCGGCGAGCTGTACCTCGGCGGCTCAGGCCCGACCGCCAACGGCAGCGGCGGTATGAACTCGCAAGCTTGAATTCGGACGGCAACGCAGACCGCGTAGGTTCACAAACTCGCGGATCGCTGCGACGAAGCCTGAACGGTGTCAATACTCGGATTCCGCGCCGAACCGGAGTCTTGGCAACGCTTCGGGTTCCTGGTTCGTTGGCTTGCGCGCTTGAAGGCGCCTCACCTCTGAGAGCTTTCTCTTCTAGCAGCTCTGGTTTGGCCTGTGGGGTGCGTTAATCCCGTAGGGTTCGCAAACTCAGGCGGCGTCGTATTCGTGGATGAGTCCGCCGAGGAGGTCGCGGCGACGTAGGTGAGCAGTCGCATTCAGCGGCTTTGGGTCGCCGCCGTTCGGAGGTAGGAGGTGGAGAGCGCGGTGTGGCCTGTGCTCGTTGTAGTGGGAGCGGTAGACGCCGAGCACGTGCTCGAGGTGGCGGCGGCCGAGGATGAGGATTCGGTCGAGGCAATCAGCGCGGAGAGTGCGGACCCAGCGCTCGGCGTAAGCGTTCGCGTTCGGCGCCTGGACAGGCGTGTGGATCACCCTGATGCCCTCACTCCGGAAGACCTCGTCGAAGCCGTGGCTGAACTTCGTGTCGCGGTCGTGGACGAGAAACCGGAACGGCTGCTCGTCGCCGAACCGCATGATCAGGTTGCGCGCCTGCTGGGCGACCCAGCCGCCGTCCGGAGTCGACGCGCAGGCGACGTACTCGATCCGTCGCGTCGCGAGCGAGATGAAGAAGAGGACGTAGATCCGCTGCAGAAAGGCGGTTTCGACGGTGAGGAAGTCGCAGCCGAGCATGCTCGACGCCTGCGCTCGCAAGAAGGCTCGCCACGACGAGTGCTTTCGCTGTGGCGCCGGCTGGAGACCTGCCTCGAGCAGCACCTTGCGCACGGAGGTCGCCGAAACCGGAATGCCAAGGCCCTTGAGCTCGCCGACTATCCGTTTGTATCCCCAGTGCGGGTTCTCGTCAGCGAGCCGAAGGATCAGCTCGCGGAGCGAGCGCTCGAGCCGCGGTCGCCCGGGGGTCCGGTGCGAGTATGTCCACCGGCGGGCGATGAGCTGGCGGTGCCAGCGAAGCAGTGTCTCTGGCTTGATCGGGAAGACTGCCCAGGCCGGCCGGGCCAGCGAACGGCTCAGCGACGCCAGCAGCGCGCGATCAGCCCGCGTCAGCGTCGGCCGCGAGGTCTGCCGGCGGAGAATCGCCAGCTCGTGCCGGAGGACGAGAATCTCCATCTCCTTCGAGCGACGAGGCCGTCCCAGCAGCCATACCAGCGGGAACAGGTTCCGGACAACGAGATACACGAACGACCAGAGCAAACAGCCCTGTGGGGTGCGTTAATTCGGTGCCGCTTTGGTTGGCGGGTTCTGATCCGTAGAGTCGCCTGCCCGTCCCGCCATCCCAGAGGAGTCTCTTGTTGTTGTGGTCGTTTTGTTACCTCGTGTTCCGAGGTGCGCTGCAGCTCGCGGCGCTGCGTTTCCGCTCAGGGGAGTTCAAAGAGCTCGAAATCGTGGTCCTGCGTCACCAGCTCGCCGTGCTGCGGCGCCAGGTCGACCGTCCCGATCTGCGGCCTGCGGACCGAGCTTTCCTTGCGGCGGCAAGTCGGTTGCTGCCGCGAGCGAGCTGGCGATCGTTCGCCGTCACGCCGACGACGCTGCTTCGCTGGCACCGGCGGCTGGTCGCAAGGCGGTGGACCTGTGCCGGCAAAGTGGGGCGACCGCCGATCGGCGGTGAGATTCGAGCGCTGGTGCTGCGGCTGGCACGCGAGAATCCGCGGTGGGGCTACCAGCGGATCGTCGGCGAACTGCAAGGCCTCGGCATCAAGGTCTCGGCCACCGCCGTGCGCGAGATTCTCAAGGCGTCGGGCCTGTCACCCGCTCGGGAGCGCGCCGGTCTCACCTGGCGTGCGTTCCTGCGCGCGCAGGCGCACAGCATGCTCGCAGTCGACTTCTTCACGGTCGAGACCATCCGGCTACAGCGGCTGTACGTGCTCTTCTTCATCGAACTCTCCAGCCGCCGGGTGCATCTCGGCGGCTGCACGGCGAATCCGAGCGGCGGCTGGGTCACCCAGCAGGCGCGCCAGTTTGCCTGGACGCTCAGCGAGCGATCTACCCCGCTTCGCTTCCTCATCCATGATCGAGACAGCAAGTTCGCCCGCGACTTCGACGCCGTGTTCCGAAGCAAAGGAATCGAGATTGTCCGCACACCGATCCGAGCGCCGAAGGCAAACGCGATCGCCGAACGCTTCGTCCGCACCGTCCGAGCCGAATGCCTTGACTGGCTCCTGATCGTCAACCGACGCCATCTCGAACGGGTGCTCCGCGTCTTTGTCGACCACTACAGCCACCACCGGCCACACCGAGCGCTCAACCTGAACCCACCCAACCAGGAACGGCCGACGCTACGAGTGCTGACAGCAGCGGAACCGGAACGGATCAAGCGCCGAGATCGTCTCGGTGGACTGATTCATGAATACAACCGCGCAGCATGAACCGAATTTCCGCACCCCACAGGCGTGCCTCGTGCGCCTACCCGGCCGCCCTGTACGTGCCGACGCGATCGGCTGCCCGGCGCGCGCGCTTGACGCCGCGCGAGGTGGCGGAGGAGCTCGCCGGCTACGGCGTGCCGGTGACGGTCACGGACGCGAGCCACCCGGCACAACTCGTAGAGGCGATTGAGTTAGGCGAGCTCGTCGCGGAGAAACACTGAGAAGCATGGACGTCGGAAAGCCAAAGAAGACTCACCAGGTCGAGCCGCTCGAGGATCCGGTTCCGAAAAAGCAGCCCCAGGAGCCGTCCAAGGAGCGGCCGCCCGCGGAGGCGGCCTCGCAGCCGGCCGAGCTTCCCGCTCGCTGAGATAGCTTGGTGGACACGGTGCGACGCGCCGGCGACGGCGCGCGCCAGTCATTGCAGTTGTCTGCTACCTGACGACAAACGAGGTTCGCAGCGTCCCAGCTGACCCCCCGCACGACACAACGAACCTGTGGGGTGCCAAACTTAGCGTCCTGCCTGCAAATCGATGATTTCTCGGGCGGGCACCGAATTTTGGCACCCCACAGGGGCTCGCTTGCTCGGCCAGCGAACGCTCGACGGCTCTACCGTCGATGCGGTCCAGGTCGACGGCTGGCCGGACGGCGGATCGAGCGTGATCTTCTACTTCGACACAGATAGCCACCTGCTTCGCGGCTTCGACGTCACCAACACCGATCCAAGCTCCGACGCTGCTTCCTGGCAGGCACGCCTCGCATCCGAGCGAACGATGCCCGCCGATGCAACGCCACCCTCGACGTTCAAACTCAACGCCCCCGCCAACGCCAACGTTCAGCCGCCCGGGCCCGACAGCGACGTGCTCACGCGATTGTGCCCCGCGAACCTCAAGCTCTTCATCATCCGGGGCGAGAGCCTGCTCACCGCGTGCCAATCGAAGACGCCGGGTCTCACCGAGGACGCCCTCGTTGCCGCGCTCGCGGCATCAATCAAGACCGACCTCGATGCCGCCGTCGCTGCCGGCGTCATTACCCAAGCACAGGCCGCCCAAGCACTGGCAACACAGCAAACCCAACTCCGAACGTTCGTCACCACCAGCGGTCCTCCCCCAGCACCGGCCCAGCAAAAGACCGCAACACAAACCAGGCCTCCATGGCTTGCCCCTCGTCCGCTTTTCAAGGCCGCTGCTCCCGCATCGCGATCGGCGAGGCAGCGAGTAGCGACAGGGCGGAGACAAACCTCGTGGGGTACGCAAATCCATCGGGCGTTCGGCGCGGCGCGCGCCTCCGTAGAGTCGGCTCTCCTGGTGTCTGGGTGAGGGAGGCGTTGCTTGGTCGCATCGTTGCTGTATCTCCTCTTTCGGCGTGTGCTCGCGGTCGCAGTGCTCCGCGTGCGATCTCGTGAGTTCAAGGAACTCGAGATCGTGGTCCTACGCCACGAGCTGGCGGTCCTCCGCCGACAAGTTGCTCGACCGCGACTCGATGAGCGTGACCGGGTCTTCTTGGCCGCGGCCAGCCGCCTACTGAATAGAGCGAACCGGCAGTCGTTCTTCGTTTCGCCGGAAACGCTGCTTGGCTGGCATCGCCGACCGGTGCGGAGACGGTGGACGTACACGCATCGTCGACCGGGCCGGCCCGCAGTCTCTGCCGAGCTCCGCGAGCTGGTGTTGCGGCTTGCCCGTGAGAATCCGCGCTGGGGCTAACAGCGGATCGTCGGTGAACTCGCGGGCATCGGTCAGCGAGTCTCAGCCACCACTGTCGCTAAGGTCCTCCGTGACGCCGGCATCTCTCCGGCCGGCGCTCGCGCCGAACTCACGTGGCGCGAGTTCCTTCGTGCCAATGCTGCGTCGATGATCGCCTGCGACTTCTTCACCGTCGAGACGCTCTGGCTCGGCCGCCTCTACGTGCTCTTCTTCATCGACCTCGGGAGCCGCCGCGTTCATCTCGCCGGTTGCACCGCCAACCCGGATGGGCGTTGGACAACCCAGCAGGCCCGGCAGCTTGCCTGGTCGCTCCTGGATCGGCCCCAACCGATCAGGTTCCTGATCCGCGACCGCGACAGCAAGTTCAGCCGCGCCTTCGACGACGTCTTCAAAAGCGAGGGCATCGAGATCATCCGCACGCCGTTTCGTGCGCCAAACGCCAACGCGTTCGCCGAGCGCTGGATCGGGACCGTCCGCCGCGACTGTCTCGACTGGCTCCTGATCGCAAGCCGCAAACAACTTGAACGCGTCCTACGCGTCTATGTCGAGCATTACAACACTCACAGGCCGCATCGAGCGCTCGGTCTGAGACCACCCGCACCCACACCTCGCCTCCAACTCGCTGCCCCGCGTGCACCAGACCAGATCCAGCGACGTGAACGCCTCGGCGGCCTGATCAACGAATACGCCCGCGCAGCATGACGGACGGATTTACGTACCTCACGCCTGAGCGGTGGTCGCGGCAGATGATCTGGAAGGTCCCGGGACACCTAGGAAGGCTGCCAGACCGTGTCCTCAGCGCCGTCGAACAGGCCCGCGGGGAGCGGAACGGCAGTTGGGCTTTGCGTCGGCAGGACGGTGACATAGAGCGTCTCGCCCTCAGGCACCGTCCCCTCTCGCTCGGCGCGAATTGCGACGCGCAGTGCCTCGACCGGTCCGAGCCGCCGTACGTTCTCCTCGGCCCACTGCTGCTCGGCAGCTCGCCTGTGCAGGATCACGATCGCCGATACGTGGTCGGCACGGCCGGCCTGAAGCGGTCCGTCGTCGTAGTAGAGGGCGGCCCGCACGCGCTCCGGATCGAGGTCGACATCCGCCTGATGTGGGTTCGCAAGCACCACCGCCAGGGCCAAACCACGACCAGCAAGCGTTTCCGCCAAAACGCGACAGCCACTGTGAGAGGTGGAGACGGTCCGTCCGGGCCTTCGCCGCGTACGCGGGCGTTCCAATATGGCTAGACACCGTTTCCCGTTTCCCTCTCTGATTCAACCCACTGGCAATCCGAGCTGCTTTGGGAACTGCGCGAATCGCGAGGGCCGCCGCCAGCTCGTCCGTACGCGAAGCGTTCGGCACGCGCCGACGCCGGCGTCAACCCGTCGCATCCCGGTCCATCGCCGGTTCACTGATTAGTCAAGAGTTCCACTGAGGGCGCGGCGACGGCGAACTAGGGGCGGCGCGTGGTCGCCTTGCGCTCGGTCGAATCGTAGCTCGCCCTCGCGCGTCCGAGTGTCTTCGCGGCGCGGAAGCCGAGCGTGCGACCGCGCGACAACCTGCGGTTTCACGCGCGGATCGCGGCGCGTATCCTCGAACGCCTTATTTCCGTTCTTCAGTCATGACCCGGGACAACCTGAAGCTCTTGCGGCAATGGACGCGGCGCCCCGAGGAGGCGTTCGTTCGCAATCTGCGGCTCCGCGCGCTTCCCTCGCCGAATCTCGCGCTCGCCTGCCGCGTCGCAGCGAAAATGCCGGCGCCCCGCAACGATTAGTCGCGCGCGGACATGACGCGAAGGGTCCGCACCGCCTCTTCGTGACACCACAGCTGTAACAGCTGCACGGGGGACGCTTAGCAATGTAGGCGCGCGCGCGGGATATCACATTTGCTCGTTCGACGTAACTGGTGGTGAAGACGGGCTCGCCGTCAGGCAAACGGTAAGGACCTCCGCGCAAGCCGGTCTGGATTCCTCCTTAGTCGCTCGCCTGCTCGTCGGTTGGGTCCTCGCGATCACCAGCCCGTCTCGGGCTGGTGTCGAGTCCCGGGTCGGTCCATTCGACACGACGGATGCGCCCGCTCTCGACGTCCTCGAGCTCGAGAAGCCGCGGGGTAGCACCCATCGGTGTGACTCCCACGACGACGTGCAGGCGTCCTCGATAGGTGAGGAGTGTTCCAAGGTCGACCATGGCCACAGATGCGCGTTGTGTGCGCAGGGAAGGAATCGGCGCTCGGGCTCCGCGGCGCTATCCCTGGCTCTGAGGCTTTGGGATCGCAAGGGTTTGGCAGACCTGGCCAGCGAGAAAGAACCTGGGGCAGGGGTCTGCAGGCTCCTCGAAGTCGAGTCTGAGGGGGCCGCTTTCGGGGAGCGCGCTTCTGCGATAGGCGAGGCAGACCGGCGCGACGGCCGTTGGTCTGCCTCGCGCTCAGACCGGCACGGAGGGCGAACACCTCGGCGCCGAGCACTCGAGCCGCCGCGATTGGCCGGCCGACCTCGACGGTAACCCCATGTCGGAATCGGGTCGCCGTCGCTTTTTGGCGGAAAGGCGACACGACCCTTCTCCCTGCTCGGCTGCTCGTCCTTGCTGCGAGGGCGACTTCCCTAGGTTCCGGGGAGCGAGAGTCCTTAACTGCCCTTGGTGTAGCCCAGCTTCTTCAGTTGGGCGAGCGCTTGGTCGACCTCGTGACCGCCCTTTGGTTGGGCGGCCAGTCCCTTGGTGAGGAAACTGATGGCCGCCTTCGGGCTCGTGAACTTCGCGAGCTTGGGAAGCGCGGAGCGAATGGCCGTCGCCGTGTCGTGCTCCCCGCGTGCCAACTCGGCGTTCGCCGCCTCCGCGTCCTTCGGCGGCTTGAGGCGGCTTGCCTCGTCTCCCAGCCGATCCTCGGCGGTCGCGAAGGCTTTGAGGCGAGCCTGGAGCTCGGCCATGCTCTTTGCGTGCAGCCCCTTTTCGACGTCAGCCTGCGCCTTGTCGGCTTCCTTGCCGAGCGTCGCGAGGCGAGTACGGTACGCGCTCCGCGAGAGGCGGCTGCTCCCTCCGCACCCGGCCAGAAGCGCACAAGCCAACGCCAGTGCCACCCCGGCGAACAGACTCCGCGAGCGCATTGCCAAGACCATATCGTGACCCTCTTTCTAAAAACGATCTAAGTCGGCAAGTGACGCGCTGTCGCCGCTTGTTGGAGCTGCGACAGCGACCTCTGCTCCCTTCACGGTGCCTGCTTGAGTGAGTCGGGGCCCGCGAGCGGTCGCTGGTACAGGTCGAGCACGCCGATTTTGCTTACCCCGTCGGGGTGTTGCGGAGCGCCTGGAAGGAGTGTGATGTCAGGAGAGGGCCCTGGTCGGGGAGTCGCCGCTTTCCCGTCTGGGGTCGTCTGCAA
>WNFC01002852.1_pt1 | contig 29972 bp, 26 predicted proteins | sample 5400541 | NCBI WGS metagenome assembly WNFC01 (sample SAMN13153342, study PRJNA577476) | soil metagenome | isolation source: 120 cm saprolite under Douglas fir tree site 2 hole 2 replicate 1 | place: USA:California | collected 2015-04-18
CTCGTCACATCCTGGGGGTGGAGTAGCTCCCAAGGGTTCGGCTGTTCGCCGATTAAAGTGGCACGCGAGCTGGGTTCAGAACGTCGTGAGACAGTTCGGTCCCTATCCGCCGTGGGCGTAGGATACTTGAGGGGTGCTGACCTTAGTACGAGAGGACCGGGTCGGACGCACCGCTGGTGTACCGGTTGTGGCGCCAGCCGCATCGCCGGGTAGCCATGTGCGGACGGGATAACCGCTGAAAGCATATAAGCGGGAAGCCCACCCCGAGATTAGGTATCCCGGGCATTTGCCCCTAAAGGCCCCTTCTAGACAAGGAGGTTGATAGGTCGGAGGTGGAAGCGCTGCAAGGCGCGGAGCTGACCGATACTAATCGGCCGTGCGGCTTGACCACTGTGTATTCCGTTGCTGGAGTACATGGTCCGGAGCATATTCGCCAAAGATCATCGCGAGATGATCGTTCGCTACGGCGATACGCTCGGCCAAGACCCGATCTCACGCAAGGACTCAAAGGTCCCGCTCGAAGAACCCTCATTCAGTTGTCAAGAAAGATATGGCTGCGCATCGCCGAGGTCCTTCACTTCGTTCAGGATGTCAGTCGCGCGGATGCGCTCCTGCCAGTTTCCGGTCGTCATAGCGGAGGTGTAACACCCGTTCCCATCCCGAACACGGCAGTTAAGCCCTTCAGCGCCGATGGTACTGTGACCGTAGGCGTCACGGGAGAGTAGGTCACGGCCGGGAAATTTAAAAGGGGTAGAAGCTTTGCTTCGGCCCCCTTTTTTATAGATGGCTCGGCTTGATAGACGGAGAAGACGCCCAAAAGGGCGTTGCCATCTGGCAACGCCTTTTTATCGTCTGGCCTCCAAAAATAGTGGGGCAGGCGTCTCGCCGGTCGAGATTGCGCCGAGCGTCTGCGCTCGCGCTAACCTTTTATTACTGCGGTTTCATCACGTCCGCTGTGCGCTATCGTGTTGCGAGAGCACTTGAGAGTAAGCGGCGGCGCGCAGCGCGCGACACCACAGGCGGGACGCCTACGCCACTATTTTTTCTCAGTCCCAGACACGGTGGGCGACCTCAGCCACCAAGCGCAACTTGCGTTCCTCGGCGGCTTCGTCGAGAGGATTTCCTCTTATCCCTGACGCGAAGCCGCATTGCGGCGATAGCGCGAGCTGATCGAGCGGAAAATAGCGTGCTGCTTGCTCCATCCGATCGATCAGCATCTCAGCCGATTCCAGCACTGGACGCTTGGTCGATACCAGCCCCAAAACGACGATCCTGTCGCGCGGAATATCGGCGAGTGGCTCGAAACCGCCTGAACGAGAATCGTCGTATTCCAGCAGAAATGCCGCAAAGCGATTCGCGCGGCTGAATACCTCTTTCGAAATTGCCTCGTAGCCACCCTTGCTCAACCAGCGGCCATCGTTATTGCCGCGGCACAGATGCAATCCAAAGGTTACCGCTGGTGCATCGGCCAGCGAGTTCAGCAGCTCGACGCCCTCGCCCAGTACCCGGGCCGGGTCGATTCCGTTGCGCTCAAATACCAACTTCTGCGCCGACGGGTCGACCAGGATTGCGAGTTCGGGCGCGTCGATTTGAATATGCTCGCAGCCCATTCGTGCCAGTTCGGCAATTTCGGCGCGAATCACCTCGGCGCCGTCAGCGAAAAGCTCGAAGACGTCGTTGTAGACGCCGCGCGCCAACTCAGGCGCCCAAAACATCAGCAGCATCATCGGACTCGGCAGTGTCACTTTGATGGGTTTAGCGGACCGGGTGCGCGCGTAGGAGTATTCCTCGCAGACCATTGAGCGCAGTCGCCGAAGTTTTCCGGTAACGGCCAGCCCGAGTGAAAGCTGAGATACCTGCTCGTCGTTCTGATGCCAGGGTTTGGTGATGCTCAAGTTGCGAGTGAGGCCTTCGGTGATTTCGAGCAACGAGCCGAGAAAACTTGCGCGGCGCTGCTCACCGTCAGTCACCAGGTCGATGCCGGCGCGCTCCTGCAAGGCGAGAGCATCGTCCACCGCCCGATCCTCGATTTGCTTGAAAGCAGCGGGCCGGAGGGCTCCCTGGCGCAATGCGCGGCGTGCGTTGTGCAGATATGCCGGCCGCAGCATTGAGCCTATCGTTTGTGCTCGGTAGATGGCGGTGCCCATCAACAAACTCTTCGCGAACGTCTCAAGTCATAAAAAAGGCGGCCAATGGCCGCCAACTGCAATCTGATCGTACTGTTCAATGCTTTGGTTCGATGCGTTTGCCGTAAGTAATCTCACCTTTGTCGACCCTTAGACTGAAGCCACAATCTGGGTTGGTACACGCCCACGCCTTAAAAATTACTGCAGCGCCTTCTTGACCATAATCAGACAGTGGAATGAGAGTGCCATTGTTGCACTTTTGGCACTTCGGCAGCTCCATCACCGCGCCTCCTCAACCGACCAAGTGTCGGTACCTAAGGCAAACGTATCGAACGGGATTTCTTAAATCAAATGCGAATTTCGCGCCAGTCGCCTTCGCCCAACAAAGACAAATTTTCCATTGGTGCGCATGATCGATTCTCCAGGACCCGGCTGGCGCCCTTCTCCAAGTGCACGTCTGCGCGAAATGTGCCACCTCGACTCCGTTTACTCGGCTCCTTCATTTCCGCTTAATGGCATTCGGCTCATCCAACCCATCACTTTGGCTTCGCTAAGAGCCGGTTCACCAGGGCTTCCGCTACCAGGCGAATTCTCGACAGGCGCTTGTGATGGTAAACTTGGCTGGATGGACGTTTTGGATCCCGCATTCCTGATTCGAGAAGCGCGGGCGGGCGACCATCCTCAGTTGCTAAATTTAGCGCGGGAGCTTGATTCGATTAACCTACCGACCGATTCACGCGCTATGCACGAAGCAATCGACAGGTCGGTGCAAGCTTTTCGCGGGCGCATCCGCGACCGTTCGCGGTCAGTATTTATCTTCTGCGCTCAAGAGCGTGCGACGCGGCGGCTTGTCGCCGCGTCGATGATCATTGGCAAACACGGCACGCCGGCGGCGCCGCACTATTATCTTGAGATGGATAGTGACGAGCGCTACTCGCACACTCTGCGCAAGTCGTTCCGGCACCCGTATCTAAGGCTGCGCTACTCGATGGATGGGCCTACAGAAATCGGCGGGCTGATCGTGACCGCCGCGATGCGGGGGCACGCGGAGCGGGTTGGCAAGCAGATTTCATGGGTACGTTTTCTCTACATCGGTATGCATCGTCGACGGTTCGAGGACCAGGTACTGGCGGAAATGCTCGCGCCCATGTTGCCCGAGCATGGCAATATTTTTTGGGACCACTACGGACGGTCGGTGACCGGACTTTCGTTCCGTGAGGCCGACATTCTGTCGGCGCGAGACAAGGAATTTATCCGCGCGCTATTTCCGGACACGCCGCTGTATACCTTTTTGCTGCCGGACGAAGTACGAGGTTCACTCGGCGCGGTCGGCGAGAACACTCGCGGTGCGGTGCGGCTGCTGGAGCAGGCCGGGATGAAATTCCTCAAGCATATCGATCCCTTTGACGGAGGACCGTATTACGGCGCGCCGACCGACCAGTTGCTCCCGGTCCAACAAGTCAGCACTCACGCGATAAGCGTTGGCGAGCCGGTAGCGGAGCGGGCTCGTCAATATCTGCTCGCCCATGAGAACCATGGTTTTCGCGCGGTCCGTGTGGACGCCGAAGTGCCTGAGCCCGGCCGGCTGATAGTGCGGGCCGGGGTGCTGCACGCACTGGGAGTCAAACCGCGCGCAAAAGTCTATGCAGTGCCGTTGCCATGAACCGGAGCAGCGGCGAGTGAGATCGAAGCAAGGAGCGAGAGGCACGCTCTTCACCAGCCGCTGCGCCGGCCGCCACAAGAGTGCGCGCAAGCGAGCGGCCTCTCGCTCCTCGTTCTTAATCGTCGCTCAATTCGGCACCCACGCAATCGCTCGGATCTCGCCGAACTCGCGCCGGTTCTTCTGCCAGCTCTCACCGCCATCCGTGCTGGTGTAGACATAACCGTGGAGGCTGGCGGCGACCACGATTTCAGGGTTGGCCGGATGAGTCGCGATCCAGTAAACGACCGAATTGGGTTCCACCGATAATTGGCAGGCGCTCCAGCTTTTACCGCCATCGACGGTGCGCTGGATTGCACCCCGTTTGCCGGGGATGAAGTCACCATTGCCGACGAACATCACGTCGGGGTTGCCCGGCTTCACCGTTACGCCGCGGCAATAAGAAATCGTGTCGCGCTCCGCAAAGCGCGGGAACTCGTGTAGCGTCCAACGCTGACCGTCGTCGGTGCTGGTCCAGACTCCGTCAGGCGTGGTCGCGACGACTTTGCGGTAGCCGTTGAAGCTGACTGCCAGCCCGTGGAGGTCCTGGTTAAGCATCTTGTCCCCGAGCGGCGGCAGATGCGTCCAGCTCGCGCCGTCGTCACGACTGACGAAAACACCGTCAATTTCCACACTGACCCACAGCACGTGCGGATCGGCCGGGTCGACAACGATATTGGTGACTTTGGGCGCGCCGGCGAAACATTCCTTAGCGATCGGAACCGCCAGTTTTTCCCAACTCTTGCCCGCATCTTTGGAGCGGAAGACGTTGGGGGGCTTGGTCCCGGCGAGCAGCACCTCCGGGCTGGCCGGATGCCAGGAGGTGGACCAGATCTGCATTCCGTCCATCGGCGAGTCGACCAGGTCCCAAGTGGCGCCGTTGTCGTTACTGCGATAGAGCCCCGCTTCGGAGCCGGCCAGAAGGTGGTGCGGATTGTGTGGCGAGACCGACAATGAGCGAATCTGGATTTCGCCGGGTTCATGATGAAACGGCAGCTTCATTTTGCTGCGCCGCCAATGATCACCGCCGTCGGGGCTGAACCATACCCCGGCGCCCACGGTTCCCACGCATACTGTGAATCCCTGCGCCATCGCTCGATCCTCCTGATCTAATTCCTGCTAGTGCACGCCGCAGCGCGCGTCGCTGACTCTCTGCAAGAGCGCTCCGCCTGGTGGCGAATCGGTAGCCGAACTTGGCTCTACGGTTAAGTTAATTTTCAATTTGATTTATAGGCCAGGCTGAGGTTCGCGACAAGCCAAGAAGAACAGCGCGCAAGAGAGAGGAGAGGAGTGCAGAACAAGAAAAGGAACAAGCGGGCGTCTCGGCCGAAATGCCCATGGTCGCTGAGTCAAGGTTCGGTCCGGCAAACTGGCGGAATGCCCATGCAAAGCAAACTTGGCACTTTTGCGGAAGCTGCAAGCAAATTGCAGCACTGTTCTCACCTCGGCATCAAGTATCTTCCGATTCTCTCCCTGGCCCCCAGCTTGCTCCGAGTATTCTTGGCTTCGCTGCGACCCCCCGAGCGCGGCAAGCAACACGAGCGGCGCCGGCTGGCCTCCGCGCTCCTATCCTCCCGTGGATGGTTCGGCTGGCGCCCTAAACACGAAAGAGGCGAGAAAAGGGGGGCGAGAATTGGAGCAGGGAACGTCCAGCCCTTTCGCTCCTGCTTGGTATTCTCAAAGAAAACCGCCCCATGTCTTCTCTACAAGAAGAGAAAAAGGATTACAGGCGCAGCAGTTCACGATAAAAGCGCTGGGCGCCTTCCACCTCGGAGACCAGGTTGTATTCGTTGGCGGCGTGAATCACCCCGGTCGATGGACCGGGACCGAACACGACCGGTTGGAGACCGGCAGCCGCGTAGACGCCGGCTTCGGTACATCCGGCTTTGACTCCGGTTTCAAGCGGCAAGTCCGCCGCGGCCAGGGCAGCCATCGCTAACTCCACAGTCTCGCTTTCCAATGAGCTTCGAAAGCCGGGATTCGCGCGGCGCTCAGTCACTGTGATTTTCTGATCCGGGTACGAACGAGACACCAATTCGACGACCTCAGCGACTCCGTGCCGGACTTCATCGAGCGAAAGAGCCGGCGGCGGCCTCAATTCGAATTCAAGCACAATCGCCTGGGGGCGCGACCGGATTACACCCGGGTTAAAGGTCAGTGTCGGCGGCGCGTAATCCGGTTCGGCTCTGCCGGCGCGGTTGGCGAATGCGGCTAGGCTGCCGATGAACATGGATAATAGGGAAAAAACGCCGCGAGGTACAAATTCGGTCTGTCCGCACATATCCGGCGCAACTCTCGCCACATTCTCAACCGGGAGCACCGGTTCGCCGCCAATCGCTACCTCGCATCGGGCCGGTACCTTGTTTACGGCGTCACCACCATCGATCCAGGCGATACGCAGATCCGGCCGCCCCTCCAAAGCGTCGACCGCGAGCTGGATTGCGTTGACGCCGAGCGCCGGCGTGCTCGAATGCGCCGAGCGTCCCTCGAAAATCAAGTGATAAACCGGAAAGCTCTGCTGAGCTTCGTTGTATGAATCAAACTGAATCTCGAGCTCAAAAGCCATCAACCCTTTATGCGCAGTGATAACCTGCAGGCGCGAGGGCTCGCCGATGAATGCAAGTGCTCCCTTGGGCAGTAGACCAGCAGCGGCGAGCTCCTTGGCACCGACCAGGCCGTGCTCTTCGCCAAACGTGGCAATCAAATAAACGTCGCGCCGCGGAGTGCCGCACTCGATCAGTGCGAGCGCCTTCGCCACGAAATCGAGCTTGGTGTCCGCTGCGCCAAGTCCGTAGATACGTTCGCCCTTCAAGGTCGGGACGAACGGCCCATTGGGACATTCGGTCCACGATGCCGCTTCCCCGGGCGGAACGGTATCGAGATGCGTATTAAGAATCAGCGGAGCGTCGCCGCGTTCGCGGCCGCGCACGATGCAAACCAGATTGGCCTGCGAAGCACCTTCAGATTGCGACGGCAGCACTCGCGGCTCAAGTCCATGCGGCCGAAGCAATTCGTCCGCGCAGAGTTGCATGATCTCGCGCGTACCTTCACCAGTAACACTGCGGCACGCTAGCAGCCGGCGGCACCATTCGAAGACGTGCGTGTCCATTGATTCAATTCTTCGCTGGAGAAGCGAACCACGCAACATAGAGTGCAGAAGAAGGACAGCAGTCAGAAACGAGATATGGATAAAACGGAATCAAAAGCGGGCAACCAGCAGCGCTACCGCCTCGGATGCTTGCTCAGGGAGTCGAACAGATAACGATACGCGCCGTAATTGCCGGCAACGAGCACGCCCAGCAGTGGAACGAAGGCCGCGATGTACAACCCGAAGAAGTGTCTCATTGGCCCCCGCGGTGGAGTCAAGTCGAGACAAATTAGGCGTCCCCCCGTTCTTAATACGCGGCACAATTCGACGAAAGTCTCCCGGAGATTACCGACGTTGCGTAACATAAAGCCGTTAACAATGCAATCGAATGTGCCGTCAGCGAATGGCAGCCGCATCGCGTCGGCGGCAATGAGAGTAACGCGTCCGCCCATCCCTGTTCGCGCCGCCTTGTCCGTGGCTGCCTTCAGCATCTCGACGCAGAAATCAGCGCCAATCACAGTACGCGCCCCCAGCCGCACCATCTCGAACGCTAGTTCGCCGGTGCCGGTGGCGATATCCAGTGAGACGGCCCCGCGCGGTTTTGCCATCAGGGCGGCCTGACGCCGCCATCGACGGTCGAGGCCGAGCGTCATCAACGAATTAATCGTGTCGTAGCGCGGCACGATCGCGGCAAACATGTCGCGGATCTGCCGAGGTCGAGGATGCGGCGGGCTAAGCTGAGAAGCGCCGTTTGTATTCACTGGATTTTAAGGTTCCGGCCGGCAGCTCAAACCCTAGCAGGCTGCGGGAAAAAGGCCTTCCGCACACTGCTTTCCCTCTCTGTAATCTCCCCCAGCGGGGGAGAACTAAACACTCGCGGAGCCGAAAGGCGGAGCGAGCTAACGAGTCCGCGAGGTGCAAATCAAAAAGGGAAGAAACCGCTTTTATCGCAGGGTGCAGAAAGACTTTTCGTAAGTCAAATAGGTTTTTCCGCACCCTGCCAGGGATCGCAGCATGTCAAATACCGCCTGCGGGCGTGCGTAGCCCAGCCTGTCACGCGTGCAACCAGCGGCTTTACCAACGGACGCTTGCTACACTTTCCGGCGTGAACAAGTGGAGGCAAAGCTGTTTCGTGCGGTTTCTCGAAAATAACAAGGGCAATGTGGCGCTGTCTCTGTCGCTAGTGCTTTACCTCGTCAGTTGGCCGGTGGCCTTGCTGGATCGCGCCGCTGCTCAAATCGTGCGGGCGGCCGGCGAAGCATCGCTGGTGGGCGGATTGTGCGACTTGATCGCACTCAACATGATCTTCGAGCAGCATTGGTATTTACCCAATTCGGGCGTGTTGCCCCGCAATCGTGAAAAGCTCATCAACGGAATTGCCAACGCGATCGAGCGGGAATGGCTTACGCCCGCAATGGTCGGGCAGAAGTTGCATGAACTCAAACCGTTGGATCGCCTGGCCGAGCATCTCAAGGCGGCATCGCTCAAGACGCTCGTCCGTCCCGAACAGCTCGAACGACTTTGCCAGGACGCCGCCCATTATCTTGAACCCAACGCGGTGATTTCATTATTCGAGCAATTGACCTCTCGAGTGAGGCCGGCACGCGCACTTGATCGTGTCAAGATTGCCTTGGTTAAGGCATTCGCGCGTCGGGAATGCGAGCGTTTGCGGGAAAAAATTCGCAATCTACCGCACGATGAGCGGCTCATCGCCATCGTCGATTCTGCCATTCACGATATTGGCGCAACCCTGCTGGACGAGGACGCCGTGCTGCGCAAGACCGCCGACCATTGGATGGATGCGATTGTCGGCGAAGTGGTGCTTCGCAGCCGAGGCGAGATTGCGCGGATGGTGCGCCAGAATTTGGAGCGGTTGGACAATGAGGCGATTCGCAGGCAAATCGAGAGCCGCACGCGGAGCCATCTCGACTGGATCCGCGTCAATGGCGGGGTGTTCGGAGCGCTGCTGGGCTGTTTATTCGCGCTGCTGAACGCGATGCGCTATGACTTGCCGGGCCTGCTGCGGCTGATGACGTTTTAAGTCGGCCTGTTGCAATGGGGCGCCGGCTACGAGGCTGACGCCAACACATGCGGTGTCGTAGCTATTCTTCGGCGGTGAGCGGTTTTCGTCCCCCGGCGAGAACCGCCTGCTGAGGCGTATTAGTCGCGTCGTCTTTGGCGCTGAGCGTAGCGCTTTTTACTCCCTGCGAGGTCCTATGGAAGACGACTTCGAGCTTGCATTTACCGTTGGGCGGCAAGCTCCTTGCGCAAGAGTTTTTGCCGATCTTGAACTCACCGTCCCCGTTGAGACTGATCGCAATGTTGTTCAGCCACACTCCCTGAGTATTTACCAGGTAGACCGTTTTCGTAGCACTCCTGTATACCGCGACATGCTTGAACGTCAGCCCGGCGGGGGAAAAATGCGGCGGGTCATACTGCAGTACTCGATTGTTGTCCCTGTCGGCTACGTAGAGATTGCCTCATGCGTCGAGCGCAACGCTGGTAGGATGGCATTCCGAAGCGCTACTCGGCCCGCTCCCGCCAAAGTTGCATGCGTTTGAGGTCAGGCTGTCAGCCTGCCCGAAGGCGCGGTCGGCGGCCGTATTGGTCGTAAGAGGAGAATTATATTCGAGCGTACGGTGGTTGCTGAAATCGGCCACGTAGAGATTGTTATTAGCGTCAAGCGCGACATCATTGGGATTACACAAGCCGTTAGCATTCACGCCGGTGGAGTTGCAGGTACTATGGGTGAAATCGGTGCCCGAACCGTTCCCCTGACCAAACTCGAGGTCGGCCACGGCATCACCGCTGCCCGGTACACCGTTCGCAAACAGTGGACTCTTATAAACCAGGACTCGGTTGTTGTTGAAGTCTGCCACATAGATATTACCCGTTGAATCAGATGCCACTCCGGCCGGGTTGCATAGGGTCGATGCAGTAACGGCTCCGCCTCGGTTGCAGGAGTTGTGGAAGAAGTCCGCCTGACCAATCACGAAGTTGGCGGCGGTGTTAAACAAGGGGCTGTAATATTCGAGCACTCGGTGGTTGCTGTCATCGGCTACCCACAGGTTTCCAGCTCGATCGAGCTTGAGACCGTCGGGATTGCACAAGGTCTCGGCATTCGGCGCGCCGCCATGGTTGCATGCGTTGGAAAAGAAGTTGCTGCCCTGTCCTAGCACCAAATCGGCAATTGAATCACCACTGCCAGCGATACTCGTCTTCGTAAAGGGCGTGAAATAAATCAGCACCCGATGGTTAGCATAGTCGGAGACGTAGAGATTATTTGCGTTGTCTACAGCTACACCGGCCGGATTGCATAGAGTCGCAGCGTTTACCCCGCCGTTGTTGCAGGCCAACGAGAAGAAATCCGGTTGCCCAATAACTATGGTCGCTGATGCGCCATTGAGAAATGAACTCGCGTTCGCGAAACCCAGCACACGGCTATTATTCATGTCCGACACGTAGAGATGGTTGAGCCTATCGACAGCGACATTCTCGGGATTATTGAAGGTGGATGGATCAACGGTATTAGGCGAGGAGTGCAGAAAATCGGGCTGCCCCAGCTCGAGATTGGCGACGTTATTACTTGGCGGATTAGCACCCTCGTTGTACTTCAATACCCGGTGGTTGCTGTAGTCGGCCAGATAGAAATTGTTGCTGCTATCAACCGCCGAACGGATGGGATTGCAAAGGGTTTCAGCAGAAGCCGTCGCACCGCCCAGGTTGCAGGCATTTGCAGTGAAACTATCGTCCTGGCCAAATACCGAGTCAGCAGTGGTGTCTCCGCTGCCCGCAACAACCGTTGCGGTTAGGGGGGTGTTGTATTCCAGTTCCCGATTATTATCAAAATCTGCCACGTACAGGTTGTTGTTGCTGTCGAGTGTTACGCCGACCGGATGGCAGAGACTGGCCGCGCTCAATCCTCCAAAGTTACAACTTTTGTCGATAAAATCATTACCACTGCCATTACCTTGCCCAAACTCCAGGTTTGCGGTTGTATTGGCGGGCGGGTTACTACTTTCATGGTACTCCAGCACCCGGTGGTTTACATAATCCGCTATATACAGGTTGCCGGCGCTATCGGCGGCGACTTCCTCGGGGTTGCAAAGGCTGGTTTTGCTTAGTCCGCCGAAGTTGCAGCTATTGTCGGTGAAGTCGTTGCCGGAACCTTTGCCTTGTCCGAATTCAAGATCCGCGGTGGTATCGCCACTCCCCGCCACTGCAGTCACCTGAAACGGGGTATTGTATTCCAACACACGATGGTTGCCGAAGTCCGCGATGTAAACGTTGCCGTGGCTATCGAGCGAGACGCCAGCGGGAGTACACAAGGTGTTCGCGCCCGGCCCGCCACCAAGATTGCATGCTCCGGAAGTAAAATTTCCGCCCTGTCCGAACACCGCGATAGCGGCAGCGCCGTTGGCCGACGGCGGGTTATACACAAGCACCCGATTATTACCGGTGTCGACGACGTACACCCGCCCACTGCCGTCGACTGCAAGCGCATCGGGCGCGCATAGACTGGAGCCGTTGAGGCCAGTCGGGTTGCAACCATTGGAAACGAAACCGGATTGGCCAATTACCAGATTTGCCGATCCGCCGTCCGCCACGGCGGTTACGTTTGTGTAGACGAGCACGCGGTTGTTGTCAGTATCGGCAATATAAAGGCGGTTGGGCGTGATGCTTCTGTCGATGTGCAAAGCCCGCGAGGGTCGCGAAAAGTAGCAACCGGCCGCACGAATTTCCTAATAAGCGCATAATCCCTCCCCAAGCAGAAGCTGGCATCGCTGCCCAGCGGGTATCGAGCGCCTGTTAACGGCCATTGTCGCGGGATCGCCCAAGTAGCCGTTTAAGCACTCTTCCGCTCACTTTGTGGCTTCCCCGAATAACCATCTGTCATGCTACGTGTCAGAGGTGCCGTTTAGAGTATCCGCCTGCGGCGAATTGCTGCCATTGTCGAAGACCGTGAGCTTGGCAGTCTCAGCGGTGCCGGCCGGCGATGTAGGCTTGAAGGTTACACCGATCAGGCAGGAAACCCCCGCGCTGATGTAGCCCGAACAGGCATTAGAGGCGACCTTGAAGTCGGCGGCGTTGGTGCCAGTGATGGTCAGGCCAGTAAACAATACCGGCACGCTTCCTGTGTTGGTCGCATGTACGTTGAGCGTGAGGCTACTACCAGTTGCAACCTTGCCGAAATTGAGGGGGCTGGGCGAAAGTGTCACCGCCCCCGGAGTCGCCAGCGGCTTCAAGAACTTGAGCACGCGATTATTGTTAAAGTCGCCGACCAGCAAGTCCGCGGTGGTGTCCAATGCAACCCCGACCGGCGCACAGAGACTTTGATTGCTGGGGCCCCCGTTAAAGTTGCACTGGTTACTGGTGAAGCTATTCGCCTGGCCGAAGACCATGTCCGCAGTAGTGTTGCCGCTGCCGGGAATTGATGTAACCGTAAGAGGGGTGTTGTATTCCAACACACGATTGTTGGCATTGTCCGAGACGTAAAGATTCGCCTGACTGTCGAGCGTTACCTTGTGAGGATTGTTTAGACCAGTCGCGTTGACTCCACTGGAATTGGGACTGTTGTGAGTGAAATCCGTGCCGGAGCCGCTACCCTGTCCGAATTCCAGGTTGGCCGTGAAGTTGCCGGGCGGATTCGTCGTCTCCTTGTACTCCAGGACGCGGTTGTTGTCGTGGTCGGCGATATAAACGTTCTTACTGGCATCAGCCGCGACCCCGAACGGATTGCACAGGCTGGACGCACTCAGTCCGCAGTTTTGGTGGCTGAAGTCAGTGCCCGCAGAGCCCTGACCAAACTCTTTATCTGCGGTAGTATCGCCGCTGCCACTAATTGCTGTCACGGTCAGGGGTGTGTTGTACTCCAACACGCGATTATTGCTGCGGTCGGCCACGTAGAGATTACTATTGACGTCCACCGCCAGCCCGTCGGGATTGCACAGAGTCGCGGCACTTTCCCCGCCCAAGTTACAGGTATTGCTTGTAAACGAGCCGGCCTGCCCAAAGACCAAATGGGCAGTAAACCCGTGGCTAATCCCCTGGGAGAATGGCGCGTTGTATTCAAGCACCCGATGGTTATTGAGATCTGAGACATATAGATTGCCGGCGCTGTCGGTGGCGACCGCAAGTGGGTTGCACAGAGAGGAGGAACTCAGGCCGAGGTTATTGCAGCCGCCGGAGAACAAGTCAGGCTGGCCGATTACCAGATTTGCAGGAGCGCCGTTGGCAAAGGATGCGGTGCTCGTGTAGCCGAGAACCCGGCTGTTTTGCTCGTCGGCTACATACAGGTGGTTGTTTTTATCAACCGTTATCCCATGGGCGCCATTCATACCCTCCGCATCAACTGAATTCGCGGCGTTGTGCAAAAAGTCGGGCTGGCCCAAAACCACGTTGGCAGTTTGGGAGAAAAGCGGGGTGTTGTATTTCAGAACTCGATTGTTGCTGGTGTCCATCGCGACGAGGCCGGAGCTGCTCAGCGCCACGTCTTGCGGGTTGCACAGGCTGGCCGCGCTTAAGCCACCCTGGTTGCAAGCGTTAGTGGCGGTGAAACTTCCGCCCTGCCCGAACACGTGGTTTGCAACTGTATTGCTCGGCGGATTGGTCGTCTCGTCATATTCGAGAATCCGGTTATTGCTGGTATCGACTGTGTACAACTTGTTGGAGCTGTCCAGACCCACGCCGGCAGGTGTGCACAGGCTAGTCGCGGAGACACCGCCGTTGTTGCAAGTGCTGGCCGTGAAGCTGCCAGCCTGACCCCACACCCGGTCGGCTATGCCATCACCGCTGCCCGCTATCCCGGTAACGGTGAGTGGCGTGTTGTACTCCAAGACCCGGCTATTGTTGTAGTCACTAACGTACAGATTGCCATTGCTATCGAGCGCCACGTCGTCAGCGTGACAGAGGCTCGACTTGGTCACCCCGCCGTTATTGCAGGAACCGGTGTTAAACTTAGGCTGACCGATGACCAAGTTAGCGGCGTCGCTGGTCAAAGGAGCGTTGAATTCGAGTACCCGGCTATTTGTACGGTCAGCGACCCAAAGATGATTGCCGGCGTCCAAGGCTATTCCTTCAGGATCGCAGAAATTGGCCTTGCTCGGGCCGCCTCCGTTGTTGCAGGCGGTGGCGGTAAAGCTGCCGCCCTGGCCCAGCACTACGTTGGCGGTAAAACCGCTCGTAATACTTTGGGCGAATGGATGGTTGTACTCCAGCACCCGGTTGTTCGCATTTGAGTCCGAAACCCACAGGTTGCCGGTAGAATCTACTGCGACTCCCTCTGGACCGCACAGGCTCTTCGCGCTGGGGCCGAGAGTGTTACAGGACGCACTGAAGAAATCGGGTTGGCCGATCACAATGTTGGCTGCGGCCCCGTTGACCAGCGCGGTTATGCTGGAATAGCCGAGCACCCGGCTGTTCCGGGTGTCGGCCACGTATACCCGGTTGGGCGAGACACTCCTGTCAATCGCCACTCGTGCCAAGCCCCCATTGGTGAACATGCTGTTTGCATCGGGAGTATTCGCCGCGTTATGGACGAAATCCGGTTGCCCCAGGACGTTGTCCGCGGTCGTATCGCCCCCGTTCCCCGATACGAAGCGCGAGACGGCAGCGACCATGATTAAGCTTCCTGCGGCAAGCAGTGCGGACGCGAGTTTCCAGCCAATGGTTCTCGAGACACTCATGGAACATCCCCCCAACAATGGCATCGCATCCGTGCGTTTACGGCATATTTAAGCAGTCAAGCAGAAGAGCTACAAGATTAAACGCGCATGGCCTATAGATGACGCGTGCTATTGTCAACTGCCATAATAGAGGGGCACATCAGTATCGATAGTTGGAATCAAAGCACAACTGGAATACTAGACGCTAATCAAAACCATCTAGCCAAACGGATTGGGGAAAATTCTCAATTGGTAGGCGGTGCACGATTCCAATCCGTCAGCCGATTTGGCTACCACTTCTCTGCGCCAGGCCCTATGAATCAACAGGCATGGTTTACAAACACCTTCGACTGGATGCGGGCGCTTTGCCGTGCGGGTAAAGTGTTTGACGATGCGGGCGCGGGTTGTGATTGTCGGGGCAGCAGGAGCATTGGACCGGTTGACTTACGCCGTGCCCTCGCCGATCGCGGAGCAATTGGTGCCAGGTCATCGCGTGCTGGTGCCACTTCGTTCTCGGCGCGTGACTGCGATTGTGACCGAGGTCGGCGATAATCTCGACAGCGGCGGGGCGATTCCTAAAGCAATCATCGAATTGCTCGACCCGCGTCCACTCTTCGACCCCGCACACCTGCGTTTGATCGAATTTCTCGCCAGCTACTATATGGCGCCGATCGGCGAGGCGTTCCGCAATGTGCTCCCGTCGCTGGCGCGGGTCGAATCCCGCCGAATGTTCCGGTTGAGCACTGCCCCCAACTTACTGGCGCGTCTTGCTTTTACCCCGCTCGAGCGAGCGATCATCGACGCACTCGCCAAGCGCCCAATGACTCTGCGGCAGCTCGACCGCCTGGGCGAGCGCCCCGAGCTCGGGATGGTCATCTCGCGTTTGATGGCTGACGGGTGGATCAGTTCGCGCGACGCTATGCGCGGGAGGCATCGCGAACAAACCGCAAGAAACCAGGAGTCAAACGCCCCAAGCGAAAGTACCAGCCCTCCGGGGACCCTTGCCCACTCTCCGCCCGTTCCTCTACCGCTCCGAAGCGGGACGAATGAGCTGAAGGCAACAGCAAAAAGCCCGCCTGGCCCAAAGAGCTCAAATGACGAGTGGGATGCGGCTGAGGATTTTGTCTCCCCCGGCACGTCTGGCTTGGAATTAACCCCCGAGCAGGAGGCCGCCATCGCCGCAGTCGCGCCCGCAATTCACCGGCGACAGTTCGAACCCTTTCTGCTGTGGGGTGTGACGGCGAGCGGAAAAAGCGAAGTTTATATTCGCTTGGCCTCGGCGGCTCTCACCATTAAACGCCAGGCGCTCGTGCTCGTTCCGGAAATTGCCTTGGCCGATCAATTGGTCGGCTCATTTCGTAGTCGCTTCGGTCCGCTGGTCGCCGTCGCGCATAGCGCCCAGAACGTTGCCGAGCGGTGGGCGAGCTGGACGGCGGCGTTGAATGGTGACGCCAGGATAATGATAGGGCCGCGCTCGGCGATCTTCGCCCCGATCAATGACCTTGGGCTCATTGTTGTAGATGAGGAACACGACAGCGCCTACAAACAAGAGGAAGGGATTCGTTACAATGCCCGCGACCTGGCGGTGGCACTGGGCCGCTTAGCGTGTTGCCCGGTAGTGCTCGGCTCGGCCACACCGTCGGCGGAATCCTATGCAAATGCACGGCGTGGCCGCTATCGGATGTTACGACTGGCGCGCCGAGTACAGCAGCGCGAATTCGCCCGGGTCGAAATCATCGACCTTCGGCAACATCGTGCTGCAGTTGAAGGACTGCAGGCGGAGACGACTGCGACACCGCGCCGAGAAACGAGCCACGACCGTAGTGGAACCCACGAGCAGGTTGGTAGTGTCTTGCCTGTCCCTGTGACCCAGTCTCGCGGAGTTGGGACCGCAGTCAGTCCGGCAGCATGTGAGGGTTCTGCTCCTCCGGAGGACCCAGTCCCGCTCTCGGCCCCGCTGCTCGACGCGTTGCGAGAGAATCTGGCCGGGGCGGGACAGAGCCTGGTGTTTCTCAACCGGCGCGGCTACCACAACTTCCTGCAATGCCGCCTCTGCGGCAACGTCATCACCTGCACAAACTGCAGCGTGAGCATGACATTCCATCTGCGTGGCCGCACACTGCGGTGCCATTACTGCGGGGCGAGCGAGCCGGCTCCCGAGAAATGTTTTGAATGCGGCGGATTCGGGCTGGAGGGCCAGGGTTTTGGCACCGAACGGCTGGTGCATACGCTCGCACGTCTATTCCCCTCAGCGCGCATTGAGCGAATGGATAGCGATACGAGCGGACGGCGGGGGGCGCGCAAAGCGATTTTACGCGGCGTTCGCCGGGGTGACATCGACATTCTGGTCGGCACGCAGATGATTACTAAGGGTTTCGATTTTCACAACGTTACCCTGGTCGCAGTAGTGCTGGCCGACCTTTCGCTCAACATGCCGGATTTCCGCTCTGCTGAACGTACCTTTCAGTTGCTGACTCAGGCCGCCGGCCGCGCTGGCCGCGGCGAGCGGCCCGGTCGTGTCCTGATTCAGACTTATGCGCCGCATCATTACAGCATCCGCGCCGCGCGCGAGCAGGATTATGCACGCTTTATCCGGCGCGAGATGGAATTACGGCGCGAATTGATGTATCCGCCATTCGCGCGAATGGCTTTGGTGCGAATCGAGGGCAATGAGCCGGCGCGGGTCAGCGACGGTGCAACAAAAATTGCCGAGCTCCTCGCGCGGGCGGCGAAGCCGGAGACTATGCGGGTGCTGGGACCGGCGCCGGCGCCCATCGAGCGCATAAAGCAGCGCTACCGCTGGCAAGTGCTGGTCAAGTCGCGCGCGCGCAACGAGTTGCGCTCGGCGCTCGCGGAAGTCGCCTCATATGCTGCCCGCGACGGCGTCCGCGTCAGCATCGATATCGACCCGGTCAACATGCTCTAAGTCATTGGCGTTCCGGCCAATTATACTTGTCGCTAACTAACCAGTAGCAGGGTGCGGAAAAACCTATTTGCTTATGAAGAGTCTTTCCGCACCCTGCGATAAAGCTGGCTTCCTTCCTTTTAGATTCGCACCTCGCGGACTCGTTAGCTCGCTCCGCCTTTCGGCTCCGCTAGCGTTTAGTTCTCCCCCTCTGGGGGAGATTACAGAGAGGGAAAGCAGGGTGCGGAAGGCCTTTTTCCCCAGCCTGCTAATGCCCCTTAGCTGAAATTCTTAATTGCTCTAAAGTTCTTTTTGGGCTGCTCGTCAGTTAATCACCTTCTCGCCGCGCAATTCTGCGATATGCTCGCGCGAGACGCCGGTTTCACGGAGCACTTCGTCAGTTTGCTCTCCCAGCCTTGGCGGAATCCGCCACATTCGCGCGGGAGTCTCGCTGAACCGCATCCCCGGATTAGTCGAACGCACTGCGCCGGCCTCCGGATGCTCGTATACGGTGAAGTTCTCGTTCGCGATTATCTCGGGGTCGCTGAACAAGGTGTCATAGGTATGGACCGGACCGCCGGGGCAATCGGCCTCTTCAAGCTTTTTGAGCCAATGCGCCGAATCCTGTTCAGGGAACAGACCTGCAATGCCCTTGAGGCAGGTGCGTAACCGTTGGCGCCGATCAGGGATTTCCCACCATTCAGGATGGCCGATTGCGGTCAGTAGCCGGCTCCATTGCTCATCAGTATACGGCGCGATAGTGACGTAACCGTCTTTGGTGCGAAAGGGGTCAAGGCTGCCGTTCTTGGGGGTCTGGTCTTTATACTCGTCCTCGGGCACGAAGACATAGCCGACCATCGAATCGTTGGCCGCAAACGCCATCATCGCCTCAACCATCGCGACGCGGATATATTGGCCGACGCCGCGATTGCGTGCAGCATGGAGCGCGGCAACGATGCTCAAGGCCGCGGTCATGCCGCTAATCTTGTCTGCCAGCGCCATCCGGACGGCCACTGGCTTGCCGCCGGGTCCGCCCTGGACCGCGGTCATTCCGGAGAATCCCTGAATTACGGGGTCGTACGCCGGAGCATTAGCCATTTTGCCTTTCGGTCCGAAGCCGTGAATCGCGCAATAGACGATTTTCGGGTTCACCTTGCGGATATCGGCGTAGCCGATCCCGAGACGGTCAGCGACGCCAGGACGGTTGTTCTCGATGATAGCGTCGCATTTCACCGCGAGCATTTTGACGAGGTCCCGCCCATGTTCTTTTTTGAGATCGATAACGACGCTGCGCTTGTTGCGGTTAAATACCAGGAAGCCCGAAGTTATGCCGTTCTTGCGCGGCCGGCCGATGCGGCGGGTGGGGTCGCCTTCCGGTGGCTCGACTTTGATCACATCGGCGCCCATGTCGCCGAGCAGCATGGTGCAGAACGGCCCAGAAACAACCTGGGTCAAATCAAGAATATGAAATCCAGCAAGTGGTCCTTCCGCCATTTCTTTTTTCACCGACCTAGCATGCGCGCCGCTCCGTTGTCGCGGCTTTGTCTGCACGGCTTGCAGCGTTGTCGCCCACGCGGGCTATGTCTCCGGCTACAGGTGTCATCGCAGGCGCGCGTGAGAGAGCGCAGGAAGCTCGCGCCGCACCCGCTCGAGATATTCCATGTCAATCGGGGCCACCAGTACACCTTCCTGGTCGGCGCCACGAGCCAGCACCCGGCCCCATGGATCGACGATCATCGAATTGCCGTAATCGATAAAGCCGTGCACGTTGGTACCAAACTGTGCTGGAGCTAAAACGTAACATTGATTCTCAATTGCGCGCGCCCGCATCAGGACTTCCCAGTGGGCTTCACCTGTCGGAAAAGTAAACGCGCTCGGGATAGTGATAATCGTCGCGCCGGCGTAAACCAGGCGGCGATAGAGTTCGGGAAACCGCACGTCATAGCATACGCTGAGCCCCACTGTCCCGAGGTCCGTCGCCGCGGTGACCACTTCGGCGCCAGGCAGTTTGGCCTCGGACTCTTTGACCGTAACCCGCCCGGGCAGATCGATATCGAATAGATGGATCTTGCGATAAACCGCGAGCCGCGCGCCGTCGGGAGCAAACAGAACCGAGGTGTTGTAGCGCCGGCTCTCGCCGGGCACGTGCTCGGTGATCGAGCCGGCGAGCAGATGAAGGTCCAGCTCCCGGGCCAGACGCGCCATCGCAGTTAACGTGTCACCGTCGAGGCTTTCTGCGGCAGCAGCCTCCTCCGCACGCTTGCCGCGCCAGTTGAAAGTTTCCGGCAGGCCGACCAGGCGTGCGCCCCGGGCGGCGGCCAGACGAATCATCCGCTCAACTTTTTCCAGGTTTGCCGCCTTGTCGGAAGTAGAGGTCATCTGGATGACCGCCGCCAGATACGTCATAACGGAAAGCTCCTCTCCCTCAGTCCCGCTCTCTCTGTGCCCCTTCCCCCGTGTGGGGCCTCTCCCTCTCCCGCTCCGTTGCGGGAGAGGTGAGGGTGACTGCGTGAGAGCAGGGCCGAGTTTATGCTTGCGCGGACTTGCGCCCTCCATCGTGCAACGCTCTGCTCAATAGCGTGGAACGGACGGATCAACGCTAAGCGACCATTGGTCGATGCCGCCACTCAAGTTCGCCACGTGTTCGAAGCCCATCCGCGCGAGATACATCGCAACTTGTGCGCTACGAATGCCGTGATGGCAAATGATTACCCATTGCGCGTCCGCGTCGAGCTCGCTCGAGCGCGATAGCACGTCGCCCATCGGAAGATGAAGCGCACCGGGGAAGGGTGCGAAAGCAACTTCCTCCGGTTCGCGCACATCGAGCAGACGGAGCGGGTCGCCACACGTCAGACGGCGTTTAAGCTCGATGGCTTCGATTTCGCCGATTACCGCCATTCGTGTTGCTTATAAAACTGTTCTCCTCGATTCGCCTCTTCTACTCACATAGCATGACGATGCCGGGTGAGTGAAATCAGCCACCGGGCTTTGTTCTAATGGGCTACGACGATCGCGACGAACACCTGACCGTGTTCCAGCAGCGCCTGGAGCAGTTACAGCAGCGCTACACCTTTGGCGAGGCGGCGATGCGGCTGGCGCTGGAGCAGGCAGAACTTGCCGCACGGGATGGTGAAGTACCGGTAGGGGCGGTCGTAGTGGCCGGGCGGCGCGTGATTGCCGCCGCACACAATCTACCCGCCGGCTTGCGCGATCCGACGGCGCATGCAGAGATCCTCGCCATCCGCGATGCTGCGGCATATCTGGGTGAATATCGACTCGTCGACACGTCAATCTTCGTTACCCTGGAGCCGTGCGTGATGTGCGTTGGGGCGATCCTCACCGCGCGCGTCGCCCAAGTGTACTATGGGGCGCGCGACGAGAAGGCCGGCGCGTTGGGTTCGGTCTACGATATCGGCCGCGATGGCCGACTGAACCATAACGTGGAAGTATATGGCGGCATCCTGGGCGCCGAATGTGCGCAAGTGCTGCGCCAGTTCTTCGAATCCCGCCGCTAAAGTTCAACAAGTATTGCCAGAAGTCGACACCCTTCAAGCGAGCACTAAACCGCCAGGCGCTAGTAAGCTGTCTACTGTCGTTCGCTGTGGGCTTTGGCGGTTGCTCCAGCCAATCCAAGGAACACGAGAACGGCGCGATTCAGCCGCACGATGTCCTCGGCGTCGAGACGCCCGAGGCGTGCGTCAACCTTTGACTTGGGCACGGTAGTAATCTTGTCCACCATTAAGCGAGATGGCCTTCGCAGTCCGTTGCGGTCGTTTGGCTCAATCGGCACGCGGAACAACGGGGCATCTGTTGGATCGGTGGTGAAGCACTAGGCGAAGCGGAGCGGAGCCGAGCAAACGAGTCTGCGAGGTGCGTTAAAGAAGGGACAGACAGTTATCGATTCGATTGCATCGAAGCGATCATCCTGCACGATGACGACCGGGCGCGGCTTGCCGGCGTAATCTTTTCCGCCGGCAGCAGTCCAAATCTCGCCACGCTTCACTCAGCATCCCACTCAGAGACTGCGTCAACGAAGCGCTGGTCCTCCTCGGCATACGGACTATTTGCAACGGCCACCGATTGGCGGTGCGCTTCCTCTTTGAAGGAGCGAGAGTTAACGTCCGGGACCCAGATTTGGATCGGCCGCAGGCCCTGTTGGCGCAACCTCTCCCGGTGGGCCCTCACCTTGTCGCGTGATGATTTGGTTCGCCTGGAAATTCCCATAGCGCCTCGTGGTTATATTGGCGGTTACATGTAACTTAACACGACGCCGTTGATGGAGCCAGCGAGACACGCTTGAGCTCTCAACGGAGCACCAGGTTCAGATTTTCAGGAAAATCTCGCGGCTGCCTTCGACGGTGAGCTTCTTGATTGAACTCACACGGTCGCTGAATTGCGCCAGGGTCGACAACTCGCTGGAACCAACGTCGACTAGCACCGCAAAGATACTGAACTTGAGTTCCTCTTTGCGCCGGCGCAGTTCGGCCAGCCATTCCGGAGCAACCTGGCATTCGCCATCAGTGATCACGACGACGTCGCCGCGCTTCAGCTTCTTGTCTTCGAGCAGGCTAACGGCAGCATCGATTGGCGTCTGAAAATCGGTGCCGCCGCCGGGAAAGTATTCGGCCATCTCGAGCACTTTAGTCAATTCCGGCTGATAGCGCCGCTGGTTGTTGAGGTCGAGCACTTTCAGACTCTCCGGACCAGATGAAAACAATACGGCACGGAACAAACGGCGCTGGCGCCGTGCGATGTCCATCAAGGTCAGACTAACCGCCTTGGCCCACAGTTCCTTGTCGCCCTGCATCGAAGAGCTGACGTCGATACAAACGACCATCGGGCCGCGGCCCTTCTGTTCGTCTTCGCGCAGGCGATACTGCAGCACTTCGCCTTCGAGCAACCGGCGCAGGAAGTCGGCGCGCAGTCCCGGATGATGCAACGCGATCAACTCAGCGGGGATCAGGCGGCCCAGTTCCGCGCCGCGCTCGACGTCGTAGGCTTCGGCAACACCACGGTCAAGCGTACGGTGCCGCAAAGCGCGGGCGTCCTGCTTGAAGCGGCCGACCAGCCGCGCGAGCTCTCCCAGCTTTTTGTTGCGCGCGAGGCGGCGGCCTAATTCCAGCCGCTCGCCGGCTGAAAGCCGTCCGCCTTGCCCAAATTCGAGGCTGAAATCATGACTATCCTGAGCAACTCTGTCGATCTCCTCCGACAATTGTGCACTGCGGAGTTGAAGCCGCTTAATCTCGCTGTGGTCGCCGTGGCGGAACTGTTCCTCAAAGATGCGAGCTTTCTGGTTGAGCCTGGCCTCAGCGACCTGGGCCGCGCGCGCCGCCGCGTCCTTGAGTTCCTCGATTTTCTTTTGCAGCTCCTTGTCGGCGGGTTGTGCCGCCGATTCCTGCTTATGCTGCTCGGACAATTCCATCGCGTTTTTGAGTGCGGCAGCGCTTTGCTCGAGTTGTTCCTCCTGATGCTTGAGATCCCACAAGTCGAGCATCTCGCGGCGGTTAACCAGTCTCTCCGCCCGCACCATTTCGAGTACCTGTTCGCCCAGCACCAGGGCGGCGATAACGGCCTTGTCCTCTTCCAATAATGTACGCGATTTGAGCACCTCGAACGCCGGGGTAGGAACCAGTTGTTCGAGAATCGTACGGTTCAGAACGGCGCTTCGGCGGACGGCATCGGCCGGCAGCCAGACGAGGTTATACTTGAATAGTCCAAAGAACAGGTCCTCGAGCAGAGCGCCGAAATATGGCACCAGCGTCTCGCCCGATTCAATGAGGCTGCGAATCGCCGGCGCGCTGAGGCCTAACTCGTTCCACGCCCGCCGGTCATAGCTGTCGCTTTCGAGCCACGCCGCGCCGTGCGCCACGTGCGGGATACGAAATTGCCGCGATTTTGCAGTTTTGTGTGTGCGTGGCATAGGAGGCCGCTCGCACTCAGAGTATCAGGCATGATTTGCTGACGAAAAGCGATACTCAAAAAAAATCATATGAGCGTGAAGCGAGATAAAGGCTTGAATAATGCCCGCGACGCGTAACAAGATCGTTATAGCGTCGCCGGTGCAGACGCCGGCCACGGCGAAACCGATGCCATCATATGCAAGCAAGCAGCAAGCGTGATGAACTGCCCCGCCGGCAGCATTCACTGTTATTGGCTGCGATACATGAGTTTATAGCAACCGCGCAACCGGTAGGTTCCCATCAACTGGCCGCCCGCCGCTCGTTGGGAATTCGCGCCGCGATGGTGCGGAATCTGATGGCCGAGCTGGATGAGTCCGGCTATCTGCTCCAGCCCCATACCTCCGCCGGCCGCGTACCGACCGAACGCGCGTTTCGTTACTTCGTCGACCATCTGATTGCGCCCCCGATTCGGTTCGCCGACCGCACGCAGATCGAGTTGCATTATTCGGCTCCCGCCAACGACTGGACCGAGATGATCCGCGAAACGTCGCGGTTGCTTGCGCTGATGACCGGGCAGGCCGCACTGGTAATGGCCCCGCGGCTCGAATCGGTGCAGCTCAAGCAAGTGCAGTTGCTGAGATTGCGCGAACATGAGGTGCTGGCAATATTCGTCGTGGCCACCGGCGGCGTGCAAAACCGCCTTTTGCACACCGACGATGATTATGAGCAGCCCGACCTGGATCGCATGTCGGGTTATCTGAACGAATCGCTTGGCGGACGCACCTTGGAGCAGGCACGCGAGTGGATAGGGCAGCAGCTCAAGCAGGAGCGTGCGCTTTATGATCAATTCATGCACGCGGCATTGGTCTTGGGTGGGGCCCTCGCACGCAATCCCTCGCCAGCGGAGATCTACGTGGAAGGCAGCAGCAAGGCGCTCGATCAACCGGAGTTCGCCGACCCGGCCAGGATGCGCGAGCTGTTACGCGCGCTTGACGACAAGACGGCGCTGCTTGATCTGCTGGAACGAGCTCTAACCCAAAGCGGACTGATCGTCTCGATTGGCTCCGAGAATTTTGACGCACGCCTGTCGGGCTTGAGCGTGGTCGCGAGCCCCTACATAAGCGGCGTTCATCCGCTGGGCAGTCTGGCAGTGGTGGGCCCGGTCCGAATGGATTATGAACGCGTGATCCCGCTGGTGACTTATACCGCCCGTGCCCTGTCCCGCGCCCTGCAGCACTGATCGGTTGCCGTTTCCAATTTCGATAATTAGATGGATTGTTTCTTCGCCTGATTTTCGCCAGAATACCGGTAGCGATTTCCGGCGCACCCGAAGGGCAGGCAGGCCAGGGAGCGAGGGCAGTCGCATCGCTGACGGGGAGGCAATAGTTATGGCGACTTTGACTAAGCGGCAAAAGCAAATGGTCGATTATCTCGAGAATTATATCGGGGAGCACGGATACGCACCGACGCTCGCGGAAGTGGGTGAATATTTCGGACTCTCGTCACTCGCCACGGTCCACAAGCATCTGCGGAACCTCGAAAACAAAGGTTTCATCCGCCGCTTGCACAACCATAGCCGCGCGCTCGAGATTGCGAGCAAGAGTAACGGCGCGCCGGCCTCTCGCGAACTACCGCTTTTAGGTCAGGTAGCGGCGGGGGCTCCGATCGAGGCGATCGAGGGAAATGATACGATTTCGGTACCGGACCAATTCGTCCGGCGTGACAATACCTTCTGTCTACGCGTTAAGGGCGAGTCGATGGTGGACGAAGGCATCCGTGACGGCGACTATATTATTGTCGAAGGTCGCGACGGGGCAAACCAGGGAGACACGGTGGTCGCTCTCATTGGTGATGAGGCGACGGTCAAGAAATACTACCGTGAGGCCGATGGCCGCATCCGGTTGCAGCCCGCCAACCCATCGATGGAACCCATCTATGTGCCCGAAGATGGACTGCAAATTCGGGGCGTGGTGGTCGGACTAATGCGGCACTACCGCTGATCGTTCGCGATATTACCTCACTGGTCGCCTCATCGGCCCGTTACTATGGTAGTGGGGAAGACCGGGTTGAATTCTCAACCTTGGCCAAATCCAGGAACTAAGCGGCGGCATCTCCGCGATGAAAGAATTATACTTCCGTCGGCCAGATGCATCGTGGACAGTCGGCGCCGGGCGGAGCTTGATCGCGCGCGGAAAATTGGAACAAGGCGAAAAGCAGCGCTCCGAGGGCGACCGCAGCCAGGAAGGCCTTCGCTCCTACCGGGCTGCCGTGTGACCTCGTTCTCGTCGCATGAGTAGGCGCCATACATCGTTCGCTCCGGCCGTAAGTGGGGCCACGCGGGGGCTGCGTTGCTGATTCCATTTGGACAGTGGCTGCAAGTTCAGACGCCGAATCCAAGTGCTTTGTCATAATTGTGTGGCAACGCGTGCCGCTGGCCCTTCGGGGATAATCACTCACAAGTGAAAGAAGCCGGGCGAAGTTGATCAGTTATGGGTAGGATCCTAGCGGAGAAAAACTCACTACCCAATCAGAATAGTGAGTGGCTGATGGACGAAATCTACTTAGAGTAGGAAGGAAAAACCGCCTAGTACTTGATTGTATAAATCCGCGTCAGGTTCGTACCAACGGAGCGGGCTAGAGTCTCCAATCCCTCCCCCTGGCATGAAAGTGGTGGTTTGTGACGCTGGCAGCCTTTTTTTGTCATCCCGGTGAGCCGAAGCCCTGAGCGAAGCCGAAGGGGAAGCCGAGGGATCAACGCGGAGCGATTTGCCTGGGCGGTAGGGCAAGCAGGTAAAGAGACGAGACCGGTCGCAAGAGCCGTTCGCTACGGATTTGCCTTCTACTTTCGTGCAACGTGGCGGGTCTAACGGACCCGTGAATATCTGACGAGGGGAAGGTTAGGTGTGGGTAGTCTGTGTCGATTGCAGCCGTGCTGCGAGAATTTTCCTGATATGGCCATTTTGTCAAAGGATGTACCTAGTTGCATAATTTCGCGCGACAGGGTTTTGAGTGCTTGACTCGGCCTCCTCGGACCGTTCGTCCAGCGCGGCGGGCGTGTTTGACCCCTCCCCCGGACCAGTGGGGAGGCAGGGCGGGGGTAGCCTGACTTTCGTTCTCACTGGTATCGATTCCTGTTCAAGCGTGACGCCCATTTCTGTCATCCTGAGCGAAGTGCGGAGCAGCGCGACGCACGAAGTCGAAGGATCTACGCGGAGCGATTTTGTCTGCTTCGGCCGAGCAGAAATGAATCGCTTCGCGTTGATCCCTCCTCTGCGCGCCCTGGCGGGCGCTCCGGTCGGGATGACAAAACGGGCTGCCGTGCAAAAAATTGAGTCGTACTAATGTCTCCGTTACAAGCACTAGACCACATCGTTACAGGCCACTAACTATGCGTCTGACGTTCGCTGAAGCGCGCTCTCCCTCGGAAAGACTTGAGCCTGAACCGAACAAGGATACGGAACGCGCGCGGATCTGATCGTAGCTTTCAGCGTTCAGCTTTTCCGCCAGCCGCCGTAGATGGGTTTTCAGCGTGCCTATGGCTATATGCAATGTTGCGGCGATTTCCGATCGGCGACAACCAGCGGCTAAGAGCCGGAGTATCTCATACTCCTGCGGGCTCAGACCCCAGCTCAGCATCAGCCTTTGCCTGCGGACGGCTTCGATTTCCCCACGTTCGACCATCACCAGCAAGTACGGACGACCCGCAGTTCCGTCGAGGACACTACCGCGCAAGCGCAGAACGACTCCGGTATGGTGCATCCAGACACGGACACTCGGCGGCGCGCTTTCGAGTGGAGTGTTGTCTCTAGCCAATATGTCGCGAAGCTTTCCAGCAACGTAGTTCAGTCCCTCTTTCACACTTCCGCTCGTAAAGGCATGTTGCTGATCAAAGAGGCCGAGCTGCGCGAAAAGGTCATGGGCCTGATGATCCAAAGCAAGTACCCGGCCGTGAAGATCCAGTAGCACGCTACCTGGTTCGGAGCTGCGCAGCGGGATAAATGAGGCGCAAGGCGCCGGCTCAGGGCATACGAGCTGTGCCAGCCGCAGGCCGTGAGTAATGAAGGGAGCGGTGGCAGCCATGAAGCAAGCATCATCGTGGCTCCAGGCGGGCATACCCGAACTGCGCCACATTGGCCAACGGCCAATTAGATTGCCCTCGTGCGCGAACACCACCACCATGCAGTGGTGCATGCCGAGCGGACCGTGCACCTCGTTGTAGCCGGGAGACTGATACCAGTGGGGGAGAGCAACCTCATCATGCATCCATACAGTTTTTCTAAGCATGTCGGGCGAATTGAAATCACGCGCCCCCGAGACTTCGGGTCCGCCCTCGATGACGAGCTGGCGATTAAGCGCCGCCCGCCTGACAACCTCGGCATTGTTAGAAATATAGCCGATGTATGGCGGGCGCGGGTCGGCCAGAAACGTCTGATTCTCGGCAAGTGGCAAAGTTGCTCTGACAATCTCGAACAGTGTCCTCACAAACGGCTCGATCGCGAGTCCTGAAACGGCTAGTCGCCGGATTCGGCGCAACGCGATCTCTTTAGTGATGTGGAGCGGACGCAGCGCCGGAACTGATGACGTCTTAGACGACCGCTTGCTGGACTCGGCCATGGGCGCAACATGCGGGGCGCCTGCCCTCGCAATGGATTCGACTCCGAAATTGCGTAACAGCGTGCGGCAGCGCCGCTCACTGAGAGGAATCGCGTAATTGCCCGCCACGTGACGGGCGAGCGAGGCCCCGCTCCATTGAGCAGATGACAGTCCAAGCGCTCTCGGCTCGTGCTGCAGGTCACGTCCGAGCCTCTGCATCTCTTGAGAGCTCAGCTTGGGTGGCCGCCCAAGTCTTGCCATTCGCCTTTTCCCGCACACGAAAATCGTCTGACTTATTTCCGTCCGACGTTGGGCGTATAGCGTGTCCGTTCGTCTTATGCCAACTGAATCGTCAGTTATTCAAACACCCAGTCAAGGCCTGTGAGGCTCGTTGTTTGGCGGGTAGCTGTCCTGTCACTGATTGGTTCAGCGTAAGGATGCAACTCCTGATGTCGAGGCTAGCAGCCGCGCAGCCACTGCATTGTAAATCAAGCATGGCCGAGGGGCATATATGATTAAGGGTATTAGTCGCGGGTTCTGTTGTTTGCTGGCTCCCACGCGCGTGTCCATCTGCGTAGCGGTGGCGGCGGCAATACTTTCACTGGCGACAGCCAACCGGGCGTCGGGGCAGGCGGCCGTGGAGCTGCTAGACAACTTCCCGCGCGAGGCTTTGACGAGCACGCCGATCGGTCCCGCCAACCCAGACCTTCGGCTCTCGATGGAAGTGGTAATGGCACTTCGCAACCTCAAGAACCTCGACCAGCTCCTCGCCGATCAGCAGAACCCGGCGTCACCGCTGTACGAGCGGTGGCTAACGCCGCGGCAATTCAGGGGCAGGTTCGGACCCAGCCGGAAGCTGTACCAGAGGGTCAGTGAATGGCTCCAGTCGCAGGGCTTCGTGGTCGCGAAAATCGACAGGCTGAACCGCACGATCAGCTTCAAGGGCAGCGTTGCCACGGCACAGATGGCATTTGATGTGCCGATCATGGCGTTCGGCAACGGCGCCGTATACGCGAACACCAAGGCACCCATGATTCCGTCAGAATTTGCGGGAGTTATCGGCGCGATCAATGGGTTGGACAATATGCGTAAGGCCGTGCCAATGGCGCTTAACCCGCCGCTCGGCGAAGCCCTCGCGGGCTCTGGTGACGCTGGGCCAAGGGTGACGATCAACGGCAAGACGGCTTTTGGCCCTACCGATTTTCGTACGTTTTATCACGAACTGGCGATACCTGACGGCACCGGGACAACCTGTATCGCGATCGTCGGCGACTCCGACTTCCTGCAGGCCGCTGTCCACAAGTTCAACACGCAGTTTGCTCTGCCGGACACTGTACCGACGGTTGTTTTGGCGACCGGAACCAACCCGGGGAAGAACGGTGACGAAACCGAAGCCCTGCTGGATATTGAATGGTCTCATGCAGTCGCGCCGCAGGCGACGCAACGTTACTACCTGGGCCCCAGCAAGGGCGACATCCTCGACTCGATGAAGGCAGTTGTAAGTCAAAATGTTTGCAGCATCATGAGCATCAGTTTCGGGTACTGCGGCGCTGCGCCGACGTTCTACACGCAGACGCTTGATCCGATCTTCAAACAGGCCGCCACCCAGGGTACATCGGTCTTTGTCTCCAGCGGCGACAATGGAGCCGCCGGGGACGTCCTCGATCCGACAAGCAAAGACTGCGTTCCGGGAACCACGCGCAACGTCAACGAGATGTCGGCCGACCCCAACGTAACCGCGGTTGGTGGAACCGGATTTCATGCGAAGTTCGACTCAATCGGCAATGACGTTGGATTCGTGGCAGAGAGCGTGTGGAACGATGGCCTTAGCCTTGGTTCCGCCGGTGGGGGCCTCAGTTCCTACTTTTCCAAGCCGTTGTATCAGAGCGGGCCAGGGGTGATTGCTGACGGAACCCGCGATGTGCCTGATGTGTCGATAGTCGCGAGCCCCGTCGTTCCAGGCGTCTTTATTGCTTTCGACAACTCGGGCACAGCGG
>WNFC01002034.1_pt2 | contig 29938 bp, 28 predicted proteins | sample 5400541 | NCBI WGS metagenome assembly WNFC01 (sample SAMN13153342, study PRJNA577476) | soil metagenome | isolation source: 120 cm saprolite under Douglas fir tree site 2 hole 2 replicate 1 | place: USA:California | collected 2015-04-18
CCGGGGGGGGGGGATCCCGCCGAGCCGGTGCGGCGCGGCTGGGCGGCCTGTGAGCCGCTGTACGTGAGCGCGCCGTTCACCAACGCCGGCCGCGGGCCGTTGATCGGCCGCGACGCGGCCATCTTCGTCGCCGACAAGGGGACGCTGGTGGTGAGCGCCAAACCCGCCGATGACGGCGAAGGCGTGGTCGTGAAGCTGCTGGACATCGCGGGGACGGCACGCTCCGTAGGGATCTGGCCGGCGGCGTACGGTTTCCAGCAGGCGCGGCGCGTCGATCTCGCCGAGCGCAACGGCGACGCGATTCCCGTCGGGGCCGACCACCGGGCGAGCGTGGACCTGAAAGCGTGGGGGATCGCGGCAGCCCGACTCTTTACACCGCGCGCGCCGACCGGTTAACGTCGAGCCATGACTCTCAAGAAGCCGGCCACGCTGGGCGAGCTCAAGCAGACCGAATGGGCCAGCCCCGCCCGCATTCGCCGCACCGTCAAGGACGAGATGCGGGAGAACCTGATCTGCCTGCTCGAGAACGGGGCGGGCCTGTTCCCCGGGATCGTGGGGTACCAGGACACGGTAGTCCCGCAGCTCGTCAATGCGATTCTCTCACGCCACAACTTCATCCTGCTGGGGCTACGCGGGCAGGCCAAGAGCCGCATCCTGCGCCAGCTCGTCAGTCTGCTCGACGAGGAGATCCCGATCCTGGCCGGGAGCGAGGTGAACGATCATCCGTTCGCCCCAATCTCCAAGTATGGCCGCGAATTGCTGGCCGAGCACGACGATCGCGCCCCGATCGCCTGGGTGCCGCGCGAGTCGCGATTCGTGGAAAAGCTGGCGACCCCGGACGTGACGATCGCCGACATCATCGGCGACGTGGATCCGATCAAGGCGGCGCGCGGAGGACATTTGCTCTCCGACGAACTGACGATGCATTTCGGGCTGCTGCCGCGCGCCCATCGCGGCATCTTCGCCATCAACGAGCTGCCGGACCTCGCCGGCAAGATCCAGGTGGGCCTGTTCAACATCATGCAGGAGGGCGACGTCCAGATCAAAGGCTACCCCGTGCGCCTCAACCTGGACGTGGCGCTCGTGTTCACCGCCAACCCCGAGGACTACACCGCCCGAGGCAAGATCATCACGCCGCTGAAGGACCGGCTCGGCTCGGAGATCCTCACGCACTACCCCCATACCGTCGAGCTGGGCGTGGCCATCACGCGGCAAGAGGCGTGGCTGGAGCGCGCCGGCCGGCCGCTGCGCGTGCCGGACTTCCTCATCGACCTGATCGAGCGCATCGCCTTCGAAGCCAGGACCGACAAGCGGGTCGACAAGCGCAGCGGGGTGTCACAGCGCCTGCCGATCAGCGTGCTCGAGAACGTAGTGTCCAACGCCGAGCGGCGCTCCACGGTGACGAAGGAGAAGGCCGTCGTGCCCCGAGTGTCAGACGTGTACGCGGCGCTGCCGGCCATCACTGGTAAGCTCGAGCTCGAGTACGAGGGCGAACTGCAGGGTGCGGAACTGATCGCCAAGGAGCTGATCCGCCGCGCCGCGGGAGGCACCTTCGAGGCACGCGTGGGCGGGGCCAACGTGGACGACATCGTCCAATGGTTCGACGAGGGCGGCGCCCTGAAGATCTCCGTCGACGAGCGCGCCGAAGCGTGCCTCAAGGGGTTCAGCGTGGTGCCGGGCCTGCTCGACCTGGTCGAGCAAGTAGGCCTCGCGGGCAAGAAAGACCCCCTGACGATGGTGGCAGCGTGCGAGCTGGTGCTGGAGGGGCTCGTCGCCGAGAAGCGTATTTCCCGCAGCGAGGAGCTGGGCTACACCCGCGCACGGCCGGAGCCGAAAGGTCCGTCGTTCGGCAAGGGCGCCGCCGGGCCGAATCTTTTTACCTGATCTCGCCCTTCCCCCTCCCCCTCCCTCACCCTCGTCCCTGTCCCAGGAGACCTCATGGGCACGCTCGTTTTCGCCGGCATTCTCCTCCTCGCCGCCTTCTTCGTCCGCATCGCCGCCTCGGCCATCAAGTCCGAGGGCGCGCGGCCCGTCGGGATGATCCTGCGAGTCACCTCCCTGAGCCTCGTGGTCATCGCCGTCCTGGTGGTGCTCGCAGACACGACGGCAGTCATCAACCCCGGTGAAGTCGGCGTGCAGCACGCCTTCGGCAACGTGAGTCAGACGCCGCTGCTGCCGGGGATCCGCTTCGTACCGCCGTGGGCGTCGATCGAGCGGTACTCGTCCCGCGAGGAGCAGTGGCCCGAGCGTGGGGTGAACGTCGAAGCGATCGAGGCACTCTCGAGTGAGCAGATGGGGATGCACGTCGAGGTCTCGATCCGCTGGCAGATCGACCCGACGCAGGCGCCCCGCATCTACACCGAGATCGGCAACGAGGACCAGATCCGCGGCGCCGTGCTGAACGCCATTCGGAAAGGCGTGCGGGACGGCATGGTGCAGTACTCGATCAACGACATCTCCAAGCGCACCCAGATCGCGCGGACCATGGAAGCGCTCACCGACTCCGCCCTCGTCACCCAGCCGCGCGGCGGGCTCGGGAAGTTTCGCATCGCGACCGTCACTGCATTCTTCCTGCGCGACCTGCAACCCCCGGCGCAGGTGGTCCAGGCGATCAACAACAAGATCGCCCAGGAGCAGCAGGTCGAGACCGAGCGGCACCGGGTCGAGGTGGCGCGGCTGCAGGCCGAGCAGGTCCGGCTGCTGAACCAGACCCTCACGCCGGAGGCGCTCACTAAGCAGTACCTGGAGGTGCTCCGGGACATGAAGGGCTCCGACAACCTCATCATCATCGTGCCGACTGAAGGCGGCCTCCCGGTCCTCAACCTGGGCGACATGCGTCGCAACCTCCACAGCCAGCGCCGCTCTGCCCCCTGATGGCACCACCCGTCATCACGATCACCCGCCAGTACGGCTCAGGCGGCTCCGACATCGCGCAGCTCGTCGCCCGGGCGTTGGGGTGGACCGTGATCGACAACCAATTCGTGGACGAGGTGGCGCGGGTGGCCGGCCTTCCTACCGATGAGGTCGCTCAACGCGAAGAGCGGGCCCCGGGACTGCTCGAGCGCCTGGCTCGCACACTCGCCGTCGCATCGCCGGAGCTGTTCATTACGACGGCCGCGGTGCCGCGGGTCGAGGAGGACGAGGCGACTATCGTCCAGCTCACCGAGCGCATCATCCGCGAGGCAGCGGGCCATGGCCGAGTGGTCCTCGTGGGGCGGGGCGCGCAAGCGCTACTCGCCCAGCGGCCCGACGCGCTGCACGTCTACGTCGTCGCGTCCAAGCCGTGGCGGATGAAGCTGGCGGTGGAGCGCCTGGGCGTGGAGCCCGGGAGCGCTGAGCAGGTGGTGGACGACACCGACCGGCGACGGGACCAGTACGTCAAGACGTACTACGGCCGCCACCGCCAGGACCCCACGATTTACGACCTGGTCGTGAACGCGGAACGGCTGGGGTTCGAGGGAGCGGCGGGGGTGATCGTCGCGGAGGCGCGGCGACGCGCCTGGAGATGAACGCGGAACGGGACTGGGCGGGCGCAGAGCCAGATGGTCGACGCACGCTCCGCGTTCCGACTGCCGCGTTCAGGCGTTACGCAGCTCCGGCACTCGCCACGCCGCCACCGTCACCGCCAGCGCGCAGATCAAGGCGCCCGCTCCCACCGCGAGCGGGGCGCCGAACCGCTCCGCGAAGACCCCGGCCTGAAATGCCCCCAGCGGGGCGAGGCCCACGAACACGAAGGAATAGAAGCCCATGACCCGGCCCCGCAGCTGATCGGGCACGAGGGTCTGCAGCATGGTGTTGGTGAGCGCGTTGTTCACGATCATGGCGCAGCCGGCGATGGCGAGCAGGGCCACCGACACAGGGAACCAGCGCGAGAGCGTGAACGCCGCAACGAGCAGACCGAACGCCGTTCCCCCGGTGAGCAGCATCGGGCCCTTGGGGAGGCGGCGGCTCCACCCCGCGATCGCGAGCGCGCCGAGCATCGCGCCGACACCGACCGAGGCCATCAACACGCCGTACCCCCCGGCCCCCACGTGCAATACGTCGCGAGCGAACACTGGCATCAAGGACAGGAACGGGAACCCGAAGACGCTGAGCAGCGCGGTGAGCGTGACCAGGGTCGAGACACGCCGGTCGCCGCGGATGAACGTCACGATCTCGCGAAAGCCCGCCCACGCGGAGGCCCGGCCGGGCGAGGCGACATAGGGTGGCAGGCGCATCGCCAACAGGCTCCCGATGACGGCGAGGTAGCTCACCCCGTTCAGGAAAAAGCAGGCGCCGACGTCGAGCAAGCCGATCAGCGTACCGGCGATGGCCGGGCCCACCACACGCGCCGCGTTGAACATCGAAGAGTTCAGGGCGATGGCGCTGACCAGGTCCTCCCTCCCCACCATCTCCACGATGAAGGACTGGCGCGTCGGGATATCGAAGGCGTTGACGACCCCGAGCAGGGAGGCGAGCACCATCACGTTCCAGACCGTAATGGTGTGCGTCCAGTACAGCGTCGCCAGCACGAACGCTTGCAGCATTGAGAGCGTCTGGGTGAGCACTACGGTGCGGCGCTTGTCGCTGCGGTCGGCGACGACGCCGGCGTAGAGGGTGAAGACGAGGACGCCCAGCGAGCCCAGCGCGGCGACGAGACCGACGTAGAAGGGCGAGTTGGTGAGGTTGAGCACCAGCCAGCCCATCGCGACGTTCTGCATCCAGGTGCCGATCAGGGAGGTGCCCTGGCCGACGAGGAACAGGCGGAAATTCCGATGGGCCAGCGCTGCGAACCCGAACCGCCCGCCCCCCCCTCCCGCTGCTTCGGTCATTACGGGAAAGCTCGCCGGGCCCCGGAGGTTCGGGTAGGCTGGCGGCGGCCCGGGCCCGAAGCGCGTTGCGCCGGCCGGACCCGGACGCGAGATTGCGAGAACGATGCGCTACACGACGTACTCGAAGTTCCTGCCCGAGCTCGCCGACACGGTCAACCTCCAGGCGCTGCTCGACCAGCTCGCCGACTTCCTCTTGCAGTCGGGGTTCGCGGGCGGCCCCTACTCCCATCCCTTCTGGGGCGAGTTCGGCGAGGACGAAGCCGACCGCTCGCTCGACACTCTGCGCCAAGCGATTCTCCAGGCGTTGATGGACTCAGGCCAGCTCACGCCCGAAATGCTCAAGGTGCTGCGCGGGGAGTCCACCGGTGACGCACAGCGCGACGCCGACCTCGAGCGCCAGCTAGCAGAGCTGCTCGACAAGATCGTTCAGAAGCTGATCGAGGAGGGGTACCTCAATGTCACCGAGCCGCCGAAGGTGCCGGGCGGCCAGCAGCCGCTGTTCGGGCCGAACGGCATGGCGCGCGAGGCCGCGCAGCAGGTGCAGTTCAATCTCACAGAAAAGGGGATCGACTTCCTGGGCTACAAGACCCTGAAGCACCTGTTGGGGAGCATCGGCAAATCGAGCTTCGGCGCGCACGAGACCGAGCACCTGGCCACCGGCATCGAGGCGGAAGCTGTGAGCAAGCCCTACGAGTTCGGCGACACGCTTAACCTCGACGTCAACGCGACCCTCACCCACGCACTGGAGCGCGAAGGCCTGGGGGTCCCGATCAACCTCGAGTACGACGACCTCATGGTGCATCAGGCCGAGTACCGCTCGTCGTCGGCCACGGTGCTGATGCTCGACTGCTCGCATTCGATGATCCTGTACGGGGAGGACCGTTTCACCCCAGCCAAGAAGGTGGCGCTCGCGCTCACCCACCTGATCCGCACCCAGTTCCCGGGCGACACGTTGCGCGTGGTGCTGTTCCACGACACGGCCGAGGAGATTCCCCTGGCGCAGCTGGCGCACGCGCAGGTCGGACCCTACCACACCAACACGGCCGAGGGCCTCAAGCTGGCGCGCCGCATCCTCCAGGGGCAGCGCAAGGACATGCGGCAGATCATCATGATCACCGACGGCAAGCCCTCGGCGCTGACGCTCCCCGACGGCAGGATCTACGTCAACTCGATGGGGCTCGACCCGCAAATCCTGCAGGCCACCTACAGCGAGGTGGCGTTGTGCCGCCGCACCGGCATCCTGATCAATACCTTCATGCTGGCGCGCGACCGCAGCCTGGTCGAGTTCGTCAAGAAGGTGTCGGCGATCTGCAAGGGGAAGGCCTACTTCACGAACACGATGACCCTGGGGCAGTTCATTCTTATGGACTTCATGCGGAGGAAGACGCGCCGGGTGTCGTAGCGAGCGGACCCGCTACGGCCGCCGCACCTCGTACACCAGCCGCGACAGGTCCGCGACGAGCCCATAGGCAGCCGAGTCGGGCTTGATCGCGCCCGTGGTCACCACCAGGACGTAGCGCTTCCCGGCCGGCAGCTCCACGATCGCAGCGTCATGGTAGACCACTCCTTCGATCCATCCGGTTTTGTGATAGACTCGAATGCCGGGAGGGGGAGGCAGGCCGGCCGGAATGCCCTCCGTGAAGTGCTGGCGGCCGAGGATGGCGAGCATCTCTCGGCAAGAGGCCGGGCTCGCCGCCTTCCCCTGCGCGATGGCGGCGAGTAGGACGCCCAGATCGCGCGCGGTCGTCGTGTTGTTCATCCCCGCCCGGTAGGCTTTGCCATCTTCCACGCCGCGCAGCACCCGGATCGAATCGGCCCCCAGCTCGTGCGCCGTGCGATCGGCGCGCGCCGCCCCGACCTGCTGGATCAGGTTGTTCGTGGCGAGGTTGCTCGACACCGTGATCATCAACTCGAGCAAGTCGCGGACGCGGACCCTCCGTCCGACCTGTCCGTAGAGGGTGCTGTCGGAGTCGTCGGCCTTGTCCACGTCGAACGGCGTGCCGTCGAACAGAGACGTGAACGTCTTGGTCACCGTGAGGCTGTCGTCGAGCCGGAGCCGGCCGGCATCAGCATCACGGAACAGCTGAATCATCACCGGGACTTTCATCGTGCTCGCGGCGTGGAAACGGGCCCGCGCGTTGACGAGCAGCGAGTCGGAGCCGCTGAGGCTGCGGTAGTAGAGCCCGACGGCCGCGCCGGCGGGGGCCCGGGCGATCCGGCCCTCGAGCAGCGCACGCAGGGCGCCAAGGTCTTGGGCGTGAGCCGGCCGAAGGCCGAACACCAAGGCGAGGACGAGCGCGCGATGACGCATCATGCCGGCAACTTAACGCCTACTGTTCGGGGCTGTTAGATTCCCCGTGTGAGCGAGTTCGTGTTCGGCACCCACAACGCTGCCTTCGTGCAGGTCATGTACGAGCAGTTCCTGCGGGATCCCGCCTCGGTCCCGGAGGAGTGGCGGCAACTGTTCGATAACGGCCATCTCACCGACCTCCCCATCATCCCCACGGACATTTCTGGTGTCCGTCGGGAAACGGGCAGCGAGAAACGGGAGACGGAGCCGACCGCCACGCCGGCCGCAACGTCGTCCGCGTCCCCCGCGTCCCCCGCGTCCCCCGCGTCCCCCCCACCCCCCTCCCCCGCCCCAACCTCGCACCCCGGCCTCACCCCGATCACGGGCCCGGCGGCTCGGTTGGTCCAGAACATGACCGACTCGCTCGTCGTCCCGACGGCGACGTCGTTTCGCGAAGTCGCAGCCAGCGTGCTCGACTCACAACGCCGGGCTCTCAACGCGCAGCTCGCCGCCGCGGGCAAGAAGATCTCCTTCACCCATCTCATCGGCTGGGCGCTCGTCCTGGCGACGAAGCAGTTCCCAGTGATGACCCACGCCTTCCAGGACGTCGAGGGGAAGCCGCACCGCTTCGATCCCCAGGGCTCGAACCTCGGTCTTGCCGTAGACGTGGAGCGCAAGGACGGCACCCGTGGGCTCGTGGTGCCCGTCATCAAGCGCGCCGACCAGATGGACTTCGCCACCTTCCACGCGACCTACGAGACGCTGGTTGAGAAGGCACGCACCAACAAGCTGCTCCCCGACGCTTTCGCAGGCGCGACGATCACCCTCACCAACCCAGGCACCATCGGTACCGTGGCCTCCGTGCCACGCCTTATGAAGGGCCAGGGGTCGATCATCGCCACGGGAGCCATCCGCGACACAGCCGGCGCTAAGGTGATCACGATCAGCAGCACCTACGATCACCGCATCATCCAAGGGGCGGAGTCGGGGATGTTTCTCCGCAAGGTGGATTCCCTGTTGCAAGGGGAGGACCGTTTCTATGAGGGTGTGGCGGAGAGCCTTGGAATGACGGGAATCGCGAAAGGACAAATCGGGAACAGCAGTGCGCCAGCGGCGTCGATTCCAGTTTCCCCTGTCACGTTTCCCGAGGCGGGGAGGCCGGGGGGGGGGGNNNGGGGGGGGGTGGAGGAGCTGAAGCATGTGGCGGCCGCGACCGCCCTCGTGCGCGCCATCCGCCGGCTGGGGCACCGGGCCGCGCAGCTCGACCCGCTGGGGTCGGCTCCGCCGGGCGACCCCGCCATCGAACCGGGCCCGCTCGGCCTGACCCCTGACGTGATGGCGCGAATTCCGGCGGAGGTGCTGCGCATCTATGTGCCTGGCGCCACACTCGGCGAGGCGCTGCCGCGCCTCCGGCAGACCTACTGCGGTACCATCGCCTACGAAGTCGAGCACATCGCGAGTCACGAGGAGCGGGTGTGGCTGCGCCAGGTGATCGAGTCAGGCGAGCATCGCACGCCGCTCTCGGCCGCAGAGAAGCGCGAGCTGCTCGCCCGCCTCACCGCCGTGGAGCAGCTCGAGCGCTTCCTGCACAGGGCCTACCTCGGCCAGAAGCGCTTCTCCATTGAGGGGCTCGACGCGGCCGTGCCGATGCTCGATGAGGTCCTCGAGCTCGCCGGCCGGGCCGGCGCCCGGAAAGTAGTGCTGGGCATGGCGCACCGCGGGCGGCTCAACGTGCTGGCACACGTTGTCGGCCTGCCCTACGAGACGATCTTCGCCGAGTTCGAGGGCGGCCGCCCTGTCGAGGAAACGCTGACCCCGGAAGGCGGCACCGGCGACGTGAAGTACCATCATGGCGCCGAAGGCGTCTACCAGACCGCGGCCGGCACTCAGGTGACCGTGGCGTTGTCCCCCAACCCGAGTCACCTCGAGGCCGTGAACCCGGTGGTCGAAGGCCGGGCACGGGCCGATCAGACGACGCGCCGCGGCCCGGAAGCGCACCATGACCCGGTGGTGGCGGTGCCCGTGCTGATCCACGGGGACGCGGCCTTTCCGGGCCAGGGGGTCGTGGCCGAAACGTTCAACCTCGCGCGGCTGACGGGCTACGCGACCGGCGGCACGATCCATCTGATCGGCAACAACCAGGTGGGCTTCACCACCGACCCCCGTGAGGGCCGCTCGACCGATTACTCGAGCGACCTCGCCAAGGGGTTCGACGCCCCGATCATCCACGTCAACGCCGACGATCCGGAGGCCTGCCTCGCAGCGGTACGGCTTGCGATGCTGTACCGGGACAAGTTCCACGCCGACGTAGTGATCGACCTGGTCGGCTACCGGCGGTACGGCCACAACGAAACCGACGAGCCGGCCTACACCCAGCCGCTGATGTACGAGCGGATCAGGCAGACGCCCACGGTGCGGCAGAAGTATGCCGAACAGCTGGCACGCGAGGGACTGGTGGACGCGGCGGCCGCTGAGGCGGAGGCCGCGGCCACCACCGAGCGGCTGGCGCAGACGCAGCAGGCACTGAAGGCGAGCTTGGCGCCCGGCACCAGAGAGAGGGAGAGGGGGGGGGGCGGAGGCCGGACGAGCAGCGGCGGTGAGGAGCCACAGCGGATAGTCCACAAGATAATGGCCGAGCCCGAAACCGCCGTGCCGGCGGAGGTGGTCCGGGAACTGAACGAGCAGCTGCTCGCGGTGCCGGTCGGCTTCACGGTGAACCCAAAGCTGAAGAGACAGCTCCAGCGGCGGCGCGAGGGGCTGGTCGGAGCCATCGATTGGGCGCACGCCGAAGCGCTGGCGTTTGCCTCCTTGCTCACGGAGGGAACGCCGATCCGGCTCACAGGCCAGGATACCGAGCGCGGCACTTTCAGCCAGCGCCATCTGGTGCTGCACGACGCTGCCACCGGCGCGCGCTGGGCCCCGATTCAGCACCTGCCCAAGGCCCGCGCGCCGCTCGAGCTGCACAACTCACCGCTGTCGGAGTTCGCGTGCGTGGGCTTCGAATACGGCTATGCGGTAGCGGCACCCGAAGCCCTCGTGCTGTGGGAAGCGCAGTTCGGCGACTTCGCCAACGGCGCCGAAGTGATCATCGACCAGTTCATCTTCTCGGGGCTCGCCAAGTGGGGCCAGACCTCACGGCTGACGCTACTGCTGCCACACGGCTACGAGGGCCAGGGACCCGAGCACTCGAGCGCCCGACTGGAGCGCTTCCTCGCGCTTGGGGCCGAGGGGAATATCCGCGTCGCCAACTGCACCACGCCGGAGCAGTACTTCCACCTGCTGCGTCGTCAGGCACGGCATCCCGAGCTGCGTCCGCTCGTCGTGATGACCCCAAAGAGCCTGCTGCGCCTCCCCGCAGCTGCCTCGTCCCTCGCGGACCTGACGGCGGGAGGCTTCCGTGCGGTGCTCTGGGACGCCGAGCGACCCCAGCTCGACCAGATCACGCGCGTCCTATTGTGCAGCGGCAAGGTGTACTACGACCTGATGGCTTCGCCGCGACGCGCGGCGACGCCCCACGTGGCCATCGGCCGGGTGGAGCTGCTCTACCCCTTCCCGGCGGAGGCCATCGGTCAGTACGTGACGCGCTATCCGAACCTGAAGGAAATCCTCTGGGTGCAGGAGGAGCCACGCAATATGGGGGCGCGCAAGTTCGTGCTCCCCAAGCTCCGCGATGTGACGCCGTCGAGCGTTGCGATCAAAGACGTTTCGCGTCCCGAGCGTGCCAGCCCCGCCGAGGGCTATCCCGCCGCACACCAAGCCGAGCAGGCGCGCATCGTGGCGGCGGCGCTCGCGTGAGAGCAGCCATCAGCTATCCGCCATCAGCTCCCAGTGTTCGGCCCCTCCTGTTCGTCGCTCTCGCAGGTTATGCGTTAGTCTCCCCCCTCCCCCCCCCCGGGGGCCAATGGGCCACCGCCGCGCCCCTCCCTGAGCGGTTGCAAGAGCTGCACGCCGCGGTGTTGCATGACCGGATCTATGTGGCTGGCGGGATCGACTCGACGAACCACGCGGTCGCCCGCGTCTACCGCTACGACCCGAACGCAAACCACTGGCAGCGCATCGCCGACCTGCCGGGGCCGCGGCACCACATGCCGCTGGCCGTGGCCGGCGACACGCTGTACGCGATCGGCGGGCTGCTCGGCGACTTCACCCCGGCGGCCAATCTCTGGTTGTACCGCGAGGACAAGAATGTCTGGGAGGCGCGCAGGAGTCTGCCGGCGGCGCGCGGCGCGTCTGCCGCCGCTGCCGTCGGTGGTCACCTGGTCGTGGTGGGCGGCCTTGGCCCAGCGCGGTTCGCACTCGCCGACTCGTGCGCGATCTACGACCTGGCGACGGACCGCTGGCACGCTGCTGCACCACCGCTCACGCGGCGCGACCACTTGGCCGCCGCTACCGCGGGTGGGATCGTCTACGCCATCGGCGGGAGGCCGGTGAACCCCGACGCCAATTATGATCGGGTCGAGGCGTTCGATCCCGCGTCGGGCCGCTGGACCGCACGGGCACCCATGCCCTCGCGCCGGGGCGGACTCGACGCCGTCATGCTGGAGGGGAGGATCCACACCTTTGGCGGTGAGTCGCGCACCGGCACGTTCGCCAATCACGAGGTATACGATCCTGCAACCAATCAGTGGAGCCTCGCCCCAGCACTCCCCACCCCGCGCCACGGGCTCGCGGTGGCGGCGGTGGGCCGACGGATCTACGTGATCGGCGGCGGGCCACAAGCCGGATTCGCGCAGACGGATGTGGTGGAGGTGTTCACTCCGTGAGCGCGGTCGGGGCTCGCCCGCTGTGGCACGGCCCTCTGCCCCCTCTGAACGTCCGCGCGGCCGTCCGCTGGCTCGGGGCCGCCGCGCTTGCCGCAGCCTGCGCGCGGGCCGACACGGGAGGTGCCATGGCCTTTACCCTCGCCAGCACAGCATTCGGCGCTAACGCCCCGATCCCGAAAAAGCACACCTGCGACGGCAGCGACGTGTCGCCGCCGCTCAAGTGGGGCGGCACGCCGCCCGGCACCAAGACGTTCGCGCTGATCAACGACGATCCGGACGCCTCACGGCCTGGAGGCTGGGTGCACTGGATACTCTACGACCTCCCGGGAGGTCGGGTGGACTTGCCAGAGAACATCCCGAAGCTGGAGTCGCCCAGCGCGCTCGGCGGTGCCCGGCAGGGCAAGAACGATTTTGGCAAAATCGGCTTCAACGGCTCCTGCCCACCGCGGGGCAAGCCGCACCACTACCACTTCCGGTTGTACGCCCTCGACGCCGCCCTCAACCTTAAGGCAGGCGCCACGAGGCCGGAGGTCGAGCGGGCCATGCAGGGGCACGTTCTGGGAATCGCGGAGATCATCGGGGTCTACGAAAGGCACTAGGAGCCATGCCTCCGGCCCTCACCCTCGCACGCTACGCCGTCTTCGCCGCCGTTGCGCTCGCGGCGATCGCCGGCATCGCCTCGTGGCTGGTACGCGAGCGGCGTGTCTCGCCCTTCGGTCCCCTCGGCCGCGCGCTGCGGAGCGCGAGCGACCCGTTCCTCCTGCCGGTTGAGGCCCGGCTACTCCGCATGGGTGGCAACCCCCGGCATGCGGGGTGGTGGCTGGTCGTGGGGGTCGCGGTGATCGGACTCCTGTGCCTCGCGTTGATGGGCTGGGTCGTCGGCGCGTGGTTCACGCTCTCCTCCGCGGTCCGGTACGGCCCTCGGGGGATAACGTTCGTGATCGTCACTTGGACCTATGCTGTGCTGGTCGTCGCGCTGTGGGTGCGGGTCATCGGCTCGTGGTTCGGGGCCTTCCGCTACAACCGTTGGGTCCGGCCCGCCTACTTCTTGACTGACTGGATCGTTGAACCCATTCGCCGAGTGTTACCGCAGTTTGGCGCGTTCGACTGGAGCCCGCTGGCCGCTTGGGCGGCGCTGTGGGTGTTGAAGACCCTCATCGTGAGGATCGTGTGAAGCTGCTCAAGACACTCGTCAGCTTCGTCGTGGGGACAGTGGTCGGAGCCCTCGGCAATTCGGTGTTCGGCCCCTTCGGCGCCGTGCTCGGCTTCATCGCCGGGGGGGTGGTGGCATGGTGGGTGGCGCAGCGCATCTTCGGAGACTGACGGCGCGCTATCGCAGCTTCGCCAGCCGATCCTTGATGCGAGGATTATCAGGGTACTGCCGCACGAGGGCCTCCAGCACTGCTCGCGCCGAATCAGGCTTGCCGACCGCGACGAACGCGTCCGCCTTGAGATAGCCGACCCCCACCACGAGACGGGCGTTGTCCGCCGGGACGCCAAACCTGTCGAGCGCCTCGAGCGCCCCTTTGCCGTCGTGTTTGTCCTGCAGCAGCGACTGGATCGCGAGCAGCCGCACGCTGGTATCGGCCGGCCAGCGGCGGGCCATCTCGCCGAACAGCGCCGCCGCGCTCGCACTGTCGTGCCGGGCCCGCGCCTGCAGGGCCGACTGGTAGAGCCCCGCGAGCAGCAGCCGGGGCACGTCGCTCGAGTCGCCCGAGCGAATGCCAATGCCGCCGGCGTAGGAGTACACCAGCTCGCCGCCGTGCTCCCCGGCCTCGTACAGCGCCCCGCCACTCGCCAGCCCGACGATCGCCGAGGCCACGAGCAGTGCTTTCTTGACCCCTGGTCTACCCGCGAGCGCGAGCGCTGTCACCTCGAGCGCCGCGACGATGAGGAAGAGATTCCGAGTGCGCCGGCCCCATTCCTCATGCTCCATGACCGCCGCCCGAACGCCGGGGATGCGCTCGACCGGCCCGTGAGCATCAAGCCCCGAGTGCACGGCGAGTACCGCCGCCAGCGCGCCGGCGAGCAGCAGCGTCGCCGCCGCCGGGCCGGTGAACGCCGCCCTGCCAGTAAGCGAGATCCAGCGGAACAGGACGCCGATCGCGAGCAGCGCGATGGCGAAGTGGACGATCTGCGGGTGCCACGAGGCGAGGTTGGGCATGCGGAAAACTACCGACGGCGGGGGCAGTGGGGAGTGGGGGAGTCGGCAGTAGTCCGCGACAGTGGGCAACGGAGCTCGCCCATGCCGTCAGGTACCACTCCCCACTCCCCACTCCCGGGGGGTTTGGTTTCTACTCCGGCTTCCCCGCGTCCCGCAGCACCTGATCTACCATCTGTCGCACCAGGACCGCCCGCTCGCGGCGGCGCCGGTCGGTCTCGGCGCGAACCTGTGCCAGCCTTCGCTCGACGTCGGCGATCTCCAGCGTGCGCAGCGAGTCCTCGGCTGCGAAGTGGCGCTCCAGGATCGCCTGGAGTCTTTCCCGGATTACACGCTCTCGCCGACTATCAGCGGTGTCGGTGACGGGCACGCCGTTCGCGACGACCACGGGTTGATTCTCCGCTGTGCGACTGTCGTGAATCTCCCGGTAATCGCGCTGCAGTGCGCGGGCCCGCGCCTCCGTCCCGAACAGTTGCGCCATCAGACGCTGCCGGAGCGTGTCCTCCTGGTGCTTGAGCATCTCGCGTTGCACGGTCAGCTGCGCCACCTCCGCCCAGTACTCGGCCAGAGAGCGCTGGCGTAGTGAATCCAAAGCAGCGCGCTCGAGCTGGAGCAGGCGGACCATCTCGCGCGCCGCCGCCTCAGCTTGCGGCGGCCGATCCCGCGCGATCTGCTCGACTGCCATGCGCATCTCAGCTGCCTGGTGGGCCGCCTGAGCCGAGTCCTGCGCCCGCCCCGCGACTGGCAGGGCGGCCAGGGCGGCGCCGGCAAGGGTGGAAACGAGGTCACGGAATCGCATGTGGCTTCTCCTGTTCGAGGCGAGTGAGGATCGAATCGATCGGGGCGAGCCCGGGTGCCGCGTAGCGCGGCACCGCGAGCGAGAGCGGCAACGGGCTGGGCCGGGGCCAGAGCCACACAACGGCAAGAACAGCTACGGCGGCCAAGGCGCCGAGCCTGACCAGCCGCGGAATCCCGTGGCGCGGGACCGCGGGAGGCGCGAGCGCCCAGTCGGCGGCGACGCGGGCCTGCTCGATGGCCTCGAGCCGCCCGCGACAATCCGCACAGGCGAGGAGATGGGACGCCACCTCCGCGGCCTCGGATTCGCCGAGCTCGTCATAGGCGAGCAGCAACAGGGTGTCTGCAGAGATGTGGGTCATCGGTAACTCTCCAGCGCCGCGCCGACCTTCGCCAGCGCGGCGCGCATCTGGGCCAGCACCGTCCCCAACGGACGGCCCAAGCGCGCGGCGATCTCACGGAAGATGAGCCCTTCGCGGTGTCGCAGCTCGATCACTTCCCGTTGTGCCGGTGGCAGCTCGGCGATGGCGCGGCGCACTGCCGCCCGCAGCTCGCTCGCCAGAACCTCCTCGTCGGCGCCAGGTGTCCGAGGCAGCTCTTCCCGGGACAACGCTTCGGTACCGCGGCGTCGCACGATTTCACGCCGCAGGTGATCGCGCCATACGTTAGCGGCGATGCGGAACAGGTAGCCCCGCGCATTGCCGTTGGGGTCGAGCCGCGGACCCGCTGCCACGAGCCGAGCGGCCGTCTCCTGTAGCAGCTCGGCCGCCACGTCCGAGTCGCGGCAGCGCGCGCCGAGGAAATTGCGCAGTGCCGGAGCGTGCTCGGCAAACAGGGCGTCGGTCGCGGGCCTTGCCATACTGCCTAAGAGTACGCGGCCACCTGGCTTTTATTGTCGCTCCTGGGTATGTTCAGGCCGGACAACCGATTCCGTGGCGATTTACGGCATATTGCGGCCACGTTAAACAACCAGCTAAAAAGCCTGCCCGTTGCGGCTGCTTTGGCTGCGACGGGCTCGCGCATTCTCTACCCCTCACTGAGGGCTGACGGCTAATGGCTTCACTGCGGGACTTGATCGCGGACGGCAGAGTGCACGTCTTCGATGGCGCCATGGGGACGATGCTCTACACCAAGGGCTTCTTCCTCAACGTGTGCTACGACGAGTTGTCGGTGAAGCAGCCCAAGCTGGTGCGGGAAGTGCACGAGGAGTACGTGCGCGCCGGCGCGGAAGTGCTCGAGACCAACACTTTCGGCGCCAACCCCATCAAGTTGGGCAGCCATGGCCTCGCTGACGAGACCGAAAAGCTGAATCACGCCGCCGCCGAGCTGGCGCGGGCGGCGTCAGGCGGTCGCGCCGCGGTGGTAGGCGCGATCGGTCCGCTGGGGGTGCGCATCGAGCCCTTCGGTCCGACCGCCCGTGAGGAGGCCGAGGCGTTCTTCGGGCGCCAGGTGGATGGCTTGGTCTCGGGCGGCGTGGACGGATTCATCCTGGAGACCTTCAGCGATCTCGACGAGATCCACGCCGCGCTGCGGGCGGTGCGGGGCCGCTCCGACCTCCCCGTCGTGTGCCAGATGACCATCGGCACCGACGGCCTCACCTATTTCGGCACCGCTCCGGACATCTTCGCCCGCCAGCTCACCGACTGGGGCGCCGACGTGATCGGGGTGAACTGCTCCGTGGGCCCGGCGGGGGTGCTCGAGGCCGTCGAGAAGCTGGCCAAGGCCACGAGTCGGCCGATCTCGGCCCAGCCCAACGCGGGACTGCCCAAGGAGGTGGGTGACCGTAAGATCTACCTGGCCTCCCCGGAGTACATGGCGAGCTACGCCCGGCGCATGATCGAGGCCGGGGCGCGCTTCGTGGGCGGCTGCTGCGGCTCGACGCCCGAGCACATCAAGAAGATCCGGGACTACGTGGCGAGCGTCGTGCCGCGCCAGCCGAGCCGCGTCACCCCACGGGCCGAGGTGCGCGCTCCGGCGGGAGTGCAACCCGTGCCGCTCGCCGAGCGGTCGCGGTGGGGGGCCAAGCTCGCCCGCGGCGAGCTGGTGACGAGCGTCGAGATCGTGCCGCCCAAAGGCGTGGACGCGACCCCGATGCTCGAGCAGTGCCGCGCTCTCAAGGCCGCCGGCGTCGACGCCGTGAACGTGCCGGACGGCCCGCGCGCGCAGAGTCGCATGGGAGTGCTCCCCTCGGCCCTGCTGATCGAGCGCGAAGTGGGGGTCGAGACGGTGATTCACTACTGCTGCCGCGATCGCAACCTGCTCGGCATGCTCTCGGACATCCTCGGGGCGGCGGCGGCGGGGCTGCGCAACATCCTCATCATTACGGGCGACCCGCCGAAGATGGGCCCCTACCCCGAGGCGACGGCCGTCTTCGACATCGATTCGATCGGGCTCACGAATCTCGTATACCGCCTGAATCAGGGGCTGGACCCCGGCGGCAACCCTCTCGGGGGGGGGGGCGGACCGACAAAGTGGGTCATCGGCGTCGGGGTGAACCCCGGTGCGATCGACCTCGACCGCGAGCTGTCGCGGTTCGCATGGAAAGTGGACGCGGGCGCCGAGTTCGCGGTGACGCAGCCGGTGTTCGATCCGCCGCAGCTCGAACGGTTCCTCAAGCGCGTCGAGCAGTACCGGATTCCGATCGTCGCCGGCATCTGGCCGCTGGTCTCGCTGCGCAACGCCGAGTTTCTCGCCAACGAAGTGCCCGGGGTGACGGTCCCCGAGGAAGTGCTGCAGCGGATGCGTAAGGCGGGTGAGAAGGGGAAGGAGGCAGCGCTACAGGAAGGGGTCGCCATCGCACGCGAGATGTTCGTCCAGGTCCGCCAACTAGTCCAGGGCGTCCAGGTCAGTGCGCCCTTCGGGAGGGTCGAAGTGGCGCTGGAGGTGTTCAAGTAAGCAGCCCTCGGCCTCGGCTTAGCCAGCCAGGGACCGCCGTGACGCCGCTCACGCCCCCACCACACCAGCCGCTATTGTGCGGCGGGGCCCACTTTCACCGTTTGTGGAGCGCCCCCCCCCCGCGCCCCCCCCTCTCACCGCGGCACGACTACGCCATGGAGGAGCGAGATGGCCCTGCGATCCCGTAATCCTGTGCTCAACGCCAAGACGTTCGAGCGGTACGCCCAAACCGGCGTCGCCGGCGAGACGATGACGGTTGAAGGAACGGTCAACAAGGCGGCCTTGCTGTTGTTTCTCGTCGTGGCTGCCGCCGCCTGGCCGTGGTACAACTACTTCTCGAGCGGCGGCACCTACGACGTGCTGCCCCTCCTGATGGGCGGAGCACTCATTGGGTTTGTCGTGGGGCTCGTCACGACGTTCGCTCCCTCCTATGCCGCGCTCACCGCGCCGATCTACGCCGTGTGCGAGGGCCTGGCGCTCGGAAGCCTGTCGGCATTGCTGGAACAGTCCTACCACGGAATCGTCGTCCAGGCCGTGAGCCTCACGTTCGCGGTGTTCGCGGTTATGCTGATCGCCTACCGCGCCCGCCTGATCCGCGCGACCGAGAAGTTCAAGATGGTTGTGATCACCGCCACCTGCTCGATCGCCCTGCTCTACCTGGTCGACCTCGCGCTGGTTTTCTTCGCGGGGTGGAACATCCCCTTCATCCACGAGAGCGGCACGATCGGGATCTTGTTCAGTTTGTTCGTCGTTGGGCTGGCGTCGCTGAACCTGATTCTCGATTTCAGCTTTATCGAGGAAGGCGTCACCAACAACGCGCCGAAGATGCTCGAGTGGTACGGCGCCTTCGGCCTGCTGGTCACGCTGGTCTGGCTCTACCTGGAGATCCTCCGGCTGCTCGCGAAGCTGCGCCGCCGGTAATCGGCGGAGGGAGGGGGGGCCATGCCCGGCACGCTTGCGCGTACCCTCGGGCTGCGCGACCTGATCCTGATCGTCGTCGGGACGGTCATCGGATCGGGGATCTTCACCGTCCCGGGCGCGGTGCTGCAGCAGACAGGGGGCGACGTCGGCGTCGCCCTCTTCGTTTGGCTCCTGGGCGGGGCCCTCTCGCTCGTCGGCGCCCTAACCTACGGCGAGCTCGGGGCTATGCTGCCGGAGGCGGGCGGTGGCTACGTGTACATCCGCGAGGCGTTCGGCCGCCTCCCTGCATTCCTCCTCGGCTGGACCCTGTTCTGGGTCATCGGGACGGGATCGATGGCGACGCTGGCCGTCGCGTTCGCCAATTACCTCGATCAGCTCGTGGCGCTCCGTCCCTGGCAGATGAAGCTCGCCGCGGTACTCATGATCGCGACGGTCGGCGTTGTGAACGTGCGGGGAACCCGCCACAGCACGCGGGTCCAGGGCTGGAGCACGGGCGTCAAGGTCGCGGCGATCCTGTTCATCGGTGGCGCGGCCCTCGTCCTCGGGCACGGCCTCACGGCCGTCCGCCCTCGCCTGTTCACCGCCCCGCTAAACGTGTCCCTGCTCTTGGGTGTCGGGAGCGCCTCTATCGGCGTGCTATGGGCCTACGAAGGCTGGTCGAACGCCGCGGCGAACGCGGGAGAAGTGATCGACCCGCAGCGGACGTTCCCGTGGGGAATGGCCGCGGGTACCCTGGCCCTCGTCGGGATCTACCTGTTTGCCAACGTGGGGTATCTTGCGGCGCTCGGACCGGAGGGGGTAGAGGGGACGAACCGCGTGGCCGCTGAAGCGACCAGCGCCCTGTTCGGGCCGGCGGCGGGTCGCTTGATCGCCGCGGCGATCCTCGTCTCCATGTTCAGCGCCACGAACGGGCTCATCCTAACGACCTCGCGCGTGTATTACGCGATGGCCCGTGACGGGCTGTTCTTCCGGCGGCTGGCCGACGTGCACCCGCGTTTCGGGACGCCCGCGCTGGCCATCGCGGCCGGCTCCGCCTGGGCGATGCTCCTCGCTGTCACCGGCACATTCGAGGAGCTGTTCACGTTCGTGATCTTCGCGGCGTGGATCTTCTACGCGCTCGGCGTGGCCAGCGTGCTCGTGCTGCGCCGGCGGCGGCCCGCGGCCACACGTCCCTTCCGCGTGCCGGGATACCCGATCACGCCCTGGCTGTTCATCCTCGCCGCCGCGGCAATCGTCGGGAGCACCATCCACGACCGCCCCGCTCGCTCCGGCATCGGGCTCGGGCTCATCCTGCTCGGCCTGCCCGCGTATTTCTGGTGGCGGCGGCGCACAGAGCCTAGCGTCAGTCCTCAGTGAGGCGGTCTAGGTCGCGCCGTTCCTTCTTCGTAGGCCGACCCTTGCCTTCGTACCGCGCCGATGGCGCGATCCGCAACTGCTCGGCGAGCCGCTCGCGCTGCGTCCGCGTCTCCGCGTCCTCTTCGTAGAGTGCCACGGCCGCAGCGACGGGTCCACGCCTCGCCGAGAGACCACGCACCGACAGCTGGTAGACGAATGGGCCTTTGCGGAGTCGCAAGCGGTCACCGACCTTCAGGGCTTTGGCCCGCTTGGCACGGACGCCGTTCACCTCGATCTTGCCGCCGTCCACGGCGGCCGCGGCGAGCGCGCGCGTCTTGAAGAAGCGGGCGCACCAGAGCCAGGTGTCGAGACGAATAGGCGTCCTCCGTTATTCGGTATCCGTTAGCCGTCTCCGACCCCGACGTATCGCATCAATCCAACGAGTTTGCGTTTGATATCTTTGATGGCGGCTGTGGACTCAAGATAGCTCGTCTGGTCCAAACGCGAGGCTGTAGAGGCTCTCTGCATGAGTCCGCAGACGAGAACAATTCTGCGAGGGGCGCTAGATCGAGATCAAGCGCTCGCCATCAAACCACTCCGGCCGTCCGCACCGAGGCGCGAACGGCCGAAACGAACGGAGTACGGATACGGATAACGGGTAGCGCTCTTCAGCTTTTCACCAGTCTCACTTCCCCCGACCCCGTCTCGATCTTCATTCGCCCACGCCCGTCCCCGATCTTTCCGGTGAGGTGATCATTCTCCATGCGCGTCACCGTCACAGGCACGCCGCCTAGATCGATCCCGCCGCTGCCGGTCTCGATGTCCACCTGGGCACCGAAGTCGGTCGGCACGGCGATCGTCACCTCGCCCGAGCCCGTGTCCACGTCGAGCGACTCGAACCGAGTGAGCAGGCCAAGCTTGACGTCGCCGCTCCCCGTATCGAGGCCGATGGCACGAGCCTTGACGCCCGACACCTCCACGTTGCCTGAGCCGGTGTCGACCTTCAACTCGTCAGCCTCGACCCGGGTGGCGGTCACGTCCCCGCTCCCCGTGTCGAGCTTCACATGGCCGCCGGTCATGCCAGTGACCCTGACGTCGCCCGAACCGGTGCTCAGCGTGATGTCCCCCGCGACGTCGGTGACGCTCACGTCTCCGGAGCCGGTGTCCAGGGCCAGCGATCCCTTGGTGTGGCTGGCCTCGACGTCGGCGGAGCCGACGTCTACGCGGATTTCGCCGTCCACGTTGGTCACGAACGCCTTGCCAACGGCGAGGTAGGCCGCGACTCGCTTCCCGGCCGGTATGAGGACTCGCAGATCGGCGTGGGCGTCGAGGCCGCGGCCGTGGCTGGAGATGCGCACGCGGTGGCCCCCACCGAAGTGGCGATGCCCCCGATTGCCGTGATCGTCGTTGAAGGTACCGTCCTCGCGCACGTCGACCGTCGATTCCCCACCCCAGCGCCCTAGGGCGTCGTACACGATGTCATCGTCAGGATACATGACCCGCAGCGTCTGGCGGCCCTGAATCTCGCCGGTCGCGATCGACAGCTTGGCGGCGTCGCCGCCGCCGCGCGTGATTTCGACGGTCACGTCCGCACCGCTGCCCGGCTCGAGCCGCAGCACTCCGGCCAGGTTGTAGATGGCAACGTCAGCGCCGGGCACTGTCTTCCGCTCCGTCGCTTGTGCGGCCGCGGCGCGCGCGAGAGCGGCGACGGCGAGGCCGGCCAGCAGAACTGTCCGCATGAAGGTTCCTCCGGTGAGATTGCTCCCGCCCATTACGCGGCGGTCGCGACCGCCGCTTCGTGCACGTACCGTTGGATAGAGTCGCAGGTGAAAGGGTTGCAAGAGTGTAGTCCGTTATCCGTCTCCTGTCTTCCGTGGAGGTCCACGGAGAAGGGAAAAGGGAGCAGCGACAACGCATTAGCGCCGCCCCCGGCAGCCGGGTAGTATAGGACCTATGTCCGGCTGGCAGATCTGGACCATCATCGGCGTGCTGCTGCTCGTTGCCGAGATGTTCGCACCGGGGTTCTGGCTCGCCTGCGTGGCTATCGGATGCTTCGTGGCGGGGCTGGCCGGGCTCGCACCGGTCGGGCTGACCGGGCAGGTGATCGCTTTCGCGGTGAGCACCCTCGCCAGTCTGGTGGGGATCCGGCCGTTCCTGCGCCGGCATTTCCGCCTGGAGCCCGGGACGGGGGTCCGCACCAATGTGGATGCGCTGCTGGGTAAGACTGGCGTTGTGACGGAGCGGATCGATGCAGGAGGCGGGGCCGGGGGGGTGGGAGCGCGCTCGGGTCGAGTCATCGTCGAGGGCGAGAATTGGCGGGGCGCTTCGGTGGACGGTGCGGTGCTCGAGCCGGGAACGCGCGTGATGGTGGTCCAGGTGGACGGCACCACGCTCATGGTCGAAAGGGAACCCGAATCATGAACCTAGGACTGATTCTCCTCGGCGCGATCACGCTGTTCGTGGTCGTCACCGTTGCCAAGGGCATCCGCATCGTGCAGCAGGCGCAGACGATGGTGATCGAGCGGCTGGGGAAGTACCACCGGACCCTGGCGTCGGGGATGAACCTGATCGTGCCGTGGTTGGACAAGCCGCGCGACATCGACTGGCACCAGGTGATCGTGACGCCGGCCGGCGATTCGTTCGCCCGCCATTTCCGCACCGCCAGGATCGATCTGCGGGAGACCGTGTACGTGTTCCCGCGGCAAAACGTGATCACCAAGGACAACGTGGTGGTCGAGATCGATGCGCTGATCTACTCCCAGATCACCGACCCGGTGCGCGCGACCTACGAGATTGCGAACCTGCCCGACGCGATCGAGAAGCTCACGCAGACCACGCTGCGCAACGTGATCGGCGAGATGGAGCTGGACCACGTGCTCTCCTCCCGCGACACGATCAACGCCAAGCTGCGGGAGATCCTGGACGAGGCGACCCACAAGTGGGGCGCCAAAGTCAGCCGGGTGGAGCTGAAGGACATCAACCCGCCGCGGGACATCCGGGACGCGATGGAGAAGCAGATGCGGGCGGAGCGGGATCGGCGGGCCGCGATCCTCACGGCGGAGGCAGAGAAGCAGTCGCGCACGCTGCAGTCCGAAGGCATCCGGCAGTCGGAGATCAACCAGGCGGAGGGGCAGAAGCAGGCAAAGATCCTGGCGGCCGAAGCGGAGGCCGCGGCGCGGCTCAAGGTGGCCGAGGCCGAGGCGCAGGCGATCGAGCGAATCACCCAGGCGATCAAAGGCACCGGCGGCGACCCGGCCCGCTACCTGATCGCGATCCGCTATATCGAGACGCTGAAAGAGATGGTCTCGGGGCAGAACAACAAGGTCATATATCTACCTTACGAGGCCACAGGGGTACTCGCCTCGCTGGGCGGGATTCGGGAGATGCTCGTTGCTGGGCCGAGCGACCGGAAGGGATGACAACGACGCCCACCGCGACCGCGCCCCCCGCCCTCACCCGCCTCAGTGAAGAGGAGCAGATGTTCCGCGATGCGGTCCGGGACTTCACCGAGCGGGACGTCCGGCCGCGCACGGCCGCGATGGAGCAAGCTGCGCAGCTCGACCCAACGCTGATCCCCAAATTCTTCGAGCTGGGCCTGATGGGCATCGAGATCCCCGAGACCTACGGCGGGGCGGGCGGCAGTCTGTTCATGACGGTGCTGGCGGTGGAGGAGCTCTCGGCGGTGGACGCGTCGGCGGCGATCTTTGTGGACGTGCAGAATACGCTCGTCAACGCGCTGCTACTCAAGTGGGCGAGCGAGGACATTCGGCGACGGTATCTGCCCCGCCTTGCTACCGATCTGGTAGGCGCCTACGCACTCTCCGAGCCCGCCTCAGGCTCGGATGCGTTCGGTCTGGAGACCAAGGCCACGCGCCAAGGCGGCAGCTGGATGCTGGACGGCCGCAAGCTCTGGATCACGAACGGTGCCGAGGCTGGCTTCTACGTGATTTTCGCCAACGCCGACTTCGCAAAAGGCTACAAGGGGATCACCGCTTTCGCGGTGGAGCGTGGCTTCCCGGGCTTCAGCGTCGGAAAGAGAGAGGACAAGCTCGGCATCCGCGCCTCGTCGACCACCGAGCTGATCCTAGATCATTGCGAGGTGCCGGCCGCGAACGTAATCGGAGAAGTGGGGGTCGGCTACAAGGTGGCGATCGAGACATTGAATACGGGACGGATCGGCATCGGTGCGCAGATGGTCGGGGTGACGCGCGGGGCGCTCGCCGCCGCGCTCAAGTACACCAAGGAGCGTCAGCAATTCGGTAAGCCCGTGGCGGAGTTTCAGGGGGTGCAGTTCCAGCTGGCGCAGGCCGCGACGGAGCTCGAGGCGGCGCGCCTGATGGTCTACAACGCGGCGCGCCTGGAGGACGCGCGCGAGTCGTATACCATGGAGGCGGCAATGGCCAAGCTGTACGCCTCGCAGGTCGCCGAGCGGGTGACGTCGCTCTGCGTGGAGCTGTTCGGCGGGTACGGCTACACCAAGGAGTACCCGGTCGAGAAGTTCTATCGCGACGCCAAGATCGGGACGATCTACGAGGGCACGAGCAACATGCAGCTGCACACGATCGCGAAGATGCTGCTGAGATAGGCCTCACGGCCTGAACGCCTCGTTCGTTGCCACCGGTCCGCTCGCGGCGTTTCCCCCTACGGCAAAGAGCGCGCCGCCCACCACACCGCCGGACAAAAAGCTCCGCGCCGTCGGCATGGACTGCTTAGTCGTCCAAGCGTTGGCTATCGGGTCGTAAGCTTCGACTGCGCTGAGAACGCTGCCGCTACTAGCACTATAGCCTCCGACGACGTAGATCATGCCGTTGAGTACACCGACGATGGCGTCCTGCCGGGGTGTCGGCATCCCGGCCCTAGTGGTCCACGTGTCGGTCGCAGGGTCATAGGCCTCGACTGTCCCAACAGACACGCTGGCGGATGCTCCCCCGCCGGTCCTTCCCCCGATCACGTAGAAGATGCCGCTCACCACCCCTGCAGTGAGCTCTGCCCTCGCTGTTGGCATTGCAGCTTTAGAAGCCCAAGTATCGGTCGAGGGATCGTACACCTCCAACGCGGAAGTGGGAACGCACGGAGCACATTGTCCCTCACCTCCTGCCACGTACAGCTTGCCGTTGATCACCCCCACAGCCACGCCGGGACGCGGTGGCGCACGCGGCTCGTCGTGCTGTCGGCGTGTGAGACGTTCGGCGGCCGGCTGTACGAGGGCGAAGGGCTGATGGGGCTGGCCCGCGCGTTCCTCGCGAGCGGCGCCGAAGCGGTGGTCGCGACGCAATGGCCGGTGGGCGCGGGTTCGGCCGATGTGATGGACGTGTTCTATCATGGACTTTCCGCCGGGCATACCCCCGAGGCCGCATTGCGCGACGCCCAGCTCGCGCTGCGCCGCAATCCGGCGACGAGCCACCCGTTCTATTGGGGAGGCTTCGCGCTCGTTCGCGGGCGCAAGCCGGAGGGCCCACGTCCCAGCCTACCCACTAGGACATCTCCGCACTAGTCTTAAGGCTCCGGATAGTCGGACGATCGGACGGAGGCAACCATGAAGATCGGGATTGCAGTGACGGCGCTGGCGCTGCTCGCCGGGCCGCTGACCGCGCAGGGCAAGGGGCACGAGGATGACCACGGCAACGGGCGGGGCCGCGGCGAAGAGCGGGGCCGGGGCGAAGAGCGAGGCCACGGACCGAAACGGTACGCGGTAGCGCCGGACCGCGCCGTCGTCATCACGCGGGAAGTGCTCGTCCAGCAGGGCTTCGAGATCGATCGAGTCGAGACGGTGGGGAACGATCAGGTCGTGTGGTACCGGGCCGGGAATCGGGGCCGCGGCAGGGGCAAAGGCCCCCCGGTGAAGATGGTGATCCGGCGCGATCCGGTCGCGAACAAAGTCGTGTTCTTGGAGACGCCGAGCCCGATTCTGGTGGATATCGATGTAAGGTTGCGAGTGCCCTGAGAGAGGGCCGTAGCATGCACCAAAGGGCGGTCGAGCGGAGCTCGGCCGCCTTGTCGTTTCGTCCCGCGGGACTAGTGCGGCGTCAGTACGGAGTTGCCGGAGGCATCGGCGTCGATCGCGAACCGCGCGGTCGCTCGTCCGAGCGCGACAGCCGCCACGATGTCGAACCGGTAGTGGATCCCCGCATACATCCGCGCCAAGCCGGCTTCCGCGACCATGGGGTCCAGCCGCGCTTGCTGCTCAGGGAAGAACTTGGTCAGCACTTCCGCCGCCGCCGAGGAAGCGCAGCTGTGCCCCGACGGATACGAAGGATGGTTCGGCAGGCCGACGACGGGGATGAGCTTGATGCCCGGGTCCGCCTGCGAAGGACGAATGAACCAATACGTGAGCTTCGCGGTCCAGCAGCCGATTGCGGCGTCGAACATCGTCGCATTGAGGAGCGCGTAGACGTGCGTCGCTTCGCGCTCGGACAGCTCATGCTGATCGATGAAGTCCGTCGCGATCACGTTCCAGTAACCCGGCGTCGTGATCGTCCCGGCATTCATGGCCCAGAAGATGGCAATCTGGGTCTGTTCGGCTGTGCGGGTGTAAGAAATGTGCCGGATCTCTTCGAGAGCGGTGAGGTACTCGGCCGACCCGAACGTCGGGGGCGGGGGCGGCAGGAGCAGAGAGCGCTCCGCGGGGGTCAGAAACCAGGGTGTGACGCCGGGCAGTTGTCCGTTGGCGACGAGCGGCGCTGGCGGCTTTGCGCTGCTGAGCCACCTCCCCGGCCCCACGGGGATGGTTCCGGAGAACGGCTTGTCGTACCCATCCGCCTGCCCCCGAGCGACGATCCCGGCCGCCACGGCGCGACCGACGGCCTCGCCCGTCGCAAAGTCGGGATGCGGTTGGCCGGGGCCCTGGCCGGCCTCGTCCGCGACGCGCTGCTCGAGCGCCGCAGCTGCAGCGGGAAAGAGCGCGGCCAATACGACCGCTGACGCTCCAGCGACCGCCCCACGGTCGGCTTCGAGCCGGCTCCGCCCGCCGGTCCCCAGCCCGCTGCCGGACGCCGCCACGGTCTCGGGCGCGGGCGCATCGGGCGTCGCTTCGGCCTGTTGCACCGCCAAGTACTGCGCGACGCCGACGAGGGCGTAGACCCGGTTCGCGGCGACGGGGTTCAGCTTAGCCAGCACCACGAGGTTGCGCGCTGCCTCCTACCAGCCGGGGCTCGACAGGCCTTCGGTGAACGGGACGCCCTCGCGTGAGACGGACAGCGCAGGGGAGTTTGGCCCGAGCGGCCGGCCATCGGGCTGGCATGCCAGAGCCAAGGCCGCGACGGCCACTAACCCGAATCGCCAGGTGTAAGTATTCATCGTTCGCCTCCAGAGTGGGTGCGTGATCTGCTTTCCGACATTGAACGGATGGAGGCGGGCGTGTTGATACGATGCCGCGTCGTCACGTACAGGTCTCTCTTGCCGAAACCGCCCGAGCGTTCCGAGAAGAAGTACAGCGTCGTCCCGTCGAAGGAGAGCGCGGGCGCGCCGTCGAAGGCCACACTGTTGACCGCGGGTCCAAGGTTGACCGGCGTAGACCAAGGGTCGAGTGTCGTCGCGCGCGTCGACACCCAGATGTCTTGGCTCCCGATGCCCCCGACGCGACCGGTCGTGTCTGACGACAGGAAAATCTCGAGCCCGTCACGGCGGATGGCGGTCCGGGTGTCGCGACCGGGCCCGGAGAGCTCAGGGACCAGCACAGCCGGCCCGAATTCGCCCTCGTCGCCTACGCGGGTGCTCGCATAGATGTCGTAGTCACCGGGCCCGCCGGGCCTGGTGCTCGTGAAGTAGAGGGTGGTGATCCCCGTCGTCTCGTCCTCGAAATACGTGGGACCGTTGTCGGCGTAGGGGCCGTTCACCACGCAGCCGAGGTTCTCCGGAGGCCCCCAACTGAAGTCGTCCCGCTTGTCCTGACGCCGGGCGACGTACAGGTCCGCGAGCCCGCAGCCCCCTGGTCTATTACTGTGGAGGTACATCCGGTGCCCATCGGGAGTGAACGTGGGAGACCCGGTGGTGCTGCCGATGCTATTGATGACTGGTCCTAGATTCACCGGGGGCCCCCAAGGGGCGTCATCGCTAGCGCGCTGCGAGACCCAGATCTCTTCGAACTGAGGGAGGTTGGCCCCATTGACGCCTCCCGGGCGGCTCGAAGTGATATACAGGCTCAGACCATCCTTCGAGATCGCCGGGTGATTGTCGTTGTACCGCGAATTGACGACCCCGCCGAGGTTTACCGCGGTGGACCAAGCCGACCAGGCTGCGGCGTCGCTCGCCTCCGTCTCCGCGATCAGGCTCCCGGCGGGCGGGCCAACAGGGGCAGGGCGGTCGGCGGGTTCGCAGCCCGTCGCCAGCACGCCTAATGCCAGGACGGCGGATTTCGCGATGTTCATAGTCTGTCTCCCAAAAAGGGCGTCAACGCCGCCACGCGGGGTCGCTATCCAGCCCAGTTCCGGTGCCGAGCAGTTGCGTCACGGCGGAGCCATCGGCGTTCATGACCCACACGCTGGAGAAGCTGTCGCAACCGTAGTAGGGGTCACAGTTGTTCTGCACGATCTTTGTGAAACCAATTCTGGAGCCATCTGGAGACCACACCGGCTGGAAGTCGCCGTCGGAGTTGTTGGACAGTCGGGTCACGCCCGAGCCGTCGGCGTTCATCACGTAGATCTGGGCGTTGCCGTCGCGATCGCTCTGGAACGCAATCCGGGTCCCGTCCGGTGACCAGGAAGGCCTGCCATCCAGCGCGGGGTTAGTGGTGAGCCGGGTCGCACCTGAGCCGTCGGCGTTCATCACATAGATCTCGAAGTTGCCGTCGCGGTTGCTCGCGAACGCGATCTTCGTGCCGTCGGGAGACCAGGCCGGATCTGCGGCGGAGGCGGGATCGTTGGTGAGCCGAGTGACGCCGGTGCCGTCGGGGTTCATCACGTAGATCTGCGCGGTACCGTCGCGCGTGCTCTGAAAGGCGATCTTGGTGCCATCGGGCGACCACGCCGGCTCACCATCGAAGACCGCGTTGTTGGTGAGGCGGGTCACCCCGGTGCCGTCGGCGGCCATGATGTAGAGCTCCTCGTTGCCGTCGCGCGTGCTCTGGAAGGCGATCCTGGTGCCGTCGGGCGACCACGCCGGGTTCCCGTACTCGGTGGATGTCGGACTGGAGATCAGCCGCGCGGCGTCTGCCCCGTTGGCGCTCATCACGTAGATGCCGACGATGTACGACGAAGCGAACGCGATGCGCTGCGTCCGGACACAAGCGACGCGGAATGCCACCGGGATCGTGTCGCCGCCAGCGACGGTGATGGCAACCGGGTTCGTCCCGGTCACGGTACAGTTGCTGGCCACTTGACCCAGGAGAATGCTCCTCGGGCCGGGCTTGATCCCGGTGAGGAGCACGGTCCCGTTGATCCCGACCGCTTGTGACCCGTCCCAGCTACCGTCCACATAAGCGCGATAGCCATCGAGATCGACATCGACCCCGGTGGTGACGGTAGTGACGCGCGCGGCACCGGCCCGCTCCACGATGACGTGCGCCGAAGCGCTCGCGCCGGCCGCGGTCGCCGTGATCGTCGCCGCCCCGGCGGAGGCAGTGGTGACCTTCCCAGAATTGGAAACGACCGCTACGGCCAGCTTGTCGCTCGACCACGCAACCGTCCGGAACACGCGGTGCCCCGCAGCGTCCCAAAGCTGAACTGCGAGCTGCACCGTGGCACCCTCCAGCAGGGTATCCTGGGACGGCGTGACGGTGATTCTGGAGACGGGTTGGCCGCGCACGGCCTCCCAGGTGCCGGTGGAGGCTCCGCAGGTCGTCGTGCCGCTCAAGCGCGTAGGCGGGTTCCCCGTGATTGTCGCCGTGTAGAGGCAGAACGTGTTGCTCCCGACCTGGAAGGTGATGGTACCGCTCGCTACCTGCCCGGCGCTAACGAGATCAGCCGACCTCGTGTTGTCCGCAGGTCCGTTCGGTGTGTCGCAGCTGCCTACCTGGTCGGAGCGGCCGGTG
>WNFC01005500.1_pt1 | contig 29937 bp, 28 predicted proteins | sample 5400541 | NCBI WGS metagenome assembly WNFC01 (sample SAMN13153342, study PRJNA577476) | soil metagenome | isolation source: 120 cm saprolite under Douglas fir tree site 2 hole 2 replicate 1 | place: USA:California | collected 2015-04-18
AACTCGACTTGAGCTTTGATGACGCGGAGTCGCTCAAGCTAGGCCGCCGCATCGGCACTGTGAGTGAGGATGCCAAACAGCCCATTCTGCAACAGGTGACGGAAATCATTGTTCTGGAAATTCAAAAGACTTTTGACTTTTTCCGCGCCACGGCTTCGGGCGAACACATTGAACGTGTTTACCTGGCCGGCGGATCGTCAAAGGTGCCCGGACTGGTAGAAGCGCTGCGGCAGGAATTCTCACTGCCGGTGGAGATTCTTAATCCGTTCAAGCAGATCGTTCCTCCGTCCGATTCACTGGAGAACGAGATTCTGGAACAGAATCCCGGACAGTTGGCGGTGGCTGTCGGTTTGGCACTCAGGAGCTTTGAAAATCTATGATTCGCATTAACCTGCTTGGAGTTCCCCGAAAAACGCGCGGCAAGCGCGCTTCCACGTCGGTGTCAATGCCTGGTGAAGGCTCAAGCTCGATGGTTCTTGGGCTGATTGTGTTTCTGGGCTTGTTTGCGGGCATGGCGTTTTCCTATATGTGGGTCACGCGCCAGCATGAAACTCTGCAGAAGGACTTCCAGCGTGCCATTGCGGAAAATCAGCGCCTGGCAGAGGTTAAGGTGAAATACGAGGCCAGCAAGCGCAAAGCAGACTTGTTTGAACGCCGTGTGCGCGTCATTGACGAGTTGAAGGAAGCGCAAAAAGGCCCGATGAATCTTTTGAACCTGGTGGCCGATACCGTCAACAAAACAGACGCAGTCTGGCTTGATGCCATGACCGATGACGGGAAGGCGCTGGACTTTACGGGTATGGCGCTAAGCGCGGATGCAGTGGCCGATTTGATGTCCAATCTGCGTAAGACCGGCGCTTTCAAAACCGTTGAGATCAAAGAAACGTCACAGGATGCGTCCGTGAAGGATTTGCAAGCCTTCAAGTTCGAATTGATCTGTGAAATTAGCAAGTCAAACAAAGTGCAGTCCAAGTCATAACAGAGAATTCTGATTCGTAAGTCGGGACGGTTGGTATATGGCTAAATTCGGTGAAATGTCGTTTGCAGCGCGCCTGGGAGTTCTTGTCCTGGCGGCCTTGATTATCGGAGTGGCGTACTACTACGTGTATCTCAATCCGCAGATACAGGCCAACGCCGAAATCAAAACCAAAATAGCGGACAAGAACCACGAAAACGAACAACTGCGTCAGTTTGAGCCGAAGCTGGCAGACCTGAACCGGCAGATGGCGATCCTGCAGCAGCAGATGGAAATCCAGAAGAAAATTGTTCCTGATGATAAGGACGCTGATCAGTTCATCCGCCTGCTGCATGACACAGCATCAACGGCGGGCATCGAAATCCGGCGCTACACCTCAATGCCGGTGGGCAATCATGAGTTCTACAGTGACGTTCCGTTCGCCATCGACATTGACGGCCCCTACTACTCGGTCCTTAATTTCTTCCAGCGCGTTTCAGAGCTGGAGCGCATTGTGAACATTGACAACCTGCAGATGTCGAATACGAAAACAACCAGCCCCGCCAAGGTGAAGGGCACGTACCAGTATGCGCCCGGAGAAACTGTGGTTGCCAGTTGTACGGCAACAACATTCTTCAGTCATGAAGCCGATCAGGTGGCACCAGCACCGGCCAAGCCGGGACAGCCTCCGGCAGCGGTCACGACAGCCCCTGCAAAGTAGAACGGACTGAAGAGGTGAAGGGAACTACGATGAAGCTGATTAAAATTCTCGCGATAGCCACGGTGCTGGTAACGGCAGCCATTGGGCAGAGTGACAATACGGGAACGCCGAAGAGCGGCGCCGCGCAGCCTAAAGCAACTGCGTCCCCAGCGCCCGTGAAAAGCGCGGTTCCCGCTGCCAAGGCCCAGACCGCGGCTCCGACCGCGACCCAGCCTGCTACGACAAAATCAGGGCCTGCCACAAAATCGGGGCCTGCCACAAAATCTTCCCCCGCCAAGAAGACTTCGCCCGTGAAAGCAGGCGTTATTACACCGGCGGCAGGCGCAAAGGCTGCATCAACAAAATCCGCCAGCGCGCCCGCTAAGGGGCAGACCACCACGCCGTCCGCACCTGCCGGCGCCGCTACCAAGACCGGTACTCCTGCGCAGCCAGTCAAGACGGCAGTAGGGGCAACAGCTGCGAAGAAAGCTCCTGCCGCGGGGAATGCAAAGAAGGTCCCTGCCACGCCGAAAACGGCAGCCACCAAGAAGGGTGTGGCAACAACCAAGCCCGCTAAACCCGTGAAAGCTGTTGTGGAAGTGAAGAACACGACGCCGGCACCGCCACTTGAAAAGAAAGGCCCGAAAAAGCTGATGGGCGCTGCTGGCCGCAGAGATCCGTTTATCAGTCCGATTCGCGCAGTCAGCACTGGAGGCCCGACGGGCAATTGCACCAGCGGCAAACGCTGCCTGGCAATCCCCGAACTGGTGTTGCAGGGGACGGTCCGGGACATCAGCGGCAAGATGATGGCGATCGTGACTACCAGCAACCGTCGTACCTACACTCTGCGGGAGAATGACCAGGTTTTTAACGGCAGCGTGGAAAAGATCACCAGTGATTCGATTATCTTCCGCGAGTTTGTCAGGGACGCTGTAGGCCGTGAAAGCGCCAAGGAAGTTGTAAAGAAATTAAGCCCCACCAGCTAGAGCCGTGCGGGTTGCAGTACAGCAACATCAGGATTTGTGGGATAGGGACGTTATAAATCACGCATTGATACGCGGCTCACACTGCGATTTGGTGGACCAAGCCGCGCACGTTCAGCGGAAATATTGACCGCTACGTGGGGAGACAAACAGATGAGGCTAAGACAACTGCTAGGAATCACCCTGTTGGCTGTGACCACCATGGCAACAGCTTCCGCTTCGCAACTGTCGGGAGTCCTGGTGAAAAATCACGAGAATGCCGGAGAGATCACCATTCTCGCGACCGGAACATTCACTCATACCGAGTACCGGCCGGCCGACAACCTGATCCTGGTCGATCTGGCAGGAGTTTCGCTCTCGCGTCCTGATCCCAAGGTACACACGGTGTTTGCTCCCGGCGTGCGTTCCTACCGCATACAGAGCTACCGTTCGCCGGCGGGCGAGGAAGTGGCTCGTGTTGAGGTAGCGCTCATCAAAGGCGCAAACGTAACCGTGAGTGACGTGGAAGGAGGCGTTCGTCTGAACGTTTCCGGCGCTCCGGCCCGCGTGCCTTCGAAGGAAGATATTGCGGCTGCGGCCAACAACGCGTCTCGCGCTGCCAGCACTTCTTCGGCAATTGCTCGCGTGCAGGGAATCTCAGTTTCCCATGGAACGAATGGATTGAACGTTGAGATCAGTGGTAACGGTCCTCTCACGGCCAAGACCATGAAATTGACCGCCCCGGACCGGCTGGTCATTGATATACCGAACTCATTGCTGGATGGTCGCCCGCGTGACATTGCCGTCAACAGTAATGGCATTAAGTCAGTCCGTGCGGCACGCTACCAGTCAGCGCCGCCGGCCACGCGCGTGGTGGTTGATCTGGCGGCAATGCAGAACTTTGACGTGGTTCCGGAAGGCAATAAATTGGTTCTGAAGCTGCGTGATGGCTCCAGCCCCCGTCCGGTCCTGCCAACCGAGAACACGGAAGTAGCCGCCACACCGGCCGTCGTTTCTCAGAAGCCGGTTGCGATTGCCTCAGCAGCCAGCTCCGCGAAAGATGAAGCCAGGCCGGCAGTCCCGGCGCAAAACTTAGTGATCGTGAATCCGGTGTTCTCTGCGAAAAAGGAAGTTGCAGAAGACCAGAAGCCGGAACAGAACGTAGTGGAGCCAACTCCGTCCAAAGCTGACGTCGCGGCATCGCGCTTTTCTCACCAGACAACAACGGTCGCTACGGCCAACCAGGCGCCTTTCCAGGCCAGTGCAAAATTGAGCGCTCCTGTAAACGCCATCAACGCCGCCTTGATAGAGCAACAAGCCGCCCCGGCTCAGGTACCCACCACTGCCGTGAGCACCTGCACCACGGGCCACTACAACGGCGAACCGATCGGTATGAACTTCAAGGACCTGGATCTGAAAGATTTCTTCCGCGTGATCCACGAAATCAGCGGATTGAACGTGGTGCTTGATCCGGCCGTGAAGGGTTCTGTAACCATTGTTCTTGACGACGTACCGTGGGACCAGGCACTTGCCATTGTCCTGAACAACAACGGACTCGAGTGCCAGCTTCAGGGCAACGTTCTTCGCATTGCCACGCTGGAGACTCTGAAGACTGAAGCCGAAGCGCGCCGCGCACAGCAGGACGCTCAATCACTTGCAGTCCCTAAGCAGACGATTACCCGTTACCTGAGCTACGGTCAGTCCAAAGACGCCGTTATCATCATCAAGAAGTTCCTTTCGCCCCGCGGCGACGTTGTGGCCGATCCCCGCAGCAATGCTCTGATCATTGAAGACATACCCGCGGCGTTGGCGAAAATCGATCCCCTCCTCCGCACGTTGGACCGTAAGACTCCGGAAGTTGAAATCGAAGCGCGTGTAGTTGCTTCCACCAGAACGTTCGCTCGAGATATAGGTACCCAGCTTGGCTTCGGCTTTGGTTCCGGTCACAACGCCGTGGGCGGCGCAACGGCTGACAGCCCAATCAAAGTAACCCCACCGGCTGGCGTGGTCCCGAGCTTTATTCAGGGAACCACCGCGGGAACAATTCCTCTGTTCTCTGACCTGGGTGCCTCGGCGCCCAGCAGCGGCATCGAATTCCTGAATGCGACCGCCGGCTTCCGTCTTGATTTCATCCTGACTATGGCTGAAAGCCGCGGACTGCTGAAAATCCTCTCGCGTCCGCACATCACCACGCAGAACAACATTCTGGCGCTGATCAAGCAGGGTACTCGCGTTCCGATTGTTACCAACCAGCAGTTGGGTGGTCCGCCCACCGTCCAGTACGTGGACGCTTTCCTGCGCTTGAGCGTGACCCCGCAGATTACCGCGGAGAACACCATCTTCCTGAACGTTGACGTGGAAAACACAGTTCCTGACTTCACCCGCGTCACCGGCCAGCAGTTGAACCCGACGCTCAACCAGCAACAGGCAACCACGCAGGTTCTGGTGGCGGACGGCGGTACAGTGGTGATCGGCGGTGTGGTCCAGACACAGAACAACCTGGCCATTGCGCAGGTGCCGCTGCTCGGCAGCATTCCAATCCTGGGCAATCTGTTCAAGCACCAGACGGTGAATACTTCCACACAAGAGCTGATCTTCTTCATTACGCCGAAGATAATTCAGACGTAAAACACACTCCTTTGTAAATGCCCCCGGCTGTGGCCGGGGGTTATTTTTTCCGTTCCTAACCAGCCCATGCCCAAGGCGATGCTGCGCATTTAAAATCAGGAATCATGGATTATTCCGCCCGCCAAAAACGATTGACGGCCAGACTTCGCGAGATTGGTTGCCCGGCGCTGTTGATGACTCATCTGCCCAACATCCGCTATCTGTGCGGATTTACCGGCAGTGCTGGAGTTCTGTTGCTGGTTGCATCGGCGCGTGGCGCCCGCCTCATCTTCTTTACGGATGGCCGCTACACGCAACAGGCAGCGGAAGAGGTTGTTGGTGCGCGGGTGGTAATCGCCAGCAGGCCGGCGCTGTCTGAAGCTTGCGAAGCCGCCGTGAAAGCCAGGGTGAAGACTTTGGGCTTTGAAGCGGAACAACTGCAATACATCACATTTCAACAATTGAGTCTGGCCTTGAAGGGTAAGCTGAAATTGAAACCCACCGCGGGGCTTGTCGAACAGTTGCGTATCACCAAGGACGCGGATGAGATCGAACAGATTCGTGCCGCGGTCCTGCTGGGATCCAGTCTGTTTCAGACGGCGCTTGCCGCCATTCGCCCGGGCGTGGCCGAAACGGCCGTGGCGGGAGAACTGGAATTGCATGCCCGGCGGGCGGGTGCTGAAAAGATGTCTTTTGACACAATTGTCGCCGCCGGCCGCCGTTCCGCTCTGCCTCATGGACGCGCCTCCGGGCAAGCGATTCCGGAGTCTGGATTTATTATCCTCGACTACGGTGTTATACTCGCGGGTTACTGTTCAGACATGACTCGCACCGTGCATGTGGGTCCCGTTTCGGCTGCTCATCAACGCATGTATCAGGCTGTAAGAGATGCTCAACTGGCTTCGATTGAAGCCGTCCGGCCTGGCGTGGAAGCAGGCAAAGTGGACCAGGCAGGGCGTGATGTGCTGAAAAAAACGGGGTACGATGCCTTTTTTATCCACTCTACAGGCCATGGAGTGGGAATTGAGATCCATGAACAGCCTCGGATTGCGAAAGGTCAAATGGCCCCGCTGGAACCGGGAATGGTCATAACGATAGAACCCGGCATCTACATACCCGACGACGGCGGGGTTCGCATAGAAGATATGGTCCTGGTGACCGAAACGGGGCATGAGGTGCTGACCCCGACGGACAAAAACCTGATCACGTTGTAGCCCCGGAGATCGACATACATTCATGAACCAAAAAGAGCTGAAAGAGCTGATCGAATTCCTGATCGAAAAAGACATCGCTGAGTTTGAGTTGGAGCGCGGTGACGTTAAGGTCAGAATCAAGCGTGGAGCGGATGCTCTGGCCGCTCCGGTGATCTCCCACATCACGGCTGTGCCGTCCGCGCCACCGCCGGCAGCAGGTGCTTACGCGCCGCCATCGCAGCCGCAACCCGCAGCGAGCGTGCCAGTGACTGCTACGCCTGCAGCCGAGCCGCAGGAAGAGCTGCACATCGTTAAGTCGCCGATCGTTGGAACATTCTATGAGTCGCCCGCGCCCGGAGCACCACCGTTCATCAAGACTGGAGACATCGTCAAGGCTGGCCAGGTGCTTTGCATTATTGAAGCCATGAAGCTCATGAATGAGATTGAATCCGACGCGTCTGGCGAAGTTGTCAAAATGCTGGCAGCCAACGGAAAGCCGGTGGAGTACGGCCAGCCACTCTTTGCCATTCGCGTTCACAAATAATATGGGCGAGGCCGGAGTCGCGCCGAGCCCGCTGCAACAAGGCTAACTTTTTTGCCGGGAAAGAACTGCTGAAGCGGTTTGGAGCGAAGCGACAAAGTAACTACGACGAAATCAAGGGCGAGGCCGGAGTCGCGCCGAGCCCGCTGCAACAAGGCTAACTTTTTTGCCGGGAAAGAACTGCTGAAGCGGTTTGGAGCGAAGCGACAAAGTAACTACGACGAAATTCAAGGGCGAGGCCGGAGTCGCGCCGAGCCCGCTGCAACAAGGCTACTTACTTTATGGTGGCAAGAAACTGCTGAAGCGGTTTGGAGCGAAGCGACATAGATAATGTTTAAAAAAATTCTCATAGCAAATCGTGGCGAAATTGCCCTACGAGTCATCTGCGCCTGCAAAGAGCTGGGCGTGAAGACCGTAGCCGTTTACAGTGACGCTGATCGCAATTCGCTTCACGTACGCTTTGCCGACGAAGCCATCTGCATTGGTCCGCCCCGCTCCTCAGAAAGTTATCTCAACATTCCGGCCGTGATCAGCGCCGCTGAGATCACCGGTGTGGATGCCATCCATCCCGGCTATGGCCTCCTGAGCGAAAACGCTAACTTTGCCGAGGTCTGCGAAACCAGCCACATCAAGTTCATTGGCCCGCCACCAGAGGTGATCCGCCTCATGGGCGAAAAAGAAAAAGCTCGCCAGGCGATGAAGAAGACCAATGTGCCGATTCTGCCTGGCTCGGATGGCGTGATAGCCAGCGCTGACGAAGCCAAGGAATGGGCGCAGCAGATCGGTTTCCCGGTGATCGTGAAAGCGTCCGCGGGCGGTGGTGGACGCGGCATGCGCGTCATCCGTGCGGAAGGCGAGCTTGAAAATCTTTTCAATTCGGCCCAGGCGGAAGCGGCAGCCGCTTTTGGTAATGGCAATCTCTACATGGAGAAGTTCATCGAGCGGCCGCGGCATATCGAATTCCAGGTGCTCGGAGACCAGTACGGCAAAGTCATCAGTCTGGGCGAGCGCGAATGCAGCATTCAGCGGCGTCACCAGAAGCTGCTGGAAGAATCGCCTTCGTTACAGGTGACCGAAGATTTGCGCCAGCAGATCGGCGCTAAGCTCTCCGAATGTCTTTCGGAAATCGGTTACGTAAACGCGGGCACGGTTGAGTTCCTGATGGATGAAGACGGCAGCCTTCATTTCATTGAGATGAACACGCGCATTCAGGTTGAACACCCGGTCACTGAAATGGTCACCGGCATTGATCTGGTGAAGTCGCAGATTCTGCTTTCCTGCGGCTATAAGATGGCGGACATCATCCCCCGGCTTGACCGCAAAGGCCAGCGCGGACATGCCATTGAATGCCGTATCAATGCCGAGCATCCAGAAAAGTTCACACCCTCGGCGGGCAAGATCAAGACTTTCCATACGCCCGGAGGTCTGGGCATTCGCGTTGATACTGCTGCGTATGCTGAAGGCGTGATCCCTCCTTATTATGATTCGCTGATCGCCAAGCTGATCAGCCACGGTAAAGACCGTGCCGAAGCTATTATGCGCATGCGTCGGGCACTAGAGATGTTTATCGTGGAAGGGATCCATACGACGATTCCGCTGCATCGCCGCATCATGGCCGACCCAGATTTCCAGGCAGGAAACTTTGATACGAAATATATGGAGCGCTTCCTGGCAAGGTTGAATGAGGATAGGTTGCAAGCGGCTGCCTTGGCCAGCACGTAGGACCAGACGTGCTGACCTTCCAGAGAATGGTACTGATTGCCTGATAGGCAAGCGATAGTTTTCCTTGACCCATCAACATTGTGTCTCTATTATGCAAAGCTATTTCAAAGAGGCGCATCTATGCACAAACTATTTTTGCTGTTTGTAGCAGTTTCTGTAGTCGCTATTTCCGGCTGTGGGAATGGTTTATCCTCAGACTTTAGCAAGTCTGGTAAGTTTGCATTCACCTTAGTGAGCAAGGCTGCCAAGCACGAAAGCGTCCTTGAAAGGGATGTTAACACGGCCTTTGCTCACGCAGAAGCAGATGCCAAATCGGACGCAGACAAAAAGACTTATGAATTGCTGCATCGTTATCTCAACCAGTTCCTCTCGAACGACAACTCTCCTGAAGCCGAAAAAACGGTCGCCAGTTGCAACCATGCGTTGAGCAGGGTTTTCGATGAGAACGCAAGTCCAGAAGATGCTGCAAAGGAATGTGATGAAGCCCAAAGTGCCTGGACCGATCGGATCGTTAAGGAAGTAACGGCGAGCACCGAGAAGGAAAAGGCTGAGAAGGAAAAAGCAACCAAAGGGAACAAATAATCGCTCTTTGCTGGACGGAGGATCTGCGCCCTCCGTTCACGACCACGGAGACCTACTTTTGCCGGCCACGAATCAATGAATGGAATTTCCAAGGCTTTACCCGATTCTCGACTTCTCCTGCTTTGCCGCGAAGACTGATCCAGTCGCCGCCATGCTCACCTTCGCGGAACAGCTAATCTCCGCCGGGGCGACCATTCTTCAATATCGCGACAAGTCATCTGCTCCTGGGCACTTGCTCAGCAATGCGCGCGAGCTTCGACGGCTCACGTTGAACCGCGCGAAACTCATCATCAATGATCGCCTAGATCTTGCGCTGGGCTGCGATGCTGACGGCGTCCACCTTGGTCAGGACGACCTCTTGCCCGCCGCGGCCCGCAACATCTTCGATCACGTCAAAGACGGAAGAACCCGGATAATCGGTTTTTCCACGCACAACCTCTCGCAGGTCAAAGAAGCGGATGCCATAACCATCGATTACCTCGCAGTGGGCCCTGTGTTCGCCACAGCATCCAAGGCGAACCCCGATCCCGTGATCGGACTGGAAGGCGTGCGCAAAGCCCGTGCGGCTACGCAAAAACCCTTAGTCGCGATTGGTGGGATTACGCGCGTGAATGCCCAACAGGTCAGGGAAGCCGGTGCCGATTCGGTAGCCGTGATAGCTGACCTTCTGGACTCCCCGGCGAAAGCAGTTGAGGATTTTCTCCGCGTTTTGCGGTAAAACATACAGAACCAATATGCCCACATCTGCAGAGCTAAGCTCCAAGACGCCTCCGGGCTCTTCTTCCGGAAGTAATCCTGAACTAGTCAAAGGTCTGGGTCTGACCAGCGCAACCACTCTGGTCATGGGTTCCATGATCGGCTCCGGCATCTTCATTGTGTCGGCTGAAATCGCGCGCGAAGTCAACTCCCCTGGGCTGCTGATCATGGCGTGGGCAGTCACCGGATTTTTGACGATCGTTGGCGCACTGTCCTATGGCGAACTGGCTGCCATGATGCCCAAGGCCGGCGGACAATATATTTACCTCCGCGAATCGCTCGGCCCACTCTGGGGATTTCTCTACGGCTGGACTTTGTTCCTGGTGATACAAACGGGCACCATTGCTGCCGTAGGCGTGGCATTTTCGGAATCGCTCTAGGCGGCATGGACATGGGGCTCAACACTCAGAATCTGTCGGGAATCATCGTCGTAATCTTTCTAACGGTCCTGAATACATTTGGTCTAAAGACCGGCGCACTCGTACAAAATGTGTTCACCATTGCCAAGGTTTCTGCGCTCGCCGCCCTGGTATTCGCTGGCATTCTAGTCGGGCGCAACGCCCATGCGGTGGCAGCGAACTTTGCTGATTTTTGGCGGCTGAACCTTCCCCACTCCGCCAGCGGTCTGGCTGTGGGACCATTTGTGGGCGTGCTGACAATCCTGGCAGTCGCGCAGGTTGGATCGCTGTTCTCCGCCGACGCATGGAACAACGTTACGTTTACCGCCGGCGAGGTCCAAAATCCCAAGCGTAACCTTCCGCTGTCTCTGGCGATGGGCACTGGCGTGGTCATCCTGCTCTATATTTCTGTCAACTTCATATACCTGAGCACGCTGCCGCTTGAGGCCATCAAAACTGCTCCGGCCGACCGCGTGGGCACGCTGGCTATCCAGCAGATGTTTCCCAGTTCAGGCGCGGGCCTGATGGCGATCGCCATTCTAATTTCCACCTTTGGTTGCTGCAATGGGTTGATTCTCTCCGGTGCTCGCGTCTATTACGCCATGGCTAAAGACGGCCTCTTTTTTAAGGCGACGGGCAAAGTTGATCCTAAATACAAGACGCCGAAAAACGCCCTGATCGTGCAGGGTATCTGGACTTGCATCCTGTGCCTTTCCGGTACCTATAACGATTTACTCAATTACGTGATCTTTGCTGTCCTGGTCTTTTACATTTTGACAATCGCGGGATTATTCGTATTGCGGCGTACGCGGCCAAACGCTGAACGCCCCTATCGTGCCGTTGGCTATCCCATTTTGCCTGCCATTTATATTGTGATGGCTTTATTTATTGATGTCGTATTATTGCGCTATAAACCGCAATACACGTGGCCTGGTTTGATCATTGTGCTGCTCGGAATTCCGGTGTACCTCATCTGGTCACGCCGAAATTCGGTACCAGCTCAGGCCTAAGAACTCAAAGGAGAATCTCTGCATGGCCAATTTACTGGCTACGAAGCCGATGGATGTGTTGCTCGCCGAATCGAAAGAGGAAAACGAGCACAGCCTTAAACGGGCACTGGGACCGGTCAATCTCATCACTCTCGGCATTGGCGCGATCATTGGCGCCGGAATCTTCGTTCTCACAGGCGCAGCCGCCGCTCAGTTCGGTGGACCAGGAATTGTGCTTTCGTACATATTCGCCGGGACCGGATGCGTCTTCGCGGGCTTGTGCTATGCAGAATTTGCCGCTCTCATCCCGATTGCTGGATCGGCCTACACATACGGCTATGCCACCCTGGGCGAGATCTTTGCGTGGATTATCGGTTGGGACCTGATATTGGAATACGCGTTCGGCGCCGCCACCGTTGCGTCAGGTTGGGCAGGAACCATCGTCGCGTTTTTCCAGGGTTTTGGCATCAATCTTCCTCCGACACTCACGAATGTGCCTGGCACCGTGATGGTCATGTATCAGAATAAATGGGTGCCACTCATCACCGTCCAGAAGACGCTGACTGATGCGGGCATGGACTGGCACACACTGCCACACGTTACCGCAGTGTTCAACGTGGTGGCGTTTCTGGGTATCCTGATGGTCACCACCGTTCTGGTGATCGGCATTAAGGAGTCGGCGAATTTCAACTCCGCTATCGTGTTCGTGAAGCTCGCCGCAGTTCTCATCTTTATCGCTGTCGCCGGCAATTACGTTTTTCACCACATGGCGCAGGCAAAAGCAAACTGGACGCCGTTCATCCCGCCCAACACCGGACAATATGGAATCTATGGCTGGTCGGGTATCGCACGCGGCGCCGCCGTCGTCTTCTTTGCTTACATCGGATTTGACGCCGTCTCAACCGCCGCACAGGAAGCCAAGAATCCGCAGAAAGACATGCCAATTGGCATTCTCGGCTCGCTGGGGGTCTGCACCATTCTCTATATTGTGGTTTCGCTGCTGCTCACCGGTGTTGTGCATTATTCACAGCTCAACGTAGCCGCACCCGTTTCGCTCGCAATGTCGATTACCGGCGTCTGGTGGGGAAGCTTATTGGTGAACGTCGGCGCTATCGCAGGCCTCAGCACGGTGATGCTGGTGATGCTGCTGGGACAGTCTCGTGTTTTCTATTCCATGTCGCGCGACGGTTTACTTTGGAAGTGGGCTGGTGAAATTCATCCCAAATTTCGCACTCCGTGGAAATCCACCATCATCGTTGGCATCTTCGTTGCGTTCTTTGCCGCGTTGATCCCGATCGGTATTCTCGGTGAACTGGTCAGCATTGGAACGCTGCTGGCCTTCGTGATCGTCTGTGCCGGAGTATGGGTCCTTCGCCGCAAGAGACCGGACATGCCGCGTCCGTTCAAGACGCCCTGGGTGCCGTTCACTCCCATTGCAGGAATGCTGGCCGCGTTCTGGTTAATGCGCTCGCTTCCCGCAGACACCTGGCTCCGCTTGATCATCTGGCTGATCATCGGGATGGTGATCTATTTCTCATACGGACGCCACCACAGCAAGGTGCAGAAGGGACCGGCGACGGCCCTGCAGGCCCAGGCGAAATAGCCAGGGGCGTTGATTCGCAAAAACCCTCCGCTATGGCGGAGGGTTTTTTGTTTTAGAATAGCCAGTCTTTTTCTCGATATGGTGCGTCTTAACACCCAACGAGGATTCGAATGGCCAACCTGTTTGCGACAAAACCGCTGAAAACGATTCTTGATGAAGCCCATGAAACCGGCGAGCACAGTCTTCGTCGTGCCCTGGGACCTACGAACCTGATTACGTTGGGAATCGGCGCGATCATTGGCACGGGAATCTTCGTCATCACGGGAACGGCGACGGCCGAACATGCCGGTCCGGCCATTATTCTGTCTTTTATCTTTGCTGCGCTGGGCTGCGTGTTTGCCGGACTTTGTTATGCCGAATTCGCGTCGCTGATCCCCGTGGCAGGCTCTGCTTACACCTACGGTTACGCTACGCTCGGTGAAATTTTTGCCTGGATTATTGGCTGGGACCTGGTCCTGGAATATGCCTTCGGCGCCGCTACCGTGGCTTCCGGCTGGAGCGGATACCTCATCAGCCTTCTGGGAGACTTTGGAATCAAATTGCCGGCATCACTCGCAGGTACGCGCTGGGACGAGTTCATTTACTACAACAACCACTGGGAACCGGTGAAGTTGCTGATGCCCAAGCTGAAAGCGGGAGGAATTGATCCCTCCACCCTGCCCCACACTTTCGGTACGTTTAATCTTTTTGGCTTTCTGGCGATTCTGCTTGCCACGGCGATCCTGGTGATCGGAATCAAGGAGTCAGCCAACTTCAACTCCGGCATTGTGATCGTGAAAGTGTGCGTGCTGATCGTCTTTGTGATCATCGGGGCCCATTATCTGAGCCAGCATCCAAAACTGATGAACGAGAACTGGCATCCTTTCATTCCGCCGAACAGCGGCTCCTTTGGGCAATTTGGCTGGACAGGAATATTGCGCGCCGCCGGCATCATCTTCTTCGCCTACATTGGATTTGACGCGGTATCCACCGCGGCCCAGGAAGCGAAAAATCCCGCCAAGGACATGCCGATTGGAATTCTCGGGTCCCTGGTGATCTGCACCATCCTCTATATTGTGGAGTCTGCTAGTGAAAATAGGCGCACTAATGGGTCTGAGCAGCACGATTGTGGTGATGCTTCTGGGTCAGTCGCGTGTCTTTTTCTCCATGTCGAAAGACGGCCTGCTGCCCGCCATGTTCAGCAGCGTCCACAAAAAATTCCGTACCCCCTGGATCTCTTCGCTTACAGTAGGCACGTTTGTTGCGGCATTGGCGGCGTCACTGCCTATCAACGTGCTGGACGAGATGGTCAGATTGGGACGCTGCTCGCATTCGTGATTGTGTGCGCGGGCGTGTGGGTGATTCGCCGTCGCAATCCAGAGATTGAACGTCCGTTCAAAACGCCATGGGTGCCGTTTGTGCCCATCATGGGAATTCTGATTTCGCTGGCCATGATGCTCAGCCTGACCGGTCTCACCTGGATCCGCCTTGCGGTGTGGCTGGTGATCGGCATGGTGGGTTACTTCGCTTACGGACGCCATCACAGTCGAGTGCAAAGGGGTAGTTTGTAAGCTTTTTTGAAATCCCGAGCGCGGCGAGGGATCCCTACTGGCTTGATCACACTGTCCTGGAACATTGTCCCAAATTCTCTTCCAGCACTTAGAATCATGTTACCCATAGGGATCCCTCTCCCGCTTTGCGGGATCGGGATGTGAGAAAAGGCCATAGGGGTCCCTCTCCCGCTTCGCGGGACCGGGATGTGGGAAAAGGCCATAGGGGTCCCTCTCCCGCTTCGCGGGACCGGGATTTGAGAAACTGATGCCTACCCTGAACCTGCAAAGCTTTCGACTGCTCAAAATCTGCACGCTCGCGGTGCTGGCCCTCACTGCGGCGGGGACGGTGGGCTTTCACTTTATCGAGCACTGGGGTTGGTTTGACAGTTTTTACATGGTGGTGATCACGCTCAGTACCATTGGCTACCAGGAAGTACACGAGCTTTCGCATCGCGGGCGGGTGTTTCAATGTAGCGTTGATCATTGCGGGCGTGTCACTGCTGTTTGTGATGATCGGGGCGCTGACGCAGGCTTTGCTAGAATTCGAGTTGGTCAAGGTCTTTGGAAGGCGCCGTATGCAACGTGAAGTAGCCAGCCTGAAGAATCATTACCTCATCTGTGGCGCGGAGTGAGCTGGCCCGCAAGCCTACACCATTCGTCATCATTGAAAGCGATCCCAGAGTTGCCGCTGAGCTCGATCCCAAATGGCTGGTGCACATTGGTGATGCCGCCAGCGAGAAGACCCTGCGCGAAGCCGGCATTGAGCACGCGTTGGGCATGGTGGCCGCGGCCAGCACCGACGCAACGAATATCTATGTGGTGCTTACCGCGCGTGGCCTGAATCCAAACTTGAAGATCATTGCGCGCGCCAGTGAGGAGCGGGCGGAAAAACATTTGAAGACGGCCGGAGCTGACGTGGTGATTTCTCCCTACTCTGCTGCCGGACATCGCATTGCGCAGAGTTTTATTCGCCCCAAAGTGGTGGATTTTCTCGATATCGCTACGACCCGCTCCGGTTCGTTCGAGATGATCATTGAAGAGATCAAAATAGTGTCTGGATCGCCTCTGTCACAGGCAACGGTCGGCAGTTCCGGCATCCATCATCGTTTCGGCATCATGATTCTGGCAATCCGCCGCTCGGATGGGGAGACCCGATTCAATCCCAAAGCTGACGATTCCATCCGCGCCGGCGACTACCTCATCGCCATGGGCGAACCACCGCAGCTTGCCAAACTGGAAAATCTAGCCGCGCAATCTTCCGGCGCGCCGTCTTCTTCTTACGGGACCCGCACATGAAGATCGTAACGGCTGCGGAGATGCGCGAGATCGACCGCCTCACGACCGAAAGGTATGGCGTCCCATCGCTCACTCTGATGGAAAATGCGGGAAGTGCCGTGGCCGAATTTGCGCAGAAGCATTTCGACTTCGATTCCGTGTGCGTGGTTAGCGGCAAAGGCAATAACGGCGGCGACGGTTTTGTGGCTGCACGCAAGCTGCATGAATCCGGGAAAAAAGTCTCGATTATCATTCTGGCGAAGACTGCTGAAGAGCTGCGGGGCGACGCCGCCGAGATGTTCAAGAAGCTTTCGATCACGCCGCTGTGGGTCGCGGACGACAAAGGTTTCGAGAGAGCAGACGTTCAGAGCGCGCTGCGAGCGGAACTGATCGTTGACGCTATTCTTGGCACCGGGTTCAAACCGCCGCTTAAAGGCATTGCCAGGAAAGCCGTGGAACCAGGCGGACGGAGTAATCTCCTTTACCGCCCTCAAGCCGGCGCTCGTATTTGGCAATGTAACTGACGGACCGATGGCAATCGCGCAGATTGGCTCTCCTGACTCACTGGTTGCGTCCTGCAGCTCGTTACGCGAAGACGTTTTAACCAGCGCGGACTTTGAAATTTTCGCGGGCCCTCGCAAGCGCGATTCGAATAAAGGAAATTTTGGCCATGTGCTGATCGTTGGCGGATCAGTAGGGAAATCAGGCGCAGCAGCCATGGCCGGTCTTGCCGCCTTGCGCACCGGAGCCGGATTAGTCACAGTAGCCTGTCCAAGGTCTGTTCAGCCCACGATTGCGGCCGTTGCGCCGGAATTGATGACCTTTCCTTTGGAGGAAACCAAAGATGGCACCATTTCTCTGCTTGCGCTTGCCAATCGCGGGGAGTGGCTGGAAGGTAAGTCCGTGGTGGTGGTGGGGCCGGGTATCTCGCGTAATGAAGAGACCGCTGAGTTTGTTCGCGACCTGGTAAGCATTTGCCCGGAGTGGATGGTAATTGATGCCGACGGACTCAGCGCATTCAGCGGACGCATCGTTGAACTACAGCCTGACAAGGACGTTAATCCGCTTACGATTCGCGTGCTCACTCCTCATCCCGGAGAGATGTCGCGATTGGCGGGAATTCCGACGGCTGAAGTCCAGGCAAAACGCGTATCAACGGCCTTGAAAGTGGCCAAAGAAACGGGTTGCTGTGTGGTTCTGAAAGGACATCGAACCCTGATCGCCGGGCCGCAGGAGTATGTGTGGATCAATACCACCGGCAATCCAGGAATGGCCAAGGGCGGATCAGGCGATGTGCTGTCTGGAATTGTCGCCGGCATGTTGGCGCAATGGCCAGGGCAGCTTGGAGTTAATAGCTCTGGGAGAGAACCCGAATCGGAGTCTTTTGCGCGCATTGTCTCTAAGAACGATCCCGAGGCCAAAGAACTGAATGCGTTGATCAGGAAGCGAAACCAGTCGGTGGATGAGAATTTACGGCTGGAGATAGACGAAAAGATAAAAACAAAATCCGCGCAGGCAATTGCTCTGCTGAACTGCCTGGCCGTAGACCATGCGGTTTATCTGCACGGGTTAGCGGGCGACATCGCCCGCGATTTGTACGGAGAGAAATCAATGCTGGCGACTGAGATCATCCACTGCATCGGCGAGGCGTATGCGTTGGTAGAAGCAGAAAGTCACAGCAAGTTCGCCTACATCCAGCGATGAAGACCTTCACCACCCATTCTGCCGAAGAGACCACCGAACTGGGCCGCAAGCTTGCCGCTGAACTCAGGCCGGGATCCATCGTGCTGATGCGCGGTGATCTTGGGGCAGGGAAGACCACGATGGTCAAAGGCATCGCGGGATATTTTTATGCAGCCAACCCCGAAGCCGTCACGAGTCCGACTTTTACGCTGATTCAGGAATACCGCGGCCCGGAAGTCACGCTCTACCATATCGACCTCTACCGTGTCGATACACAGCGGGAGCTGGATACCCTTGCTCTGGACGATCTCATGGAGCCGAATACGATTTTGCTGATCGAGTGGGGAGAGAAGTTTGCGCGCTTTACAAAAGAGCGCGATGTTGAAATTGCGATTGGGCATCTGGGCGGGGATGAACGCAGGATCGTGGTTGCAACTTAATTTCGCTCCGCTGGCGCTGCGCTCCGGCCAATAGAATACTCGAAGCAGTAGGGATCTCTCGCTAGCGCTCGAGATAGAACAAACATCAACTTCCCCCAGGTGGAGTCTTCCGGATGGTCATCCAGATCAGCCAGCCGCCGTTCAGAAAGAACAACAAGGTGGCCGGCAGAAAAAAATGCCGCACCGGCAAATGAGCAAACGCCGCGAAGATTATCCCTCCGACGATGAGGAAGTCGATGGACGCATAGACGGCAAAAATCGCGATCCGTGACATGCGATTAAAAGCCCATGATGTTGTACCCGCAATCCACGTAGATGGTTTCGCCCGTGATTCCGGAACCGGAATCGGAGCACAGGAACAGGGCGGTGTCGCCAACTTCCTTGACGTCCACGTTGCGTTTCAGAGGCGCATGTTCAGCATGGGTCTTCATCATCAGTCCTAAATCGCCAACTCCGCGCGCGGCCAGAGTTTTAATAGGACCGGCCGAGATGGCGTTCACGCGGATTTTATTCGGGCCTACGCTGTTGGCGAGATAACGCACCGTAGCTTCCAGCGCTGCCTTGGCCACACCCATCACGTTGTAGCCGGGAACAACTCTCTCCGCTCCAAGATAGCTCAGGGTCACCACGCTTCCGCCTTCTGTCATCAGCGGCGCTGCTGCCCGGGTGACGGCAATCAGGGTATACACGCTCACGTCGTGGGCCAGACGGAAGCCTTCGCGGCTGGTGTTGAGGAAGTCACCCCTGAGGTCTTCAGCAAGAGCGTGAGCCACGCAATGAGCTACCGCGTCAATCCGGCCGAGGCGTTGCTTGATCTGCGAAAAAAGCTGGGCGATTTCCGTGTCATTGGAAAGATCGCACTGAAAAGCTTCCGCGCTGGGCAGAGACTGGATCAGTTCATGGGCCTCCTGCTTCAATCGCTCATTCTGATAGGTGATGGCCAGTTTGGCTCCGGCTGCGCTCAGGCTCTGGGCGATCGCCCAGGCAATGCTTCTCTTATTTGCCACGCCAAAAATCACCGCGTTCTTGCCCTGCATACTCAGCATATGTATTTTCCTCTCACAAACTGAAACTCAAAAGGATAACAGGAACGGCGCGAATGAAGGAGCGAACGGCGTTATGCCTGAACTAATGCCCGTGAACTGAAACCATTAAGAAATGCCGCCAAGCTGGATGAGGGGAATGCGGATGAGCTTATTCGGCTCGCGGGCCTGATTCATCATCCCGGCGAACCCACCACACGCGGGAGCCAGAGGTGATCCTGTGTACTCATTAGGTTCTCGACCGAGAGCAAGTACCGGACCAAGGTGAGTCTCTACAAGAAACTTATGGACAAACCAGCGCTGCGGTTCTAAGATTCTCTGCAAAATTTTAAACCCCGACAGCCTGATGGTTGGGCAGGACTTTTTGTTCGTTCATTCAAAAATTTCGCCAGGTGCTTCGTATCGTACTCACTGGCCGCGATCGCCCAAGAGGAGGCAACTGCTATGGGCTTGTCTAGACGTGAGTTTTTCAAAGTTGGAACCGGTAGTGCGGCAGCGCTGCTTTTAGGGTTTGACGCTAAACCGGCCCTTGCGCAAGCGAAAGAACTGAAAATTGCGCGCACAACCGAAACCCGCTCAACCTGTCCTTATTGCTCCGTGAGCTGCGGTGTGATCATTCACACTCTGGGAGATAAGGCCAAGAACGTGACCGCGCAGGTGGTGCATGTGGAAGGTGATCCTGACCATCCCATTAACCGCGGCACGCTGTGCCCCAAGGGCGCATCCCTTTATCAGGACATCCTGAACGAACGCCGGCTGCTTAAGCCGCAGGTTCGCCGTCCGGGTTCAACCCAGTGGGAAGACATTTCCTGGGACAAGGCCTATGAAGAGATCGGGCGTCACATTAAGAAGACGCGCGACGAAGGCTTTATCGAGAAGGACAAAGACGGCAAGACTGTGAACCGTTGCGAGAACATCGCGTTCAACGGCGGTTGCACTGATACCAACGAATTCAACTATCTGGTCGTAAAGACCATGCGCAGCCTGGGGGTCTGCTACCTGGAAAACCAGGCCCGTGTTTGACACGGTCCGACGGTCTCCAGTTTGGGGCCCACATTCGGACGCGGCGCAATGACCAATGGCTGGGTTGACATCAAGAACACTGACATGATGTTGATCATGGGTGGCAATCCAGCTGAAAACCATCCTTGCGGTTTCAAATGGGTTGTGGAGGCGAAGAAGGTTCGCAACGCCAAGGTGATCGTGGTTGATCCACGCTTCCAGCGCACAGCCTCACAAGCCGACCTGTTCTGTCAGATCCGTGCAGGTTCAGATATTGCTTTCCTGTCGGGACTGCTGAACTACGCCATCCAGAACAACCGCTTTAACAAAGAATATCTGGGGAATTTCACCAACGCAGCGCTCATCGTGAAGAAGGGATTCAAGCTGCCGGAAGACGGCGTCTTTTCTGGCTTCGACGCGGCAGCGATGAAGTATGACGTTTCTTCCTGGAATTACGAAGAGGGCGGGAACGTGACGGGAACCGCTGCGGCAGCCATTGCTGCGGGCGACGGCCCGGCGACGGCCGATGCTGCTAAGACGGCGGCTCCTGGAAATCCTGCTTCGAACGGCTCGAAAGGTGCAGTCGGCGCAGCGCCGGCAGCTCCTGCGCTGCCTCCGAACACTGCTTACGACACGTCTCTTGAGCACCCGCGTTGCGTGTTCCAGCTTTTGAAGAAGCACGTCTCGCGGTATACGCCTGAGGTGGTAGAAAATATCACTGGCATCCCTGCTGAACAGTGCAAGAAGGCTTGGGACATGTACACCTCCGTTCGCAAAGACGGAGACATGAAGAAAGTCGCCACCATCATTTACGCGGTGGGTTGGACGCAGCACAGCTTCGGTACGCAGATTATCCGCACCGCGGCCATGATCCAGCTTCTGATGGGTAACGTTGGACGGGCGGGCGGCGGCGTGAACGCTCTTCGCGGTCACTCCAACATTCAAGGCGCAACCGACATGGCAGGCGTGTTCGACATCCTGCCCGGCTATCTCAAAGTGCCCACGCCGGCTGATACTGACTTCAATTCCTACATCACCCGCATCACTCCCAAGGCTTCCAAGCCGAAAGAATGGGATTCGTTCAACTACTGGTCGAATACGCCCAAATTCGCTGTTTCATTCATGAAAGCGATGTACGGCGATGCGGCCAAAAAAGAAAACGACTGGGCTTTCCACTACCTGCCAAAGATTGACCGCAAGTACTCCTGGGTTGAGCAGTGGGACGCGATGTATCGCGGCAACGTGAAGGGCGTGCTGAGCTTTGGCATGAACGGCGTTGCCATTGGTCCGAACTCGCAGAAGAACATTGATGCCTTGAAAAAGGCCGAATGGCTGGTGGTGGGTGAAATCTATCCCGATGAAACCAGCAGCTTCTGGGAATCGCCAGGGATATCAGAAGACGATAAGAAGCAGATTAAAACTGAGGTTTACCGTCTTCCTTGCGCCGGCTTTGCTGAAAAGGACGGCACCTTCGTCAATTCGGCACGCTGGCTGCAGTGGAAGTGGGCGGCGGTACCGACGCCGGGCGATGCCAAGCTGGACCAGGAAATCATTGCTCGCATATTCTTTAAGGTAAGAGAGCTGTACCAGAAGGAAGGCGGCAAGTTCCCCGATGCCATCCTGAATGCCGCGTGGGCGTATACGAACCCGAATAACCCGTCGTTGGCTGAAGTGGCCAAGGAGATCAACGGCAAGGCCCTGGCTGACCTTCACGACGACAAGCAGACGCCAACAGACTGGAAGACTGGACAGCAACTGCCGGGCTTCGCCTGGCTGAAGGATGACGGCACCACCTCATGCGGCAACTGGCTGTATTGCGGATCGTGGCCGGACGCTGGCTCCAACACGCAGCGCCGTAACAACGACGATCCTTCAGGTCTGGGTATCCACCCGCAGTGGGGCTGGTCATGGCCAATGAACCGTCGCGTGCTCTACAATCGCGCGTCTTGCGACCTCAACGGCAAACCCTGGGATCCAACCCGTAAACAGGTGTGGTGGAATGAAGCGGCGCAGAAGTGGGTGGGCAATGATGTCCCTGACTTTAAGGCAGACTCCAAACCGTCAGATCATATGGGACCGTTCATCATGAATCCGGAAGGCGTCGGACGCTTGTTCGTACCGCTGGCCGGTATGGCTGATGGGCCTTTCCCGGAGCATTACGAACCGATTGAGAGCCCGCTGGTGAACCCGCTTCACCCGAACCAGTCCAACAGTCCGGTGGTAAAGAAATACAAGACGGATATGGACAAGTACGGGACAACGCAGGGTGGCTACAACATCGTATGCACCACGTACCGCCTGACCGAGCACTACCACTACTGGACCAAGAACAACCCCATGAACATGCAGCTTGTTCCTGAGCCCTTCATCGAAATTCCAGCCGAACTGGCGGACGAGATGGGTCTCAAGGGCGGCGAGAAGATGAAAGTCAGCAGTGCCCGAAGCAGCTACTACGCCAAGGCCATGGTTACAAAGCGTATCAAACCGATGATGATCGGGGGCAAGAAGACCTATCAGATCGGAATACCGATTCACTGGGGATACAAAGGACTGGCCGACGGACGCGCTGAAGCCGATCGCGGCCCGCTCAACAACCTTTCACCCACGGTGATTGACCCTAACGCTTACACACCGGAATTCAAGGGATTTCTGGTGAAACTGGAAAAGGCCTAAGGAGCTGCCATGAGCAATGGATTGATGGAAATCAAACAGATCTCCGGCCATCGTGGCGGCACGCCGGGTAGCGGGGTTTCCCGCGACTACGACGTATGCAAGCTGGTGGATACCACCACTTGCATTGGCTGCAAGGCCTGCGAGGTCGCCTGTCTTGAATGGAACGGTTACGAGTTCCGCGAGACCACCTTCGACAATACTTACCAGACCATGCCGGACACGGCATGGAACTTCTGGAACCTGATCCGCTTCAATGAAGTCGTAAATGACGATAATTCCGTGAGCTGGCTGATGCGCAAGGACCAGTGCATGCACTGTGCTGATCCTGGCTGCCTGACTGCGTGCCCGGCTGACGGCGCCATCGTCCAGTACCAGAACGGCATCGTTGACTTCAATCAGGCAAACTGCATTGGCTGCCAATACTGCGTTACCGGCTGCCCATTCAACATTCCCAAATTCAACTCGGCCACCAAGAAAGTTTACAAGTGCACGCTCTGCTCTGACCGGGTTGGAGCAGGCCTGGAGCCGGCTTGCATCAAGTCATGTCCAACGGGCTGCCTGCATTTTGGCAGTAAGGAAGACATGCTGGACCTGGCCAACAAGCGTTCTGCCCAATTGCAAGCGAACACTTCCTACAAAAACGCAGGCGTCTATGATCCCGATGGCGTGGGCGGTACGCACGTTATCTATGTGCTTCATGACAAAGACAATCCCGAGAAATACGGCGGTCTGCCCAAGAATCCAACAGTTCCTTTCTTCGTGAAGATGTGGAAAGGTCCTCTCAAGTGGTTGGGCGGTATCGCGATGGGTATGGGGATCGCCGCGGTCTTCGGTCACTACGTCCGTTACGGACCGAAGTCTGTGGATGAACATGTGGATGAAGGGAGACTACCGCGATGAGCAGCAATACCGTAGTTCGTCATGGCACCGATCTTCGTGGAGACGAGATTGTCCGCTACACCTTCGTGGAGCGCGTGTGCCACTGGATCGCGGGCTTCAGCTATCTTTATGTCCTCGCTACCGGTCTGGCGCTATTCACTCCCTATCTTTACTGGCTTGCTTATGTGCTAGGCGGTGGACCGACGATCCGTTTCTGGCACCCGTGGGTTGGTCTGGTGTTTGTCGCCAGCACCTTGTGGATGCATAAGCTGTGGGGCGACGCGATGAAGACCACCCCGGACGACCTGAAGTGGCGCCAGACGGTGAAGGCCTACATCACCAACAATGATGCTCAGGCCGCTCCGGCAGGTCAATTCAACTCCGGGCAGAAGCAATTTTACTGGATCATGTTCTATGGTGGTCTTTTGCTGCTCGTTACGGGCATTGTGATGTGGTTTCCGGAACTCATGCCGCGCAGCTTCCACTGGGTTCTGCCTATCGTAGTGTTCCTGCATTGCGTGGGTGCCCTGGCGACGATTGCCGGGTTCATCATTCACGTCTACATGGGCATCTTCTTTGTAAAGGGCGGTCTCCACGGAATCCTGTTTGGGCGGGTACCCGCCGCCTGGGTCAGGGCCCATCATCGTCTGTGGTATGAAAAAGTGATCAAAGAAGACCGGTCACGTGTTTCATCAACATCGATCAAGGGAGACCGTTGAAACCTTCTTCGTACTGGGACCTTCGCATTGAGCGAGCAGGTGAACTTTCACAGAAGCATCCGGTAATGGCGGAATTGCTTACGTTTTATGCTCACCTGGCCCGCTTTCAAAAATCGGTTTACGAAAAACTGGGCTCTGTGCAGGACCACGATGTAGCGGTCCTGCTTCCTTTTTGTGGACCTCTTCTCTCCCTGATCAAGCAGACCGGATCGGCTCAGCTGAAACAAGCGGCAGAGTCCATGGCCAAGGTATCGCCAGAAGACTGGCAGGAACTGCTGTCCAGCGTATGGCAGCATGAAGCTGACGCTAACGAAGTGGCGCCGGAATATCTTCTGTTCACCAAGATACTACTCCAGCCTTATGCGGAATTCCTCGCGCACACGGCGTCCACCATTCCTGAAAACATTTTGTCACCGGTATGTCCCTTCTGCGGCGCCAAGCCTCAGGTGGCGGTGATGCGTCCGGAAGGTGATGGCGGCAAGCGATCACTGATTTGCTCCGTGTGTTCCACCGAGTGGAATTTCAGACGTTTGGTGTGCCCGGGCTGCGGTGAGGAGAAAAAGGAAAACCTGCCGGTCTTCATCGCCGAAGGCTTCGACTATGTGCGCATCGATGCCTGTGATAGCTGTAAGACGTATATCAAATCCATTGACATGACCAAGGATGGGCGTGCCGTTCCCGTCGTGGACGAGCTGGCAACCACGTCACTTAATCTGTGGGCACAAGAGAAGAATTACCAGAAATTCGAGCTTAATCTTTTCGGTGTCTAAATCCAGAGTTATTTAGTGCAGTAAAAATGCAAAGTGCCCAGCCAAAGCTGGGCATTTTTAGTTGCTCACGTTATTTTCCTAAAGGTTGCGGATTTCCCGCCGTGAACTTCACATACTTCACGCCCAGTAGCTGGCCGGTAGGATCGAAATCAAAGCTGAAATATGCATGACCCAGGAGCGCGCATGTCCGGCAGCCGTCTTTGATTGAATAGGGAATGACAAAGCGCTGATTCGAGTCGCCGAGAGTCATCATTTCCGGTGCAGTACCAGGAGCGCGTTCGGTATCGTCCAGCAGCAGACTGGCATGCGGGTGGCTTTGGCGCAGGGCAATGTACTGCGGATCCTTCTCCAACTGGCTTTCAGGCAGGAGGTCCGGATTGTCCACGTTGATGATGGAGGGAACTCCGTTCAGTAAAAGCCACGCATGTTTGGCTTCCGATGCAGCAGGGAAGTAAGCATAACCGAGATCAACCGAATCTACTGGGCGGAAATCCTGGAGCACCGCGACCACGCCATTGTTGTGTTCGGCAAACTGCTTCGTAAAACTGACGGCCTCATCCGGCGCACCCAACTCAGACATCTGCTTTGTAAAACACTGCGCATTTCCCGGGGCATTGGCACTGCACGCGTGATCGATTTGCGCCAGTTCATCGTGCGTGGGCTCCCACATGGCGGATTCACTGACAAGTTCATCTGTATCTTCACTGGCCTGCACTTCCATGAACACGACGTAGATCGCCGTGCAGATGATCAGAATCGCCATAGGAAATTTGAACTTGAGGAAACTCTTCATACGCATCCTCATTCCGTCGATTTCATTGCAGACATTCCCCATTGCTAAACCGGAAACTCAGCTTCCTGCAAAAACACAGGCTCAGAGAAAATGTTGCTAATCACAACCATACCAGCGCTGAGACAGCCTGACTGTAAAATGTCTGACTTTTACCATTCTTAACCCAGCGTACCTGACGGTAAATTCCGGGCAAATGAGTGGGAGTAACCGCCATCAGATTCAACATGAGTCAACTTCGTCAACGCCGGTCCCGTCCTGTCATCACAATCGCAGGTTTCGCCTTTCTTGGTTTTTGTCTTGTCTGCCTCGTTGTTGCCGAGACAAACACTCCGGGATCACAGCAAAATCCCATTATGGGAAAGCGAGCTTTTGCCGACTACACCCAGCAAAAGCCTGGCACTTTCAGAAAAATCACTCTGGCCGATCTGCCAGAGCCATACGCAAGCAAGTCTGTGGACAATGGTCCCGACGAATCTTCCCGGCCCGCGAATGCGTGGCCACAAGCTCTGCCCGGCTTCAAGGTGGTACTCTATGCGGAGTCTCTCGACTATCCTCGTCTGCTTCGCGTTGCACCCAATGGCGATCTGTTCCTTGCGGAAAGTCACACCGGAGAAGTTAAAGCTTTTCGCGGCGTGACCAAGGACGGCAAGGCGGAGCAGTCACAAGTGTTCGCCACCGGGTTGCGCCAGCCATTCGGCATCGCTTTCTACCCATCGGGGAAAGACCCGCAATGGATTTACGTCGGCAACACGGATTCAGTGGTTCGCTTTCCGTATCGAAATGGCGATCTCAAAGCGCGCGGTGCCAGCCAGAAAATCGCGGACCTCCCGGGTGGCGGACGTCTCCGTGGTGGAGGCCATTGGACGCGTGACATCGCGTTCTCCAAAGACGATAGGAAGATGTATGTCTCCGTTGGCTCGCGCTCCAATAATGACGATCCCGATACTCATCCGGAGGAAAAAGATCGCGCCGATATTCTAGAGTTCAATCCGGACGGATCCGCTATGCGTATTTACGCTTCAGGTCTGCGCAACGCGGTGGGGATTGCCGTTGATCCACTCACCGGAGAGCTGTGGGCATCCACGAATGAACGTGACGAACTTGGCGACAATCTGCCTCCTGATTACATCACGCGCGTCAAAGACGGTGGATTTTACGGGTGGCCGTGGTACTACATGGGAGGGCACCAGGACCCGAAGCATACAGGCAAGCACCCTGAGTTGAAGGACAAGGTCATCACGCCGGACGTGCTACTTCAGCCGCACTTCGCATCCTTGCAGATGACTTTCTACAATGGCCGGCAGTTTCCGGTGGAGTATCACGGAGATATCTTTGCGGCCGAACATGGGTCATGGAATCGAAGCCGTCGCAATGGCTACGAAGTCGTGCGTGTGCCTCTTAAGAATGGCAAGGCTGACGGAACCTATGAAGATTTTCTGACCGGCTTTGTCACGCCCGATGGCAGGGTCTGGGGCCGGCCCGTTGGAGTCGCGGTCGGAAATGATGGGGCCTTGTTTGTCAGCGATGACGTTTCCAAGAGCATATGGCGAGTCAGCTATGTGGGGCAATGAATCGTAGCGCGTCTTCGCCGCCGGTTGCTCGTGCCACATAACACCAAGAACATGCTTGTGCCCACGGTAGACTGCCGGAAGGACATGACCGTACACGTCTCAGGCTTAACAGAGATTTACACATCAGTTGTTTATAATGACGCGGAAACAAGAAAGCCAACAAGTCACCGGTTACGACTCGATGGGCCGGAGAGTTCACACCAATGAGGGGCAGCAGCTATTTCAGCGATACGGAATATTCTTCCAACTCCAGGCCAGGTTGATTCTCCACCGCGACTTGACAACACTATGAAGCGATGGCTGCCCGACCTTGCAGTCATTGCTGTCGCCCTGATCGTTTTCATCGGCTGCATCATTTCTCCCCCCAGTTTGATGGATGACGTTGATGCCGCCCATGGCCAGCTCGCCCGCAATATGTTGAAGATCGGAGACTGGGTGATTCCGCAACTCAACGGCGTGGCCTACATGGAGAAGGCGCCGCTGCCCTACTGGATGATCGCAGTCAGCTATGTCATCTTTGGCGTGCATGACTGGGCGGCAAGGCTTCCATTCGCTCTGGGCGCGGTTTTTCTGTGCTGGATTACCTTTCGCTATGGTCGTTGGGCATTTTCCGAAGAAGCCGGAATGTATGCCGGCCTCGCTCTGGCCACGTCAGTTGGACTTTTTCTGTTCACTAGGATTCTCATTCCTGACGTGCTGATGACGCTGTGCATTACGCTTTGTTTCTGGTCATTCCAGCGCGCGATGAATGATGACGGACGTGAACTGCATCCCCGGCGGTGGGCAGCTTTGATGGCCGTAAGCATGGCCATTGGCGTTTTGTTGAAGGGGTTGATCGCCGTGGTCATCCCAGTGGGTGGTCTGGTTTTGTATCTTCTTTTTACGCGGCAGCTTTTTCGGCGCGAGACCTGGAGGCGGATCCATCCGCTCAGTGGTCTGTTTATTTTCCTGGTGATCGCCGCGCCCTGGCACGTGATGGCGAGCCTGAGAATGCCACCCTATCTTGACTTCACCATGCACAGCGCGCCAGGTGAGTATCACGGGTTCTTCTGGTTTTACTTCATGAATGAACACGTGTTGCGGTTTCTGGGTCTGCGTTACCCACATGACTACAACACTGTTCCGCGCATGGCTTTCTGGTTGTTGAATCTGCTGTGGCTCTTTCCCTGGAGCTTTTATCTTATTGGAGCGGGCCAGTTCAGTTATCGGGCATTCGATCGAGCAGGGGACCGCGCCAGTCGCACGCGTCTGCTGGCCATCTGCTGGGCAGGGTTTCTGCTGCTGTTCTTTACCTTCTCAACCACGCAAGAGTATTACTCCATGCCCATCTATCCGGCACTGGCGCTTTTGCTGTCGTCCGCGATGGAGGCGCCCAATCGCTGGACGAAGCTGGCGACACGCGCCATCGCAGTTGTGGCATCCATCGGCGCGGCCATCGCGATGGTGATTCTTTACGCTGTTCGCAATGTGCAGGCCACTGGAGACATTTCGTCGGCGCTCCAGCAACATCCCAGCGCTTATACTCTATCTCTGGGGCACATGGGTGACCTCACTTTACGGTCTTTCGCTTACCTGCGGATGCCGCTGACGGTGGCATGTGCAGCCTTGCTTATCGGCGCGGCTGGTTGCTGGGCATGGTCCGGTCGCCGGTCTTTTTTTACCATTCTGGCCATGATGGTGCTATTCTTCCACGCCAGCCGAATGGCCCTGACGGTGTTCGATCCGTACCTGTCTTCGCGGCCACTGGCTCAAGCTTTGTTACAGGCGCCCAAAGGCCGATTGATTGTTGACGGAGCGTATTATCCGTTTTCATCGGTATTTTTTTACGCTGACCAGACGGCGCTTCTGCTGAACGGGCGAACCAACAACCTGGAATATGGTTCTTATGCTCCAGGAGCCCAGCAGATATTTATCCAGGATGATGTTTTCCTGGGTCTTTGGCGGGGTGGTTCGAGGTATTATCTGGTAGCAGACACAACACAGATAGAACATCTGAAACATCTGGCTGGCGCGGAAAACCTCTTTGAGATCGAAGCCGCTGGAGGCAAGTTTCTTTTCAGTAATCAACCGCTTAAGCCGGTTGAAGGGGTTCAACTTCGGGGGAGCATGCAGGGCCTATGGTAGTCGCCTCGGGATTGCTGTCACTGTTACTGGCAGGTTCGCTCGTTTACTGTGTGCTGGTAATTATCGGCGCCTACCGCTATCGCGCGGTGCAGCCGCCTGCATCAGACAGTAAACCCCCAATCAGCATCTTAAAACCGCTCTGCGGTCATGATGACAGTCTTGAAGACAATCTGCGCAGTTGCTTTGATCAGGTCTATCCCGAGTTCGAAATCATTATGGCGGTGCATACCGCCGGCGATCCGGCTGCGCCTGTAGCCGAGAAAGTCATCCGCGAATACACCGGACGCGTCGGCGCACGGCTGATTATTACGGGTGAATCCACCATCCCCAACGCCAAGTCGTACAGTTTGAATCGCCTGGTTCGGGAGGCGAGGTTTGATCTCCTCCTGATGTCTGATAGTGACGTGTGGGTGGAGCCGGACCTG
>WNFC01001766.1_pt1 | contig 29925 bp, 26 predicted proteins | sample 5400541 | NCBI WGS metagenome assembly WNFC01 (sample SAMN13153342, study PRJNA577476) | soil metagenome | isolation source: 120 cm saprolite under Douglas fir tree site 2 hole 2 replicate 1 | place: USA:California | collected 2015-04-18
ATGCTCTGGTTGCCAACGCCTGCACCAAGAGCCAAACGCATTTGCTCGCGATTTCGAAACGAAAGTCCATCGAGGAGACGGTCACAGACGTGCTCGTGACGCGTGGCAATCAGGAAGTCGTGAACTCCGTCGCAAGCAACAACGGCGCGCGTTTCTCGGACTTCGGCTTTCTGCACATGATCACACGTGCCGAAGGCGATTCCATTCTGGCAGAGCAGATCGGTCTGCGGAAGGACATCCCCCGGCATCTGTTCCAGCAACTGATCGCGAAGGCGTCGGACGACGTGAAGAAGCGCATCGAACGCGAACGTCCGGAAATGGTCGAGCAAATTCAGACCTCGGTGACCGATGTCACCGGCGCGCTGCATTCCAAGTTCGGTCCCGCATCAAGAAGTTATTTTGTCGCTAAAAGGCTGGTGACGACGCAACATCAGCACGGCAACCTGAATGAGAACAGCATTTTTGACTATGCGCGGTCTCATAAGCTCGACGAGGTCACGATCGGACTGTCCCTGTTGTGCTCCCTGCCGGGCGACGTGATCGAACGCGCCTTGCTGGACAAGAACCGGGAAATGATACTGGTTCTGACCAAAGCCCTCGACTTCTCGTGGGCGACGACAATGGCATTGCTTTTTCTTGGCGCCAAGGATCACCGGATCACCGCCCAGGAGTTGCGAGATCTGGAAAGCGAGTTTGGTCGCCTCAACGTCGAGACATCCCGGAGCGTTCTGAAGCTCTATCAGAGCCGCAAGACTGCCGCGGGTGCCGATTCCGCTCCGACGCGCCAGACGCCGCTTCCCGTGCATTGAGATCTAGGATTGGCAGCGGAACATCGGCGATGAACGCAACCCTCTTCGGCAGAGCCGCAAGCAAACGCCCCGGCATGATTTCCAACAAGCCGACGTCTGACCAATTCTCGGATGTGGCCTGGATGGTGCTGGAAGCAGCGAACGATCTCGGCGACGATACCACCATCGAAGCATGTCGCCGCGTCATCGACGCGAGCCTGAGCGGCACGCCGGCCTCCCCATCCGATTTGCACGTCGTCTCCGATTATTTCCGGTGACTGCAGGCGGTTTTGGACCGGGAAAGCACGCCTTTCGGCAGCTTCCGACGGCTATTTACCCGAAGCCGGTTGGAAGCGAATATGTGGGACTGCCCGAATCAGCAATGGTCCTGTCATAACCGTTGACAGACCTCTCCGTGAGATCCATCGATCCGGTGGCGTCGCATCGAAGGCTGGTCTTCGCAACCTCGTTATTCGGACAACCTCGACCGCATGTCTGTTCCCGCCATCGCCTCCGCCCTCAACGCCAAGTCCGACGTCGCCCCCGACGCGCTTTCCGTTCTGAATTCCGTGTTCGGCCTGCCGGCCTTTCGGGGCGAGCAGGAAGAAATCGTCAGACACGTCACGGCTGGCGGCAATTGCCTGGTGCTGATGCCCACCGGCGGCGGCAAGTCGCTGTGCTATCAATTGCCGTCGCTGTTGCGCCACGGCTGCGGCATCGTCGTCTCGCCGCTGATCGCACTGATGCGCGACCAGGTCGCAGGATTGCTCGAGGCCGGCGTCAAGGCGGCAGTGCTGAATTCCACGCTGTCGTGGGACGAAGCCACCGCGGTCGAGGCGCGGCTGCTGGCCGGCGACCTTGATCTGCTCTACGTCGCGCCCGAGCGGCTGGTGACGCCGCGCTGCCTCGCCATGCTCGACCGCGCGCAGATCGCCTTGTTTGCGATCGACGAGGCGCATTGCGTGTCGCAATGGGGGCACGACTTTCGTCCGGAATATATCGGCCTGTCGGTGATATCCGAACGTTTTCCCAAGGTGCCGCGCATCGCTCTGACCGCCACGGCCGACGACCTTACCCGTCGGGAGATCGTCGATCGGCTTGGGCTTGCCGGCGCGCCGAGTTTCGTTGCGAGTTTCGATCGCCCGAATATCAAGTATGAAATCGTCGACAAGCAAAACGCGCAAACCCAACTGAAAGCCTTCATCACCGAGCGCCATTCCGGCGACGCCGGCATCGTCTACTGCCTGTCGCGCGCCAAGGTCGAAGACACCGCCGCCGCACTGGCCAAGGCCGGCGTGCAGGCGCTGCCCTATCACGCCGGCCTTGACGCCGGCGTTCGCGCCCGCAATCAGGATCGCTTCATCAATGAGGACGGTGTCGTGATGGTCGCCACGGTCGCGTTCGGCATGGGCATCGACAAGCCCGATGTGCGCTTCGTGGCGCATCTGGATTTGCCGAAAAGTATCGAGGCCTACTATCAGGAAACCGGGCGCGCCGGGCGCGACGGCAAGCCATCCAGCGCATGGATGGCGTATGGCCTGTCCGACATCGTGCAGCAACGCCGCATGATCGACGAGTCGAGCGGCGCGGAAGCGTTCAAGCGGGTGTCGATCGGCAAGCTCGACGCGTTGGTCGGTCTGGCCGAAACCGCGAATTGCCGGCGCACCCGCCTGCTCGGATATTTCGGCGAAAACCTCAACGCCGCCAGATGCGGCAATTGCGACAACTGCCTGTCGCCGCCGCTGCTTCGCGATGGCAAAGTCATCGCGCAGAAGCTGCTGTCCTGCGCCTATCGCACCGGGCAGCGTTTCGGGGCGATGCATCTGATCGATGTCCTGGTTGGCCGTTCGACCGAGCGCGTCAAACAGTTCGGGCATGACAAGATTTCCGTGTTCGGCATCGGCGTCGAACTCAATGAAAAGCAGTGGCGCGCCGCCCTGCGCCAGCTGGTGGCCCTCGGCCATCTGCAGCCCGACAGCGAAGCCTTCGGCGCGTTGAAGCTGACGGACTCCGCGCGCGGCGTGTTGAAAGGCGAGACCGAGGTGATGTTGCGCGAGGAGCCAGCCGGAGCCCGCATTCGCGCCAGCCGGACCAAATCACGGCGCGGCGATATTGCACCCCGATCCCCCGGACGGACTGAAACCGGCGATCCGGCGCTGCTCGGCATTCTCAGGGCATGGCGCTCCGAGGTCGCGCGCAAGCGCGGCGTGCCGGCCTATGTCGTATTCCACGATGCAACGCTGGACGGCATCGCAACGTCGCGTCCGACAACGCTGGCGCAGCTCCGTGGCATCCCCGGCATCGGCGACAAGAAGCTCGAACATTACGGTGACGAACTGCTCGCACTGGTGAACGCTCGCCGCGCCGAAGCGTAAGCGAAGCCAAGTTGCAGCGTGCTGACGATGCCAAGGCGCGTCGCGGCGGCTAACGAGATCGGCGAGCGATTGCCCGGCAACGTCAATGCTTGAGCCATCAAACGCGAGGTCGGTGACCTCATTGCCCTGATGCTTTCCTCAGGAATCAGCGACATCAGGCGCTTGTGGCCGTCTATGTCAGTCGGGCGCCCCTTTAATGTGTCGCAGGTCACGCAGCGCGCGCGCCGACCATTGTAGAAATCAATCGACCACGACTGTTTGTTGCGGATTCTCACGGTGCGAGCCGGCGGCGACCTGCTTCAACAAACCGAAACGCAAACCCATGAGTGCCTTCAACAGAGAAAAAGTTCTTTCGGTCCGGCATTGGACCGACACCCTGTTCAGTTTCACCGCGACCCGGAATTCCGGCTTCCGCTTTCTCAATGGACAGTTTGCGATGATGGGCCTTGAGGTCGATGGCCGGCCACTGCTGCGCGCCTACAGCATGGCGAGCGCCAATCACGAGGAAGCTCTGGAATTTTTCAGCATCAAGGTGGCGGACGGCCCGCTCACCTCGCGGCTGCAGAAGATCAGGGAAGGCGACACCATCCTCGTCGGCCGCAAGGCCACGGGCACGCTGGTCACCGACAACCTGATCCCCGGCAAGCGGCTGCTGTTGCTTTCGACAGGCACGGGCCTCGCGCCGTTCGCCAGCCTGATCAAGGATCCGGATGTCTACGACAAGTTCGAGGCCATTGTTCTGGTGCATGGCTGCCGGCAGGTTTCCGAACTGGCTTACGGCGAGCAACTGGTGGCGAGCCTTGGCGACGATGAATTCTTTGGACCGCTGATGCGCGAGAAATTTGTCTATTATCCCACGGTGACGCGCGAGCCGTTCCGCAACCGGGGACGCATCACCGACCTCATCACTTCGGAGCAGTTGTTCCACGACATCGGCCTGCCGCCGCTGGACATCGAGACCGACCGCATCATGCTGTGCGGCAGCCCCGCCATGCTGGAAGATCTGTGCCAGACCTTCGAACAGCGCGGCTGCACTGAAGGCAGCCACACCGAGCCCGGCCATTTCGTCATCGAGAAGGCTTTCGTCGAGCGCTAGGCCGCAACACTTGTCGTCCGGCGCCGCGCTTTGTCGGCGACGTGGAGTTGCTGTTTGACGGTGGCCACATCGAAAATGTCGTAAGCCCAGAGTTCAAATGGGAAATGGCTACGGACACGGCGCTTCATCGCCAAGAAGATTGCACGGAGAAAAGGCCGCGCCGGCAATTTGGCGGAGAGAGTGTCAGTCAATCGCCATTGAAAGACAAAGCATTTTTGACCTTCTCAGGCCAAAACCCACCATTTGAGCTACGGCCGAAAACTGGCGTTTCGCCTCCAATCTTTTCATGGAGTCCATCGAGGCTCATCCAAATACTGGCCAACCCTTCAATTTCCGTCGGCGGTGGACAGCAGGGTTGGTCGGCGATTGCCCTCCGAAGGCAAAGGTCACACGTTCGAATCGTGTCGGGGGGCGCCAAAATGCCGCCATTCAGAATAAAACTGCGAACCGAGTTACTATGCGGCCCTGAGATCCTTCAACAATGAAGCGGCCAGAGCTTCTTCGGCTATGGAGAGTTCATGTCGCTGCATGGCCTTCGTCAACCCTTCGTCCCAAAATGCGCGGGCAGCCTTTCCCGTGAGAGCCTGTCCAAGACTTGAGGCCCCCTCGACGGCGGCCTCGTAGTCGCTCGCCCCAAAGCGCCAGGGTTGGGCGCCGTGCTCGCGCATGACGTGGTTGCCGATCCGCACTCCCGGCCAATCGAAATCGCCATGATAGAAAAGCTGCGCCCGCGCTTTAGCCAGCTGCGACAGCAGGCATCGCTGTGCTGCGGCGGGCATGCCGTCAGTGCAGACTAGCGGCGCGCAATCGGAGCCCCAGTGATCCGCGGCGATCGCGACCAGGTTGGGATTCTCACAGACATAGACCCTGCAATCCGCCACGTCCCACGACGGTGGAGACCGCAACAGCGACCGCAGCGAAGCGTAAACAGGTTCTCCCGGCGACTGACTGTAATTTCCCGCGTCGCGCACGGGAAGGTTCAGGAACAGCACCGGGCGCGCCAATTCATTGACCAGCACGCCGGCCTTGGCCCAGACGTCGCGATCGCGCTCCGCACCACCGCCCGGCTCCAGTTCGCCGTCTCCCGTCGGCTCGCTATCGACGTCATCATTGCTGCAATCGGTCCGAGCGATTACCTGACGCCAGACCGTCAATGCCAAGGTTGCCGTGGGCTGTCCGCTGTCGAGCGCGTGGGCGTCGCCCAGCACGTCGGCGGCCAATTGCGAACGTGTGATGCCGCTCGCGGGCAGGCGCTGCAATACTGCTTCGACACGGCGACAGAGTTGGAGCGCTGCCGGTGGGCTCTGTCGTGCAAGGCGCTTGAGAAGCCCGATGCCCGCCGGGGCCTGAAGCAGTCCGATCAGTTCGCGGTGAGTGCAACTGCCCAGCACATCCGACCACATCGTTTGCAGCTCAAGGCGCGTCGTGGCAAGATTCGTAATCGGGCCATCGAGTTGTTCAAGTGCGTCGCGCAGCGAAGCGGCGATGCCGGCATTCTGGAAGGCGGTATCGATGAGGCGAACGTCGACCTGTAAGGAATTGGTGTAACGGAGCGGACGACCGAGTAGCGAAGCCAGTGCGGCATGTTCCTCCGCGGTGAGCTTGCCGATGCGAAAGCCTTCAACCGTGGCGTCGAGCGGTGCCCGTTCGAAACGCTGACGCAGGCGCTTGCGCAGCAAGGAGTTATGCTCGCCGCCGAGTAGGCGCTGCAGACGGGGATCGAGCGACGGACTCATGTCGGCGCGAACCTACGGTCCGGATCGTTCTCTCGGGTCTTGGCGCGCCCGTCCCAGCTCCAGCGCGAGACGAACACCGCGTCGATGCCTTCGCGCCGCTGCAGATGGCAGATGGCGACGCCGGGCAGTGCGGCGTAACAGCCCCATTCACGCTCGCTGGTGATGACGAAGTCGAGATCGAACTCGCGGATCAGCCCCATACAGTGGGCGCGCGCGGTATCGTCGATGCCGGCGAACGCTTCATCGAGCAGCATCAGGCGCGGCGCCAGCGCGTAGCTCCCCTGACTGTAGAAACTGGAGATCGCCGCGAACAACGGCACGGTGAGGCCGAGCGCCCGCTCTCCGCTCGAGGCCGGACCGGAGAGCTTGCGCCATTGCCCGTCCTGCCAGCGCTCGACGCGAAAGCGGTGCCAGCGGCGATAGTCCAGCGCGCGGGCCAGCTGCTCTATCAAGCTTCCCGCATCTTTTCCGGCGCCTGAATCTGCCCGCTCGCGTTCGGCGGTGATGCGCTGCTGCAACATGTCGCCGACCACCCTCCGGTCCTCGGCCGACCAAAGATCCGCGCTGGTGTTGAGCAGGCGCTTGCGCGCGACGTCGAGGCCGACCGGAGCGCCTTCCTCTTCCGTGAGCGGCGGCCACAACAAGCGGTAGCGTACCCCGGTGGAGGTCGGGCGTTGGTGCAGTTCCTTGTTGATTGCATCACGCTGGGCTTCGGCCGATTGGAGCAGGCGCTGAACCTCGGAGGCGATTTCGGCCTGAAGATGATTCTCCAGCACGGCGCGCTCGTTCGCCGTCAACAGTTCGCTGCGCTGGGCGATCTCCTCGGCCAAGCGCGCGGCAAGGCGTTCTGGCGGTTCGGGCCGGTTCTGATAGACGATGCGGACGACAAGTCCCCAGTCGCTCTGTTCCGCATGCGCTTGATGGCCGAGCGAACTAAGGGCGCGCTGCAGCTCCGTCAAGTCTTCGCCGATCTGCCGCTGCAGGCGCGTCCAGGCTTCGTCGTCGTCCTTGAGTTCGGACAACGCCTGTTCGGCGCGGCGAGCCAAAGTGAGCGCCGGATCGATCGTCCACGGGGTGCCCATGTCGGGCAGATCGGTCCGCGGCAGCGCTGCCGCCAGCAGGCCTGTGGACGCGAAGCGCTGAAACTTCGAGATTGCTTCGGCGCGCGCGTCGCTGCGTTCTCCGAACACTAGGTTCGCAGTCGCCGACTTTTCACCCGCGACCGCGCGCGCCTCGCCGGATTTGCCCAAGACGTCCCGCGCAGTGCTCAACGCCTTGTCGCGGGCCTCCACGGCCGCGCGCGCTTCGGCCAAACGCCGTTGCAGCTCTTCGACCTTGGCGCCGACGGACGCGCGCAGCACGTCGAGGCGGACGGCGGCTTCTTCCGCCTCAATGCGGGCGAGCATGAATTGGTCGTGCCTTTTATTCAGATCGTCGCGGGTTTCGTTCTCGCGGCTGCGCTGCCGCTGCAACTCGGGCAGCGCAAGACGCACCTCGTGAACAGCCTGCGCAAGGCTGGATTGGGCATCGTGATAGTGGCTCAACGCCGTCTCGACGGCCGGCAAATCGGCCGCTGATGCGGGCAGGCGCAAATCGGAGGCATCGGTGGCGAGTCGTTGCCTCACCGTCTGCAGGGCCTGCTCGGCAGCCTGGTATTGATTGTCTGCCTCGGTCAATTGCTGGCGGGCGATCTGAACCTCGCGCGCGCAGGCTACGGCCGCGAGGTGAGCGTTCCGCAACGCCACCTCGGCGGGAGCGAGGCGCCATTCGTCGGCAGCCTGATCCTGGTCACGCGCGAGTTGCGCGTCCTGCGCTTCGACGGCAGTGAGTTCGTCCGCGATTTCTCCGAGGCGCCCGGCGATATCGGCCAGTCGCTGCACCCGCGCCGCGGCACGGGCCGCTTGGCCGATATAGACGGCCGCCGGTTTGGTCCAGGCGCCGGCGAGCGAGGCGAGCCGGAAACGACCGTCCGGGGCGACCCACGCTTCGCAGTCCACGGGGTCGCGGTCGGCGCACGCGATGCCTGACAGAAGGCGCTCGACGAAAGCGGACGGTACCGCGCCATCGGCGGCGCCGTCGGCCTGCAGCCAACCGGCGAGCGATCGCACATGTGGCCGTCGCTGCACCATTTGGACGTCCTGCAGCAGTTCCGCTCCGTCGCCGGCTTCCAGACGGCCGTCAAGCGAGACCCATGCATCGAGCAGGCCCGATGCCTCTAGCGCGGCCTCGAGGCCTGCGCGCTGCCCGGCCGTTAGTCCGGCACGAAAATCCACCAATTGCCAGAGCGGCGCGCCCTCGCGCGCGCTTCTGGCATCGGCGGCGCGCGTATGCGGGTGGGGCGGTGCCGCATCCACGCCCGCTTCGAGACGGTCGCGTTCCTGTTCAAGCGCATCGCGCTCCGTCTCCAGCGTCAGGCGCTGGCCGTCGAGTAGCACGCGCCGCTGCGCTAGACGCAAGCTGGCGCGCTGCTGCGCGGCTTTCAGAGAATGCAGCGCCGGGTTTTCGCCATCCAGCCCGCCAACCCAGTCGGCGAGGACCGCGAGCGCTGCGCGCCCTTCATCTGGGCTGACCTGCAGTTGCTTCAGGTTGGCGAAATGGCGATCCCAGGCGTGTACCAGGTCTCGGCCCTCGTGATCGACCGCCTCATCAGCTTTCTCGCGTCGATCTGCCGCGGCATCGAGCGTGCCCTGTCTTTCGTCGCGGGTTTTCCGACATTGTGCATGCAGGGCTTCGGCCGCCGTTACGTCGGCATGACGTCGCCGCAACAACGCGATTTGTTCGCGCCGCTTAACGCTCAGGCCGCGAAGCTCGGCGCACGCGTTGTCGAACGCCTGTGGCGTCAACGCGGCCAGATTGGCGGCATCGAATATCGCAAGCGGGCTGCTGCCGTGCAGGCTGGCGATACCGGCGGCCTCTGCGTGTGTCGCGCTGTCCTGACGCAGCTTCGCCAGTCGGCGTTCGGCCTGCGTCATGCGCTGATCGGTGTGCGCAGTCTCCTCGGTGCTGCGCGTCAGTCGCCGTTTGGCTTCATCGACCGCGGCGGATGCGGCTTGCAATGCACTCTGTCGCGCCAAAGCATCGCGCTCTGCGGATTCGAGCCGATTGGCGTCCTGCATAGTCGGGTGGTCTCGCAAAACATCAAGCCGGGCTTGCTCACGCTTGAGCGCGATTTCCGCGTCGTCGTGATCGGTCCGGGCTAATTCTTCCTCGGCCTCGGCCGTCTCAAGCTTTGTCTGGGCGTCGGCGCGCGCCCGACTGGCGTTGTCGAACTCCGTCTGGGCCTGACGCAGCGCGCGCGCCTGCCGTCGGCTTTGGGTGCCGGCGTAGATCCGGTAGCGCTGTTCGAAGCGAACAACGGCTTTTGCCAGCGCCTGATAGTCCTCGAGTTGACGACGATCTTCCTCTAATTGGCCGAGAGCTTGGGCGACGTCGCCGAGCAGTTCAGGCGCGAGCGGCGGCAACGCCTCGGTAAGCGCGTTCGAGAGAGCGGTTTCGTCGGGCTTTTTCGACAACTGCGGCTGGCGTAACTGGATCAGTGTGTCCATCAGGGCGTCGTAGCGCCTTGTGCCGAGGTGGAACAATCGCTCGTCGACCGCACGCCTGTAGCTGACGGCGGTGTCGAATACCTGGCCGCAGCCCTGGAGCGCATCGCGCAGGCGTTCCCGGGTCAACACCACCCGCTGCTCACTCATCAGCCAGAGACCCTGATTGATACGTTGGCCGCCTTCGGAATCCTCCACCACGAAGAACCAGCTTTCGACCTGGGGACGCGCCGCGACTGCTGCAAGCCCGGCGCCGAGCGTAAGATAATGCGGCGTGCCGTCCTCGGCGAGGCGGCCGAATTCGATCCAGGCATAGCCGATCCGCCGATCGTAGTCGTTCATCAGCAGATTCCAGGACATCCTCTTGCCGATGTCGCCGTCGGGTTCGATGCGCGAAGATTTGAGCTGCGCGTCGAACAGAAAAGGCAGCGTCAGTGACAGCACCTTTGACTTGCCGGTGCCGTTGTTGCCGCGCAGCAGAAGGTGGCCGTCGCGAAACCAGAATTCCTCGCTGTCGTACCGGAACAGTTCCACCAGCCCAAGCCGCAGCGGCTGCCAGCGTTGACGTGTCGGGACCGGCAATGCTGGTTTCTCCGACAGCGCGGTGAATAACGCCGGTCGGTCGTTCATGGCGGACCAAACAAGGTGTCGGCAACGGCCCGCGGCGCGTCACGCTCACGAAACTCGCGGACTTCGGGATCGCCAAGCGCGAACCGGGCGATTGCGGGGCGCGGATAGAGCGTGTCGGCTTCACGCAGGATCAGTTGAAGCTTCTCCAGTCGCTCGATCGCGATCTCTGCAAGCTCGCGCTCGGCGCCGGGTTCTCGCGCCGACTTGCGCCAATATTTGCCATATCGCTGCTTGCTCTCACGCAGGTAGTCTACGACGTCCTGGTGCCGGATCAATCCGGCCTGCAGCCTGGGTACGCCGGCGGGACCGGTCTGCTGCCTGTAGACTGAAGCCAGGAACTCGGCGACCAGGAGAGTGGCATGGGCGTCGGTGCCTTCGGCAGGCATCGCCACATCCGTAAGCGAGCCGGACTCGTCTACCAACGCCAGACCTTCGGCGCGTTGCTCCGCGATCAGCCCGGTCGCGTCGCACAGGCGAGCCGCCATGGCGCCGCGTTGATTGACGAAATAGGCTCGGGAATCCGCGTCTAATGTATCGATGTAGACCACCGGATCGTCAAGCAGCCGGCGCGCCATTTGGCGGCGCAGAACGGTTCGTCGGCCCTCATCGCTGTCGGCCACATGCTCGTCGACCAAGGCATGCAGCCGCTGCTCGAGCGTCAGCGGCGCGTCTTCCGGACGGAAGGTCGACGGCCCGCGTACGGCCGCCAGCATGCCGGCGAGCACGCGGCGCTGCACGTCGTATAGCGCGTCCGCCTGCTCGCCGCCGGAATGCACGAACGCGTCTTCGTCGCCTGCGACCCGCTGCACCACGCCCAATTCGAGCAGGGTGCGGCAAACCGCCACCAATTCACGCCGTTCGTGCGGCGAGCCGAGGGTGAAGCTGAAGCCGGAAGCCGCCAGCGTCGGTTCCGCGGCGAACTGCAGCAGGCGTTCGCCCAGCAGCCGCAACGTGATCTGCGGGTCGGCGCGTTCGAGCACGGCGCAGGCCAGACAGAGCAGCACGTAACGGCGACGATCATAGAAGGGCAGGCCGCGCGTGGTGCTGGCGAGATCCGCCGGCCGTTTATAGAGTCGCGCGCCCTCGTGTTCGATCTGGAGCATCCAGCCGGTTTCGCGCCCGAACCAGTCGCGCAACGCGTCGGCCTGGCGGCGGACCGCGGGGAAATCGTCGTCATCCGGACTCATTAGCGGTGTCATCAGCAGGGCCCGCACGGCGGCACGCAATTCCTCCTTCTGGAATTGCCGCTGTTGCTGGCCGATGTTGCGGCTGTCTGTACCAGCGATGGCCATTATGGGCTGCCTTGCGTTGGCGTGATGGTGATCAAGTGGTCGCGCCCTGCAAATACGCCCTGCGGCGTCTTGATCACGGCGCGGCCGCCGACGGCGAGCGGAACGAGGGTAATCTGCAATAATCCGTCGCCGGTCTGCCGTTCCGCAAGGGTATCCGGACCGGCTTGTTCAGTGAGCACTTCACCGAGAAGTGCGAGGAACAGACCGAAGGCATTGCTGTCGAGTTCGCCGAGATCCGAAAGGCGTATTGGCTGGCCGGTGGCGAGACGCGTACGCGCCGCCTCGACCTGCAGTGACTCCTGAGTGAGTTCATTGGCCAGACGCGCGCGGGCTTCGGCACGATCACGTACGCGGGGCAGTGGTCCGCGCGGGGCGGCCTCGCCGTATTCGCGCAGCCGGGGATGAATCGTGAGGGGTGGCGCGTCGGCCCAGCGGGTAGAAGCGGGTAGATCCGCGGCGGCGTCTAGGTTCAGCGAAAAATGGCGTGCCGGGTTGAGTGCGAAGGCGGCGCGCGCCAATCGGTGCGCCTCGCCGTCGTTGCCGCAGTCGGCGAACCAGCCGGCGAGCATGCGGAAGTCCGCGGAACGGTCGCTGCGCCCGCTGCGCCGTTCGTTGAGCGCGGCGATCGCTCCCAGCAACTGCGGGATCGCCGATCGTGCCCTCGCTCGCAACAATTCGGCCTGCGAGGGTTCGTGGCCGGTACGGAAGAACCAGCCCCGAAGGCCTCTCCAGCGTTCGCGCCATGCATCAAAATGAAGGGTCTGAGCGTCGGCCCGTTCCTCCGCATCGCCGGGGGCGGCGTCGCGTGCATCGCGCGCCGCCACCTGCGTCAGCAACGCGTCGATGCTCGGCTCCAAGGCAAGAATGTGTCTTGCGATGGTGTCGGAGGAGCGCACCAGATCGCCCATGAACCGCTCCAGATAGTCGATCAGGCGGCGCTTGTAGTTCGCAACCGCAATGGCTTCGGCCTGCTGCAACTCGATGCTGCGCGCGACGCCGGCCATGAATGCCTGCGCATTTTCTGCCAAGCCCTCGAAAACGCGCACCAAATCCCGCAGCGTTTCGTGGATTTTCGCAACGTCGGCGTTGGCCTCGCCGGCCAGTGCCAGAAGCGCCTGCAGACGGCTGGCGATGTCTTCCAAAGCCACTGTTTGCAGTTCTGCGCGCCGTTGCAGCGTCTGCAGGAAGAGGGCCAGCGCCGCTTCGACGGCTTCGCCGCCCTGCGACAGACGGTACAGGAAGCGCGCGCGGTAGAAGTCGCTGAGACTGGAAACCCGGGCCGTGTCCGGATGCGATTCAAGGTTGCCCCAAGCGGTGAGCTGGGTGAGCGCGGCATTGACGTCTTCGATCCGCGGTGGTTCGTCCGACCAATCGGCCTCGCCCAACACTTCGTCGGGCCTTAATTGCAGACGGTATTGGCGTTTCGCTGCCGCGAAGACGTCCATGATGCAGCGGTAAAATTCAGATTTCTCTACACTTATATGCCTGAACAACTCGGCTGAATCGCTCACGGCTCGTATGGGGCTTTTTACCAAAGGTATTCCACCACAGTTGCGAGTTCGCGCGATACCTTAATGCATTTACCTGTCGGTTGCAGCCGAATTGGGTTTCATCCACGGTTCGTGATCGGGCGCGGCCTTGATTCCCTCCATACGGCCGAACCGCGCTTATTGTTGGCCAGATGGTCAGCCACTCATCTAAGTCGTCGTAAATTACATAGCAATTTCAATAATATAATAGTTCGCAGTTTTACTCCGAATGGTACACCATGCCATTTGCTGATCATTTGCCTCGTCATCACATTGACGATCGAAAGCATCGGGGTGACGACGGGTTGCCGTTCGGTCGCCATCACTTCGAAGCAGGCGTCGGACTTCTGCATGTTGGAAAGGCTCCAGCCATCCTTGGTCCGTCGTGGTTCGGCATGGGTTATGTCTCATGGGTGGTGGCGGCGACGTAGCCTGACGGCGCCGAACGGAACCTCCTGACGCTATCGTTCTTCCCATCGCAGCCGCTTTCGTCATGGCGCAATGGGACCTCGTGACGGACCGGCCATCAGCGCTGGGCTGGCACGCGTGACGCCATTGCTCCTGCAACAGACTTGAGAGATCACTGACGTCACCCGGCGAAGCGCAGCAAGAGACCTGAGAGCTCGACTGGATAACCCCAAACTACGATCGTCTTGGCATTCGTCTTGCTGAGGTGCCGGTAAACCCTTCTCCTGCATCTTGTCGTGTCGGAGTTGCGTCACGGTTTGCGCGAAACCCGACAAGGACAACAAGGTCGATCAGCGAGCAAGTCATGACGGATATTGCGGAACTGAAAAAGAGAAAAGTGCCGCTCAATCTGGCGATTGTTCATGTGGACCCGGATGCCTTCATCGCGAATTTCATGGGCTGGCTGGAAATCACCGCCTTCATCACGGCGCAGCAGGCCGGCGAAGCCCCGGTCCCTGGCGGCGAGGAGACCCCAAAGCTGTCGCCGCAACAATTGCGAAAAGGCGGCGTGCACGATGTCGGCAACGACGCGATCTTTGCCTTCTGCATGACGGCAGCAATGAAGGCGGACAAGGCGGCAGTAGACAAGGTGGAAGCGGCTTTAGTGGAGAGCATGGGGAAGGAATTCCCCGGATCGTTCGGCTTGTGGCATTTTCGCGCCCAGATCGACGCGCCGGTCACGCTGGAAGACTTCGTGGGTCAGGCCGGCAAGAAAATGCTGCTGGGCGACATTCCCCCGCCGCCGCTGCGCGCAAAGGAGAACTGGAACACCGGTTTGCGCTTCTTCGAAAAGGCGCGCAAATCAAATTTCGTCCACGAGATCATGTATCCTTTGGCAAATTGGACCCGAACGCGCTGGGCCGAGACCTTGGAGAAGGGTGTCGCCTTCCTTCAACACATCGAAGACAATGTTCCGGTCTTGCGCGAGATTCTGGACGACCCTCGCAACGACCAGCCCTTCATCGCGAATGCGCTGCTGAAGCTGGCCCCTGCGGTGGATATGGAGTTGACCGAAGAATATCAGGGATTTCTGCGATCGCTGGCACGGCGGAGTTAGCGTCCCGCACGATCAGCTTGCGCGCCGCACCGGCACCGTATCTGCACGAACTGAATGCCGCCCAATATGCAACGACGTTGTGCCCGACTATAACGAGGCGATCATGACCCAAGCATTGAAGGCTGCCGTCTTGCTTGATCGCACAATCGTGGCCGTCAGCGGGCTGGACCGCGTCAAGTTTCTGCAAGGTCTGACGACCAACGATATTCGGCGGCTTGCCCCGGACAGGGCACTTTATACGGGGTTTCTAACAGGTCAGGGTAAACTGCTATGCGACGCCTTCGTTTTCCAGGATGGGGACCGAATCCTCATCGATGTCGCCGCCACCTTTGTGGAGGATTTCGTCAAGCGCCTGATCGCCTTCAAGTTGCGCGCGGCGGTGGAGATCGGCGAGACGGCGCCCGCTCTTGCCGTGGCGGCGGTGTGGGGGATGGGGGCGACCGCGCGACTGGAGCTCGACTCAGCGGAGGACATGGTGGGCAACAGCGCGGTTGCCGAGGCCCAATACGCGTTCGTCGACCCGCGGATCGCGGCCTTAGGGGCACGGCTGGTTTATTCGGCGGACTTTCCCATTGAGGCCAAGCTCGCCCGACTCGGCTTCGCCATCGTCACGACGGCGGACTATGCCGGGCACAGACTGGGGCTCGGTATTGCCGATACAGCCGAGATCGGGGGCGAGGTCTGCTATCCCCTCGAAGCCAATTTCGAAATGCTTCACGGGGTCGATTTCAAGAAGGGCTGTTATATCGGCCAGGAGCTGACCGCGCGCATGAAGCTCAAGGGCGAATTGCGCAAGCGGATCTTGCCGGTCAGCGGCTCGGCATCTCTGCCAAGAGCCGGCACACCCGTGACGGCCGATGGAACCGAACTGGGGCCACTGATCGCGGCCTCCGGCACACGGGGCCTTGCCTTGCTCCGTCTCGATCGTCTGGCTTGCGCAAAAGACGACGCCATCCGCGCCCAGGACGTGCAGGTCAGTATCCATTGGCCGAGCTGGCTGCAAACTTGAGCATGTAACCACACAGGCTCCGGATCGCAGACAATCAGATACAATGTCATCCGCGGCTCAGGTCACCTCGCCTCATTGGCCGTTCCCGTGCCTACCGTTTGGCGCACTTCGAAACCCTCGAATTGAGGGGGGCCGAGATAAAGCGGCTTGTTGTCACCGGCCCGTTGATGTGCGGCCCGGAACGCCTCTGACTTGGTCCACGCTTCAAAGACGGCGCGGCTCTCCCACACCGTGTGAGAAGCATAGAGCGTGTGATCCTCGGCTTCCGGACCTCTGAGAAGGTGGAACTCGACGAAGCCCGGCACCTTGTCGAGATGGCTGTCGCGGGAGAGCCAGACCTGCTCGAAGTCCGCTTCGGACCCCTTTGCAACACGGAAACGATTCATGGCGATAAACATTGGGCTACCTCGAATGCAGCTCTACCGATCCGCCGATGATGGGCCGATCCGCACCTGAACATCGCGCGGCCGCGCCAGATACGGCGACGACGTCACCGCGACGTCGGCACCTGCCTGGGCATAGGCTGCAACATTTCCCGCGTGAATGCCACCGGCAACCGCAACCACCGGCCGCGATCGTGCGCATGTCGCCATTCGCGCAACAAGCAAGGCGATTTGAGCCGGCGTAAACTTCTCCGCCTGAATGACATCGAAGCCGACCGAAGCCGCAACGATCGCCGTCTCCAGCGTGTTCACTTCGATCACGAGTCTCTTCTCCGGCGCGGCACGCCTCAACCGCTCGACCAATCCGACGAAAGGCTCCTCGCCCAGAAATGCCCGGTGCTCCGGAAACACCAACACCGTCTCCGACAGCCCGAGCCGGTGCATCACCGCGCCGCCCGCCTTCACCGCCGCGGCCGCAAAGCGCTTGGTGCCGGGAACGTTCTTGCGGGTGCAGGCCACCGCAATGCTTGGCGCGACAGCTGTTGCTGCAGCGACGATCGCGCGGGCATCGGTCGCAACGCCGGACCAGATTTCGATCAATGTCTGCGCCACCTTCCAGCTCCGCAGCAGCGCCGAGGCCGGGCCGTGCGCGGTCAGGATCGGCGATCCCTGCTCGAGCATGGTGCCAGAGGATGCGAATAGCTCCACCCGGCAGCCAGCAAGTTCGATAATCGCAGCGGCATCCTCGGCCAGCGTCAGCACCATGGTGTCGCGGGCGATGAAATGCATCGTGCCGACGGCGGCACCGATGCCGAGCGCGTCCGTCGTGAGATCGCCATAGGGGACGTCATCCGCAAGCAGTTGTTCAAGTTCGGCACGCGACCCGACGGTCGGCGCGGGCCAGTGCGGAATTGACGGCACGACTGCCGCTAGCGGTGGGGATGGGCGTGATTTCGCAAGGCTGTTCATGTGTCATGTCCGATTGAAGACATCATTGTCGGAACCGCGACAACGACGTGCTGGATCAGCCGGGCTAGCGACGAGAACACCCGGTCACATGGCTGATAAGCAATCGCTGGACCATACCGATTGCGGCATGCAGCTTGCTGAGATGACCGCATCGGGGCGGATCCGTTGATCGGCCGAAGCGGAACGAGGGGATCACCATGAGATTTTCCAAATCACTTCGGCTCGCCGTCGGCATCGCGACCTGGGTTCTCACATCCACCAACGTACCCGCGGCGCAGACCAACGTGGCCGTCGCCGCCAACTTCACGGAGGCAGCCAAGGAAATCGCTGCCGCGTTCAAGGCGAAGACCGGCCACGAAGCCGTGCTGAGCTTTGGCGCCAGCGGTCAGTTCTACACCCAGATCACGCAAGGTGCGCCGTTCCAGGTTTTTCTCTCAGCCGATGAGAGCCGCCCGGAGAAACTGATAGAGGACGGACTCGCGGTGCCGGATAGCCGCTTCACTTATGCGATCGGCAAACTCGTGCTGTGGAGCAAGACACCCGACCTTGTGAAGGGCGAAGAAACCCTCAAAATCGCGTCAATCGCTAAACTGGCGATCATCAATCCCGTTGCGGCGCCATACGGCGCGGCAGCCGTGGAGACGATGAAATCCCTCAAAATTTATGACACGCTGAAACCGAAAATCGTCGAGGGTGCCACGGTCACCCAAGCGCTCCAGTTCGTCGAAACCGGCAATGCCGAAATCGGCTTCGTGTCACTATCGCAACTCACGAGACGCGAGACCGGTTCGCGCTGGCTGGTCCCGCAGGAACTCTATTCGCCGATCCGCCAGGATGCGGTGCTGCTGAAGAGCGGGGCTTCGAACGAGGCGGCGACCGGGTTCATCGCCTTTCTCAGAAGTCCGGAAGCACGCACCATCATCGAAAAATTCGGCTACGCGCTCGACGGACAAAGCTGACCGGCATGGGCGGCCTGCCACCCGATCTCTGGCAATCGGTCTGGCTCACCATCGAGCTGGCGGCGATCACGACTGTCATCCTGCTCGTGGTCGCCACGCCGCTTGCCTGGTGGCTGGCGCGATCGAAGGCCTGGTGGACGGAAGCGATCGCGACGGTGATCGCGTTGCCGCTGGTGCTGCCGCCGACGGTTCTCGGCTTCTACCTGCTGGTGACACTCGGCCCCAACGGGCCGGGAGGCTTGATCGCCAGCCTCTGGGGCGGGCGCACGCTCGCATTCACCTTCGAGGGCCTGGTTGTGGGATCAGTGCTGTACTCGATGCCGTTCGTGGTGCAGCCGATCCGCAATGCGTTCGCGGCGATCGGCGATCGGCCGCTGGAGGTCGCGGCGACGCTGCGCGCTTCACCGCGGCGTGCATTCTGGACCGTGGCGGTACCGCAGGCGCGGCCAGGTTTTTTGACCGGCGCCGTGCTCGGTTTCGCCCACACCGTCGGGGAATTCGGTCTGGTGCTGATGATCGGCGGCAACATCCCCGGCCGCACCAAGGTACTGTCGGTGGCTATCTTCGACTATGTCGAGGCATCGCGTTGGCGTGAGGCCAACATCCTGGCGGGCGGCATGGTGGTGTTCGCCTTCGCGGTGATCCTGACCATGATGCTGATCGAGAAGCGCAGCGCGGGGGTCCGCCCATGAAGATGAACGAGCCCGCGAACAGCCCCGGCCGAATTGACGTTGCGTTCCGCGGCAAGATCGGAACGTTTTCTCTGGACGCAAGCTTCTCCACTCCGGCCACCGGTGTAACAGCCATTTTTGGTCCTTCCGGCTGCGGCAAGACCACCGTGGCACGCTGTCTGGCCGGCCTGCACTACCTGCCCGGAAGTTTTTGCGCGATCGATGGCGAGATCTGGCAAGACGAAGCGACCTTCCGAAAAACGCACCAGCGGCCGATCGGTTACGTATTTCAGGAAGCCAGCCTGTTCTCGCATCTCTCGGTCACACGCAATTTGTTGTACGGCGCACCACGAGACGTGACGGCGTCGAGCCCCGTTGGCATCGGCTTCGACGAGGTGATCGAACTGCTCGGCCTGGCGAAACTGCTGGAGCGGTCGCCGCACAACCTGTCAGGAGGCGAGCGGCAACGCGTCGCAATCGGCCGCGCCTTGCTGTCGCAGCCCAGACTGCTGCTGATGGATGAGCCGCTGTCGGCGCTGGACCGCCAAACCAAAAGCGAAATCCTGCCGTTCCTTGAGCGGCTGCACGAGCGGCTTTCGCTTCCGGCGTTTTACATCAGTCACGACATGTCCGAAATCGAGCGGCTGGCCGATCACCTAGTCCTGATGCAGCACGGCAACGTCGTGGCCGCGGGACCGCTGCAAGTCCTGCAAAGCGACCCCTCGCTGCCGCTCGCCGGCGCACGCGAGGCGTCGGTCAGCCTGGATGCGACGGTTGAAGCCCATGACAGCGGCTATGGATTGCTGACGCTGCGCGTCGCCGGCGGGCGCATGCTGGTGCCGGCGCCGCCGGTCGCCGTCGAAAAACGGCAGCGGCTGCGAATCGCCGCCAGCGACATCTCTATCGCCCGCACGGCTCCGGACGCGAGCTCGATCCTCAACGTCTTGCCGGCACGGATCGTTTCGAAATCCCTGCTCGGCCACGGCGAAGTCATCGTCGTCCTCGCCTTGGGCACCGATGGCCGAGGCGCGCAGCTATTGGCGCGGATCACGCTGCGATCTTGGGAGCAACTCGGACTTGCCGAGGGCATGAATGTCTTTGCGCAGGTCAAGGGCGTTTCGCTGGTGTCCGGACCGGACAAAGCAGAAAGCCGGGGTGCGACAGTCCAAGAACCATCCTTCGAGAGTACATTGGTCCCAGATATCAGCACGCAGATTGCCGGCACAAGCTTCCCGGAAATTTCTGGTCAACCTTCAATGAGAGGCGCCATGACGGTAGATTTTCACGACATCAATCCGAATCATCTGGCCGCCATTCTCTATCGGCCTGAGGACGACGTTGACGCGCTGCTGGCCGACTTCGCCAGCGCGCGGTTGCACGATGGTGAACGCATCGGCGGCATCGTGCAGCGAAACCTCAAGGATGAGGCCGGAAGGCCGAACGGCATGCTTGTCATCGATCTTATGACCGGCCGGGAAATCTCGATCTGCCAGCCGCTTGGACGCGGCGCCACGGCGTGCAAGCTCGATCCTGCCGGCCTTGCCGAGGCTTCGCTTGCGGTCTCGCGCGCCGTCGCTGAGGACACCGCACTCATCATCGTCAACAAGTTCTCGAAGCAGGAAGTGGCCGGTCACGGTCTGCGCAGCGAACTTGCCGAGGCGGTCATCGCCGGCGGGCCGGTGCTGACGGCGGTGCCGGAAAAATGCCTCGACGCGTGGAAGGACTTTACCGGCGATCGCGGCACCACCCTGCTCTGCGCTCTGCACGTCGTCGAAGCGTGGTGGCGCGAGGTGTCCTCGCGAAGAGCCGGGGCGCGTGCCGCCATGCAGGCGACCTCCGTACCTATTTTCCGATCATCACATCCGACGATTTGATTACGGCCGAAACGCTGTCGCCGACCTTCAGCGCAACCTCATCGACGGCCTCGTTGGTGATCGACGAGGTGACCGTTAGTCCGGAGGCGAGTTCGACCTTCACGTGCGCGGTGGTCGACCCTTTCGTCACCGCGACGACCTTGCCCGGAAGAATATTGCGCGCGCTGAGCTTCATTTTTGCATTCCTTTTTTCTCGACCGCGGTTGCCGTCGTCACGCGCAATTCTTTTATTGCGGATGGCTCAGCGATCCAAGCTGCTTTAAGCACCATGACGCGCGCGAAAAGGCGCTGAACGACGCCGGCGTTGCGTCGGCGTCGAGCCAGACGGCGGTTCGCTTCGCCGCCATGATACAGTCGGTCGCCATGGCGCTCGAGGCCGGTGCTATCGGGCTTGCGGTCGCTGCGGAGTGACGGCGACCGGGCGCCGACTGTACGCGAGCGTACTCGCGGCGGCGATGACGGCAACGGCGAACTGTGCAGCGACCGCCTCCCAGGTCGGATTGATTCCCAGCCCGATCAACCAGTCCGGCGCGGCCAGCGCGTCATAGGAAATGATCGCTTGCTCCTGTAACTCCTGGACGGCGCCGCCGATGAAGCGCAGTCCCATCAGGAAAAGAAACGCTGATGTCAGCAAGAATACCGGTCGCAGCGGCAGGCGGAAGGCGAGCCACTGCATCGCGCCATACAGCGCGAACAGACCGACGAGAGCCGCAAGCAGGCCGACAATGAGTCCGGCACTCCAGCCGCCGCTCGATCGGGCGAGCGCGTGCAGGAACAGAACGGTCTCGCCGCCTTCGCGGAACACCGCAAGAAAAGCAATCGAAGCAAGCGACAGTGCGGTACCCGATGATACCGCGCGCTCCGCCGAGCGATGCAGGGTCGCATTCCAGGCGGCGGGATTTTGGCGCAAGAACAGCCAGCCGCTCATGTACAGCATCAGCACCGAGGCCAGCAGCATCACAACGGCTTCGAGCCGGTCATCATGGGCGCCACCCAGAAACAAATCGAACACGACGGCCGCGAGCACGCTGGCAAGAATGGCGAGCGCGGCGCCGAGATAAATCGCCCTCAATTGGGCCACCGCTCCGGAACGGCGGAGGAAGGCAGCGAGCGCGGCGATGACGAGCATCGCCTCAACGCCTTCGCGCAGCAATATGCTCGCCGATTGCGCCGCCATCGAAAGATCGATCATGTCTGCTCTCCTCTCAGCCTTGCTGCATTGCCCTGGAACGCGGCTTCGCCGATCAACCGAACTTGAACAGCACGCCGTAGCCGCCGCGCGGATAGCTCCACTCGATGTCGCCGCTCGGCTCGCCGATCACCCGGCAGGTGCCGCACTCGACGCAGCCATCGACGGTGACCTCCACCTGCCCCTTGTCGTTCAGTTCGTAGCACCGCGCCGGGCATGCCTTCAGCAAGGAAACCAGCGCCGGTGATGGCACTGTGTGCGGACGCACCTTGATGTGGGCGCGGCCCGCATCGACCAGATAGCGGTTGTAGAACAGTTTGTCCTCGACGCGCACAGAGATCTCGGTCGTCATGTCTCGGTCTCCATCGTTAAGGACCCGGTCAGGAGTCCGTGTTGCCGTTCATCGCCATGCCCGTGCGAAGCGGTACGCATCGCCGAACAGGCCCGTCCATGACCTCGCTTTGACAAACGACCGCAGCATGGTTTTCTCCTTATCGATCTTGGGCGTCCCGTCGACGCGCACGAAGTTCTGCATCGCCTTCGAGACAAGCTGCGGATAGGTCAGGAAGAAATTCTGCGACTGGATGTGCATCAGCTGCGGCATATCCTTGTATTTCTTCAGATCCTTGATGACGAAGCTGTCGTCCAGCATCTTCTTGTAGAGCGATAGGTTCTCTGCCGTCATCGGATCCTTGCGCGACTTGACCTGGAAGATCGCCTCCGCGGCGATGCGGCCGGAGGTCATGGCGAGGTTCGAACCTTCGCGATGAATGGCGTTGTTGAGTTGGGCGGCATCGCCGACCACGACCCAGCCTTCGCCATAGAGCTGCGGGATCGCGTTGTAGCCGCCCTCGGGAATGAGATGCGCGGAATATTCCTTCACCTCGGAGCCCTCAATCAGCGGCGCCACCGAAGGATGACGCTTGAACCGCTCGAGCAGCCCGTAGGGCGTTTCTCCGGTCTTTTGGAAGTCGGCCACGAGGCATCCAATGCCGAGCGAAACGCACTCCTTGTTGGCATAGATGAAGCCCATCCCGGTCATGCCGCGCGAGATGGTCCCGGCCGCCTCGATCACGGTGCCTTCATCGCCCCTGAGGTTGAAGCGGGCTTCGATGGTCTCGCGCGGCAGGAAGTGCATTTCCTTGACCGCGAGCGCGACATTGTCGGGCTTCGGCCTCTCGCGCAGCTCGGCCCGCGTGCCGAGCAACCCGTTAACGCCTTCGGCCAGCACGACCACATCGGCGTGCACCTCTCCATCGTAGCGGTCGGTGCGCACGCCGATCACCCGGCCGTAGGCATCTTTCGCCAGTTCGGTCACGGTCGTCTCGCATAGCACCGTCGCGCCCGCCTCCCGCACCTTGGACGAGAACCACTTGTCGAACTGCGCGCGGATGATGGTGTAGCGGTTGGGACGATGCAGCCCGACATGGGAGCGGTCGTCCATCATCCAGAAGCGCTGTTCGACCAGATGGCGTTCAAGCGGTGCTTCCTCACGAAAATCCGGAATCAGCTTCTCCAGCATGTCGGCATACAAAATTGCGCCCTGGACGTTCTTCGACCCTGAATATTCGCCGCGCTCGAGCTGCAGCACCTTCAGGCCGCGTTGGGCCAGCGTCAGCGCACAGGCGTTTCCGGCCATCCCGGCGCCGACGACGATCGCATCGAATCTTTCCTCGATCATGGCAGGCTCCTTTTAGCTCGCGATGCGGTCGCGCGAATGGGGCGACAGCCGCGCGCGAAATGCCTCGGTCAGCGCCGGCAACAGCCGGATCGCATCGGTGATGATTCCGACATGGGCAAAGTCGAAAATCGGCGCGTTCTTGTCGGTGTTGATGGCGACGATCAGATCGGCGCCTTCGACCCCGACGCGGTGCTGGATCGCCCCCGAAATTCCGGCGGCGATATACAGTTTCGGCCGGATGGTCTTGCCGGTCTGGCCGATCTGCCGGTCGGAGGTGACCCAGCCCTTCTGCACCAGCGGCCGCGAACAGCCATATTCGGCGCCGAGCACGGAAGCGAGCTGGCGCACCAGCTGGAAATTTTCCGGCGATCCGAGCCCAAGGCCGCCCGCTACCACGACGTCGGCAAAGGCGAGATTCGACTTGGCGGATTCGCGGTCCGGCAGGAACGACAGTACCTTGGTGACGATATCGTCCTCGACCAGGCCGAGCGGATGGGTAACGATCCGCCCGGTATCGCGCTGCACGCGCTCCGGCATCTGCATCACCCGCGGACGCACCGTTGCCATCTGCGGCCGATAGTTGAGCGTATAGATCGTGCACATCAGCGATCCGCCGAAGGTCGGGCGGGTTGCCGCCAGCGAACCATCGGCATCGACGTCGAGTGCCGTGCAGTCGGCGGTCAGCCCTGTGAGCAGCGTGGTCGCCACCGAGCCGGCAAGGTCGCGGCCGAGCGTGGTCGCACCGAGCAGCAGGATCTCCGGCTTGTAGGTGTTGACGACGTCGGTCAGCGCCTTGGTGTAGGATTCGTTGCGGTAGTCGGTGAGCAGATTGTCGGCAACGAGATAGGCCAGATCGGCACCGTAGCAGAACGCCTCGGCGGCGGCCTGCCGTGTCGCCTCGCCCTCGGGCCCGATCACCACGGCGGCGAGATCGACCTTCAGCTTGTCGGCGAGTTGCCGCCCGGCGCCCAGCAATTCCCACGACACGGGGTGGACCTGGCCGCGTTCCTGTTCGATGAATACCCAGACGTGCTTGTAACCCTTGAAGTGATCGGGCAGCTCTTTCTTGGTCGCTGATCGACCTGCCGGGGTTGGTGTTTTCGCGGGTTCGCTCATCGGCTCGGCTCCCGTATCAATCCGTTAGAATCCGCGCGCCAGCGCTACCAGCTCTGCTTCGAGCTTGGGCTGCCGCTTGAAAATGTCTTCGATCAGTGCCTCGGCGGGCGGCCGGCCGCCGAAGTCGATCAGCACCGCTTTCTCCGCGCGTGGCGGGGGGGCGAAGACCTTCTTGACGATCGTCGGCGAGCCGCGCAGCCCGCATTTCGAAATGTCCTCGACACCCGCGTCTTGCGCGCTCCATTTAACGATGGTGGCGCGCGCGGCGCGCAAGGCATCGACCATGGCACCGCGCCTGATCTCGTTGGTCGCTTCCAGCATGCTGATCAGGCAGGGCAATTTGGTGCGCAGCATCTGTACCCCGCCTTCCGACCGCCGCTCGGCCTCGATGGTACGCCCGGCGAGATCGAGCGCGCTGATCTTGGCGACGTAAGTGAGCTGCAGCAGGCCGAGGCGCTTGGCGATGCCGGGACCGACCTGGGCGGTATCGCCGTCGATCGTCTGCTTGCCGGTGAGGATGATGTCAGGCGCGCCGTAGGTTTCGCCGATCTTGCGGATCGCGGTCGCGAGCGCATAGCTCGTCGCCAGGGTATCGGCGCCGGCAAAGAAGCGGTCCGTCAGCAGTACGGCGCGATCGGCCCCAAAGGTCAGCGCCTTGCGCAGGCTGTCCTCGGCCGAAGGCGGCCCCATCGTCAGCACGGTCACCTCGCCGCCAAACTTGTCGCGCAGCTCGAGGGCTGCTTCGAGCGCGAACAGATCGTAGGGGTTGATGATCGTCGGCACCCCCTGGCGCATGATGGTGTTGGTGACCGGATGAACGCGGATCTGCGCCGAATCCGGGACTTGCTTGATGCAGACAACGATGTGCATGCCATTACTCCGAGCCCGCCTGGCGGACCGATGTAGAGATAGCAAGTGTCGTACCAATCGCGGCCGTCATGAAAAATCGATGCACCGGCAACGACTTGAGACCTGAGGCCAGGTTTGCTGCGTTGACACGGCGCAGTCGACCAGACAATTGCGACGCGTCGCAAATGCGACAGCGCGACGACGAGAACCAATCGACCTGCTTGCGCACGGCAGCGGACACGGTTCATCGCCCGCTTCGCTTGGCGGACGGCAGTACCGATCACCCGACGCGTGACGTTATTTCAATGTCGTTAGCGGAACGAAATTCCTGGGCGCGGGCGGCGGCGCCACCGCGTCCTTCAGTACCTTGAACACGCGCTGGTCGAGCGGAGATGAGGCGATAAAATCCGCATAGGCCTGTGCCAGCACTGCCCTGCAGCGCTCGGTCACCTCGGCCTCCGACAGCCCGTTGAAATCCTCACTGACGAGGTATTGCCCCATGCGGCGCAGGATGTGCAGCCGCACCACGTTGACATGCTTGGGGTCATAGTCGACGCCGAGCAGTGCAAAGAACTCTTCGGCGGAGGCCGCCTTGTTCAATTGATCGAGCACGCCAGGTTGCGCCGAACCGCTCATTTCCAACTCCTTTCAAGTCTGCTCCGCGGCGCGAGGATTTGGCGCACCCTTGTCATCTCGTAACGAACCGCCGCCGTCGCGCAGTCGCTTTTGCACATGGGCCAGCCGCGCTTCGAGAAACTCGACCCGGTCGAGCATGACGGAAATCGCTTCCCCGACCGGGTCCGGCATCAGATGATGATCGAGATCAATCCGTCCGACGACGCGGCGATGGGTGAGTTCCGGCCGCACCACCCGCGCCGGAATGCCGCCGGAATGCCCACCACCGTCACTTTCGGCGGTGTGCTCTCGATCACGACGGAATTGGCGCCGACCCGCGTTCCCCTGCCGACGGTGATCGGTCCGAGAATTTTCGCACCGGCGCCGACCACGACGCGATCCTCCAGTGTGGGATGGCGCTTGCCCGGCGACCACGACGTGCCGCCCAGGGTCACCCCATGATACAGCGTGACGTCATCGCCGACCTCGGCGGTCTCGCCGATCACGACACCGGCGCCATGATCGATGAAGAACCGCTGTCCGATCGTGGCGCCGGGATGAATGTCGACATTGGTCAGGAAGCGACCGAACCACGACAACAGCCGCGCCGGAAACCGCCAGTCGGCCTTCCACAGGCGATGGGCGATACGATGCCAGATCAGGGCATGGATGCCGGGATAGGTAAGCAGGGTCTCGAACTCGTTGCGGGCGGCGGGATCGCGCAGGCGGACGCAGCCGACATCCTGCCTGATCAACTGCAGCAGCGAAGCCGCATGCGGCCGGGTGTCCGCGATCGTGTTTCCTGCCGGTACGTCGACGACATCGGACATGGCGGCCTCAGGCGCAATTCGGGAGACGGGGATCGCAAACCTCGCGCCAGATCCGCGTCACGGTCTCGCGCGCGACCGGCCCCTTGTTATAGATCGCATGCTCGCGAACCCGGGCCAGGATGCCGCGCTGCTCCTCGGCGCTCGCGGACAGCTGAAGGTCCGACAGCAGCGAGGTGATGGCCGACAGGCCGGAGTGCTTGCCGATCACGATGCGATTGGAGCGGCCGAACAGAACCGGATCGAGCGACTGGTAGGTACGCTGATCCTTCAGCAGGCCGTCGACGTGAATGCCGGATTCGTGGGTGAAGACATGATCTCCCACGATCGCCTTGTTGAGCGGAATGGTGCGCGCTGCGGCCGCGGCGACCACGGAAGCGACGTTACCGAGTTCCGACAGCACGATACCCGTCTTTCGCCCATAGAGTTGCCCGAGCGCGACCGCCACTTCCTCCAGCGGCGCGTTGCCGGCGCGCTCGCCAAGACCGATCACGGTGACGGAAGCATGGGTGGCGCCGGCCTTGATGGCGGCCAGCGTATTGGCCGTGGCGAGCCCAAGATCGTCGTGGCCGTGGAATTCGAGTTCGAGGTCGGTGGTCGCGCGTAGCGCCGCCATCAGGGCGTAGCTGGAATCCGGATCGAGCACGCTGAGTGTATCGGCGACGCGAAACCTACGTGCGCCGGCGGCCTTCGCCGCGGCAATGACCTCGACCAGAAAATCGACATCGGCGCGTGACGAATCCTCGCCGCCGACGGCAACCGAAAGGCCCTTGCCGCGGGCGTATCCGACGACGCGCTTGACCATGTCGATCGCATTGGAGCGCTTGCCGCCGAGCTTGGCCGCGATCTGCACGTCGGACACCGGCACCGACACATTGACCATCGACACCCCGGTCTCGATGGCGGCATCGACGTCACCCGTCAACATGCGGCACCAGGCGATGGTGGTCAGCGGCAGTTCCGCTTCGACGATCGCCCGGATCGCGGTGATTTCCTCGCGCCCCATCGCGGGCGTACCGGCTTCGATCTCGGGGACGCCGGCGCGGGCCAGCGCGCGGGCGATCGCAACCTTTTCAGCGGTCGTGAACGCCACACCGGGCGCCTGCTCACCGTCGCGCAACGTGGTGTCGTTGAGAACGACCGGCGCGAGGTGGCCGCGATTATCGGATGTCGGCTGTTCGATCATGAGACCCTCACCACAGTGGCAACTTCAGCGGAGCCGAGGCCGGCCCTCGCAGACCATGCAGAGCAACCCCCGTGCCACCGGTTTTTGTTTCAGTAACATCTTGGAATACCGCCGGTTTTCGATTTAGCGTTGATTGTCGCGATTCCGACAGCGTCGCGAATGCGACGCGTGCCAAGGGCTGTCATCCCTGCTTCCGGCGCAGATGGACGATGACGTCGACCCCCACGACCTCGTAGCCGGGCAAGGGCTGCGGCAGCTGTTCGATCTCGACACCGGGGGCAGGAACGTCGAGCAGCCTGTCTTCGTAGTCGACGAAGAAATGATGATGCGCGGTCGGGTTGGTATCGAAAAACGATTTCGATCCGTCGACGCCGATCTGGCGCAGCAGACCCGCCTCGGTGAACTGGTTCAACGTGTTATAAACGGTGGCCCGCGAGATCGGCATGTTGGCCGCGGTCGCCTCGGTGTAGATCATGTCGGCGGTAACGTGGCGCCCGCCTTTCGAAAACAGGAATTCGCCAAGCATCAGCCGCTGGCGGGTTGGCCGCAGACCGACCTCGCGCAGCAGATCGCTGCAATCGTACTGCAGGAGTCCTTTATCGCCCCCATCGAGCGTGAGTTCGTTCGACACTTCCGGCTCACTACCCGAGAGTGGCTCTGACGCAATCTCGATCCACGGCGTTGTCGTCGTCAGATCCATGTCCGTTACTCCGCAGCCTGCGTCAGCGAAACGGCCGGCGTCGCGAAGGCCGCGTTCTGTGCGGCCTCACGGCGCCGCTCAGCCATCCGGCTCTCGCCGCTCTCGTCGCTGAAGCAAAGCTCGAAATCCCGGCAATCGGTACAAACCGGGGTCGTGCACATTACGAAGTCGTCGGACTCGCAGAGCGCCCGATAGAAAAACCGCTTCCAGCGCATGTGCCTGGTGTTGCGTGCGGCGAGCGGACCGAAATGGCGCGTCAGTAGCCGGGTCAATTCAGAGCGATCACGCAAGCCGAGGTCTTCCCACAGATGGTTCGGCTCCATCGCGCGCCGGGCAATCATCGCGGCAAGAAAGCGGCCGGCGTCGCCTTCGCTGGAACGTTGCGCGAGCAGGAGATCGCGCACCATCGCGACCTCCTCATCATCCGCCTTTGCGCCTTCGGCGTGCCACGCCACGCCCATCGCGCAGGCCGCCGGAAACCAATGCGCCATGAGATTGGCGAGGTCCTCCGCCGCGAGCCCTGCCCGCTCGGCCAACGCGCCGTTCTCCATGGCCGCCGCGGCCAGGATCGAAGCCAGCACATGTCTGTCGAAGCTGAAATCATCGTCGATGGCGGCGTCGGCCGGGTGACAACCGATCAGCAAACGATAGGCTGCGGCTCCGATGCGCTCGCTCTCCTGCGCCACGTCCGGCGTCGGGGGGCCCCGTAGCGCCGAGACCGCGTCGATCGACTGCTCAAGTGGTGCCGCTGCTATCACAGACCGATCCAATTCCGTTTCGTTCTGCCCCAACTCTCGCGTGCGTTTCCGTTTGTCCGAAGGTCTTAAGATCGCATCTCAACGACGGATGCTTGGGGGTAGTGCCGGCCCCTCTGGGGAGGGGCCGGGTCGTATCGGTTGGCCTCAGGCGGCTGCGATCGCGGCCTCGGCGGCGAGCTCAGCGGCAGTCTTGCCGACGATGGCTTCGTCGACCGGCTTCATGATGCCGTGCTCCATCAGCATGTCCTCGAGTTCGTCCATGGTGATCGGCGTCGGGATGATGCCCTTGCCGCCGTTGGCATGGATCTTCTGGGCCAGGCTGCGGTAGTGACCGGCCTGCTCCGACTCCGGGGCGTATTCCAGCACCGTCATGCGGCGCAGTTCGGCGTGCTGCACGATGTTGGCGCGCGGCACGAAGTAGATCAGATGGGTGCCGAGCTTCTTGGCCATCGCTTCGGCAAGTTCCAGTTCCTTGTCGGTCTGGCGTTCGTTGCAGACCAGACCGCCGAGGCGCACGCCGCCGGAATTGGCGTACTTCAGAATGCCCTTGGAGATGTTGTTGGCGGCATACATCGCCATCATCTCGCCGGACATCACGATGTAGATTTCCTGCGCCTTGTTCTCGC
>WNFC01002069.1_pt1 | contig 29900 bp, 30 predicted proteins | sample 5400541 | NCBI WGS metagenome assembly WNFC01 (sample SAMN13153342, study PRJNA577476) | soil metagenome | isolation source: 120 cm saprolite under Douglas fir tree site 2 hole 2 replicate 1 | place: USA:California | collected 2015-04-18
CGAGCAGGATGTCGCCCGCATCCGCGGTCAGGAAGCCGGCGATCAGATTGAGGGTGGTGGTCTTGCCCGAGCCGCTCGGCCCCAGGAGGGAGACGAAAGCGCCGGCCGGAACGTCGAGCGAGACGTCATCCACCGCCCGCACGCCGCCAAAGGCTTTGCTCAGATTGTGCAGCTCCAGCCGGGCTCCGCTTGCCTTGGCGGTGTCCGTCGACCGATCCATGCGCGACGGCGTTCCCTCGATCTCCAACGGCATCCGCTAGCCCGCGACCAGGCGCGGATACTAATGCGATACTTTGCGGCCGTGCAACGCGCGTGCGCAGGTCGTGGCGCCGCGGGCGGCTTGTGGTAAGCTTCCCAAAACATCGGGAGGTTGCGCATGTGGGCTCGAGGAACGTTGATCGTCGGCATCGCGCTCGCTGTGGTGCTTGGCTCGCAGGCCGCGGTGGCGGCGACGCTGGATTATGACGCCTACAGGACCCGCATCGAGCCGATCTTCCTGAAGAAGCGGGACGGCCATACGCGCTGCTATGTGTGCCACGCGGAAAGCAACAACAATTTCCGTCTGCAGAAGCTCGCGTCCGGCAATACGAGCTGGACCGAGGATCAGTCGCGCAAGAATTTCGAGATGGTGTTGAAGCTCGTCAATCCGGGGCGTGCCGACACCAGCCGGCTGCTGCTCCATCCGCTCGCGCCCGAAGGCGGCGGCGGCGTCTTCCACTCCGGCGGCCGCCAGTTCGCCTCCCCGGACGATCCGGATTGGAAGATTTTGGCCGACTGGATCAACGGCAAGAATTAGGTCGTAGGGAGGGCAAAGGCGCGAAAGCGCCGTGCCCACGCTGACCGGTCGACCGCGTGGGCGCGGCGCTCCGCGCCTAACCCACCCTACGAAGTGGTCAGTTCATCACCAGCGTATTGATCCGCTTCGGCACCTCGCCGACGGGAATCGTCGCGATGACCTTCATCGCCTGCGTGTCGATGGCGGTGACGGTGCGCATGCCGGCATTGGAGATGTAGATCGTCTTGCTGTCCGGCGTGAACGTGACCCAGTTCGCCACCGACGAGATCGGCTGGTGCTCCGGCAGCTTGAGGTTGGGCAGCATGACATGACCCATCAGCTTGAGGTCGGCGAGCGAGTACACATAGACCGCATTGTTCGGGATGCTGGTCACCCACAAGGTCTTGTTGTCGGGCGCGACGCCGATGCCGTGCGACGGCGATGTCGCGCGGCCGGCGTCCATCTCGAATTCCCTCACCGGCTCCGGCAGCTGGATTCTGGCGACTTCCTTGCGCGCCGCGAAGTCCACCACCGCAAAGCCGTTGGTGTCCGAGAGCTGCACGAAGATGCGCCTGGTCGAGCCATCGGCGTTGGTGTCGAACGTCATCGGACGCACACCCAGGTCCAACTTGAGTTCCCAGGCGATCTGCTCAGTCGCGAGGTCGACCACCGTGATGAGCTTTTTCGTGATCGATCCCATCACCGCGTATTTGCCGTCCGCCGTCACGTAGATGTTGTGCAGGCGGCCGTTGACCGGCAGCGTCTTCTTGAGGGTGAGCGTCGCCGTATCGATGATGTCGACGGCGCCAGGCTCGCGCGCGACGGCGACCACGACGCGATCGCCGTTCTTCGTCACCGCGATATTGTTGGGATGGTTGCTCAGCGGGATTTTCTTGATGAGCTTGCCACTCTCGCGATCGAACACGTCGAGCGTGGTATCGGCCTCGTTGCTGACGAAGACCTTCGCGCCGTCGGTCGAGAACGCGATGCCGTGCGCGGCCTCGATGCCCTTGATCTCCTGCACGACCTTGTTGGTCGCAGGATCGACCACATGGATGCTGTCGCCGGCGCTGTTCGTGATGTAGATGCGCACCGTGCCGGCATGCGCGGCGAGCGGCGCAAGCGACAGCGCCAGCACCAGTGATGCTGCTTTCAGGTCATTGCGTATCATGGAAGGCCTCCGCGCGGGCGGGAATCCGTTAGCGCGTTCAGGTTATGCGCAAGCGCGGGGCCGCTCAATGGCCTCCCGGCCCCCAAGTTCACACCTCGGGACCGTTCGTGTATGTTGCCGCTCAACGATAAATGCAGGCGAGGGAGAGTTGCGTGTCCGATCAAGTCAAGTTCGTGTTGGACGAAACCCAGATCCCGAAGTCCTGGTACAACCTGACGGCCGATCTTCCGAAACCGCTGCCGCCGGTCCTGCATCCCGGCACCAAGCAGCCGGTCGGGCCCGCCGATCTCGAGCCGCTGTTTCCCATGGAACTGATCCTCCAGGAGGTCACGGCGGATCGCTACGTCGACATTCCGGAGCCGATCCGCGACATCTATCGGATGTGGCGGCCGTCGCCGCTCATGCGCGCGCGCCGGCTCGAGCAGGCGCTCGGGACGCCGGCGAAGATCTATTACAAATATGAAGGCGTCTCGCCGGCCGGCTCGCACAAGCCGAACACCGCGGTGCCGCAGGCCTGGTACAACAAGGAGGCCGGCATCAAGCGGCTGAGCACGGAGACCGGGGCAGGGCAGTGGGGCTCCTCGCTCGCCTTCGCGGGCGCGCTGTTCGGCATCGACGTGACCGTGTTCATGGTCCGCGTGTCCTACGACCAGAAGCCGTATCGCCGCGCGCTGATGGAAACCTATGGCGCGCGCTGCATCCCGTCGCCGTCGAAGGAGACCGACTCCGGACGCGCCATCCTCAAGGATCATCCTGACAGCCCCGGCTCGCTCGGCATCGCGATCTCTGAGGCGGTCGAAGTGGCGGCGAAGGACAGCCAAGTGAAATATTCGCTCGGGTCGGTGCTCAATCACGTGATGCTGCACCAGACCGTGATCGGCCAGGAAGCGATCAAGCAGTTCGAGATGGCGGGCGACGATCCCGACATCGTCATCGCCTGCGCCGGCGGCGGCTCCAACTTCTCGGGACTCGCGTTCCCGTTCCTCGGCCTGCAGCTGCGCGGCGGACGCAAGCGTCGCATCATCGCGGTCGAACCCGCGGCGTGCCCCTCGCTCACGCGCGGCAAGTATGCCTATGATTTCGGCGACACGGCGCATCTGACACCGCTCGTCAAGATGCACACGCTTGGGTCGACCTTCATTCCGCCCGGCTTCCACGCCGGCGGCCTGCGCTACCACGGCATGGGGCCGATGGTGTCGCACGCCTACGAGCTCGGCCTGATCGAGGCGCGCGCCTATCACCAGAAGACCTGCTTCGAGGCGGGCGTGCAGTTCGCGCGCAGCGAGGGGATCGTGCCGGCGCCGGAAGCGACGCACGCGGTGCGCTGCGCCATCGACGAGGCGCTGCGCTGCAAGAAGGAAGGCAAGGGCGAGACGATCCTCTTCAACCTGTCGGGCCACGGCCATTTCGACATGCAGGCCTACATCAATTACTTCGACGGCAAGCTGGTCGATCAGGACTACGACCAGAAGGAGCTCGCCATGGCGCTCGCCGGTCTGCCGAGCATCGCCGCCTGACGCCGGCCGGCGGGCAGGCGTCGTCGGTCCCGCGACGAACACGGACGAATCCAACTGCAACTCCACACATGACGTGAAGGGGGAGCGCCATGATTGAGCCCTACAATGCGGTCGGCCTGATCCCCACTTTTTGGGGCATCCGCCGCCGCGCCGACATCAAGAAGAATCTCGAGCACCTGCACAGCCTGACCAAGGCGGCGTTCTGGCTCTCCAATCTCGACATCCCGGTGCGCCTCTTGGCGATCCCGGAAGGCGCGCTCATGGGCTTCAACGACGAAGTGCTCGACGTCGATCACGCCGAATATGCGCGCACCTGCTGCATCGACATTCCGGGACCGGAGACCGACGACATCGGCAAGCTCGCGCGCCAGTGGAAGGTCTTCATCATGGCGCAGGCGAAGGCGCGCCATAAGGACTGGAAGGACCGCTTCTTCAACATCGGCTTCATCGTCGACCCGGACGGCAAGATCATCCTGCAGCATTACAAGCTCTCGGCGCTCTTGCCGGTGGAGCGCTCGGTGTCGCCGCATGACGTCTACGACTGGTGGATCGAGAAGCACGGCCGCACGCTCGATGCGTTCTGGCCGGTCGCCGACACCGAGATCGGCCGGCTCGGCATCATGATGGCGATGGAGGGCAATTATCCGGAGAACGGGCGCGGCCTCGCCATGAACGGCGCCGAGGTGGTTTACCGCGCCTCGATGCCGGCGCCCTTCACCGAAAACGACATCTTCGAGATCTCGAACCGGGCGCGTGCGCTCGAGAACAACATGTACATCGTGGCGCCGAACATCGGCAGCTATCACCTCTACCCCGACAGCGAGATCGGCATCGACGCCGGCGGCGGCCAGTCGATGATCGTCGACTATCGCGGCCAGCTCGTCGGCAAGCAGCGCGACACCAACGGCTCGACCTTCGTGGCCGGCGTCATCAACATCGAGGCGCTGCGCCACCACCGGCAGTCCGCGCAGGTGACCAACTGGATGAAGGATGTCCGCGCCGAGCTCGCCCAGATCATCTACGAGCAGCCGATCTATCCGAAGAACCGCTACATGAAGAAGCTGCCGCCGAAGCACGCCCGCTACAAGCGCGACGTGATCGAGAAGCAGGTCGAGCTGATGCAGAAGCGCGGAATCTGGAAGAAGCCGTCGAAGCGCTGAGCGTCAGCCCGCCGCGCGCGTGCTCGCGGGCGTCTCGCCGTCCACGTCGCCCAGCGGACGGAGCGGCCGCACGGTGTCCTGCGCCGCGCTGGCGCGGCGGGCTACGAGCGCGTGCGCGAACGCGGTCGAGTTGTCGATCACCAAATCGCGCTGCCGGTCGACCGTGACGATGTGATAGCTGTCGTCGAGGATGAGCGCGTTGACGAGCCCGCTGAGGTGGCGCTGCAGGTACTCGGAATTGCGCAGGCTCGAAATGTCGTCCTCGCGTGCCTGGATCAGCATGGCCGGCGTCTTGATCGAGGGCAGCTCGCGCTTGACCACGTCGACCAGCCGGCAGAGCTGATAGATCGACCGGCCGGGGGTCTTCAGGATGCCGGCGCGCGTCGTATCGCCCGATGTCATCGCCGCGACCACCACGGCACGCATCGCCGGATCCTTGATGCCGTAGGGCTCGGCCTCCGTGTAGGCATGGAACGGGCTCACCAAGCGGTGCCCGATCCGGCTCAAAATTCCGAAATTCAGGAGGCGGTGGTACCACGGCATGGCCCAGCCATCGTGCCAGAGGGTGGGCGCATAGAGCGCGAGCCCGTGCACGTCGTCCTTGCGCAGCGCGGCGAGATGCAGCGCGAGCACCGCCCCCATCGAGAGCCCGCCGGCGATCACCGTCTCGCAGCGCGCGCGCAGCACGTCGAGTCCGGCTTCGACGCTGGCGTACCAGTCCTGCCATCCGGTTGCGAGCAGATCCCGTTCCTCGCCGCAATGGCCGGCCAGCTGACAGCAGTGCACCGTGAAGCCGTTGCGGGCGAGACCTTTGGCGACGAATTTCAATTCGAGCGGCGTGCCGCCGAGCCCGTGCACCAGCAGGAAGCCGGTCGGACCCGAGCCGATCGTGAAGCTGCGATCGACGGCGCTCATGTGTTTCGGCTCACGCGGGTGATCAGCTGGTCGAGCAGCGCCAGCGCGAGATCGATCTCGGCATAGCTGATGGTGAGCGCCGGCGCCAAGGTGATGACGTTCTTGTAGTAGCCGCCGATATCGAGCACGAGGCCGTAGCGGCGTCCCTCGTGCACGAGGTCGCCCTTGAGCGCCTCGTCGACCATGCGGTCGACCATCGCCTTGTCGGGCGTGAAGCCGTCCTCGGCGCAGATCTCGGCGCGCAGCGCGAGGCCCAGCCCGTCGACGTCGCCGATGATCTTGTGCCGGCGCTTGAGTTCTTCGAGGCCGCGCAGGAAATAGGCGCCCTTCTTCGGCACGGAGGTCGCGAAATCCTCCTCGTGCATCATCTTCATCGCTTCGAGGCCGACCGCGGTGCCGAGCGGATTCGCGTTGAAGGTGGAATGCGTCGAGCCGGGCGGAAAGACGGTCGGATTGATCAGCGCCTCGCGCGCCCAGATGCCGGACAGCGGATTGAGGCCGTTGGTGAGCGCCTTGCCGAACACGATCACGTCGGGCTTCACGCCGAAATGCTCGATCGCCCACAGCTTGCCGGTGCGGAAGAAGCCCATCTGGATTTCGTCGACGACGAGCAGGATGCCGTAGCGGTCCAGCACCTTCTTGAGCTCGACGAAGAAATTCTTCGGCGGGATCACGTAGCCGCCGGTGCCCTGGATGGGCTCGACGTAGAAGGCGGCGTATTCGGCCTGACCGGCCTTCGGGTCCCAGACGCCGTTGTATTCGCTTTCGAACAGGCGCTCGAACTGGCGTACGCAATGGAGGCCGTATTCCTCCTTGCTCATGCCCTTGGGGCCGCGGAAGTGATACGGGAACGGCACGAACTGCGCGCGGTCGCCGAAGTGGCCGTAGCGCCGCCGGTAGCGATAGGAGGAGGTGATCGCCGAGGCGCCGAGGGTGCGGCCGTGATAGCCGCCCTCGAACGCGAACATCAGGCTCTTGCCGTTCGACGCGTTGCGCACGAGCTTGAGCGAGTCTTCCACCGCCTGCGAGCCGCCGACGTTGAAATGCACGCGGCCCTTGAGGCCGAACTTCGCCTCCGCATCGCGCGCGATCAGGGCGGCGAGCTCGATCTTCTCGCGATGCAGATACTGGTTCGCGACCTGCGGCAGCCGGTCGATCTGGCGCTTGAGCGCGTCGTTGAGCCGGCGGTTGGCGTAGCCGAAATTGACCGCCGAGTACCACATCTGCAGATCGAGATACTCGCAGCCCGCGCCGTCGTAGATGAAGGAGCCTTCGCAGCGCTCGAAGATCTTCGGCGGGTCGGTGTAGTGAACGGTGTCGCCGTGCGAGCAATAGAGCGCCTCGAGGCGCAGCAGCTCGGCCTCGTCCGCCGTCGCGTCGGGCCGCGTCGCGGTCTGCGCGGCGAGCTTAAGCGGTGGGCGGAGCATGGACCAAATCCTCGATGGCGCGCGGGACGCGATGCGTCAGCGCCGCGACCAGGTTGGAGAGGACGAGCGAGGCGCCGGCAAAATCTTCGAATGGCACGTAAGCGAGATCCTCGCGGCGGCAGTGCTCGAGCAGCGCATCCTTGGCGATGACCAGGTGGGCGCTCTGCGCCGGGCAGAAATCCGAGCGGCCGTCGCCGACGAGGACGCGCAGCGTGCCGGGTTCCGCGCTCATCGCCGCGCATTTGCAATTTCCCGCGACCGCGCGGCAGTCGTCGCGCGCATGCGGGAAGCCGAGCCGCCAGCGTTCGCCGCCGAGCCATTCGAGGCGATTGGCGATGAATGGAAGCTCGATGCCGGCGCGGGCGAGCATGGTTGTGACGACTCGATCGAGGCCGTCGGACACGACGGTGACCGGCACGCCGTAATCGCGGCAGCGCGATACAAAATGCCGAAAATCCGGATCGACCGCAGCCGTGTGCAGGAAAGCGTCGAGCGCCTCGGGGCTCACACGCACGAGATCGATCTGCCGGGCAAGGCACTCGCGCGAGCCGATCCGTCCCGCAACCCAGTCGGCTTCGACGGTCTTCCAGGCGGAATCCGCGAAACGCTCCAGGATGCGATCGGTCGTATCTCCGATCGAGATGGTGCCGTCGAAGTCGACGAATACCCGAATTCTCGACCGGATGGTGCGCCGCGCTTCTTCCCTACTCACCGACCCTGTTGCCCCCGGTTCCCTATTGCTTTCTTCTCGGGACCCGTAAAATTCTTATAAACTTAAACCGCAGGCTCGATCCATCGCAATCGCTCCACGCCAGTGCGGTTAACGCGGGAACTCGCCGCCGGTGCAAACGGTTGTGCACCGCGGTGCGCACGCGAGAATGCGCGGTTTTCCAGCATCATCGCCGAGCGGATGGTCATTTTTGTCGCACCCGGCGCCGGACGGGCGAGACAATGTCGCAGGAACTCCGCCGCACAATCGCAGGCAGGTGCGCTCATCAGCGCGCGGTGATCGTCTTCACCGGCTTCCCATCCAGGAACGCCCGGATATTGGCGACGATGTCGGGATAATAGACCTTGTAGTTCTGCACGCTGACGTAGCCGAGGTGCGGAGTGAGCACCACGTTGTCGAGCTTGCGGAACGGGTGATCGACCGGCAGCGGCTCGATGTCGAACACGTCGAGCCCGGCGCCCGCGATGCGGCCGTCGCGCAGCGCCGCGATCAAGGCCTTCTCGTCGACGATCGGTCCGCGCGATGTATTGATGAGGTAGGCGGTCGGCTTCATCAGCGCGAGGTCCTTTTCGCCGAGCAGACCGCGCGAGCGGTCGCCGAGCTGGACATGGATGGTGATGAAGTCGGAGTTGCGCAGCAGCTCCTCCTTGGTGGCGTAGCCGACGCCGACCTCCTTGCAGGTCTCGGGCGTCAGGTTCGGGCTCCACGCGATCACCTTCATGCCGAACGCCTTGGCGACGCCGGACACCCGGCGGCCGAGCTTGCCCAGCCCGATGACGCCCAGCGTCATGCCTTCGATGTCGTAGCCGATCGTCACCTGCCAGGGCGCGCCCGCCTTCATGCGGGCATTCTCGAACCCGATGCGGCGGGTCAGTTCGAGGATCAGGCCGAAGGCGATGCCGGCCGTGGGATTGCCGAAGGTTCCGGTGCCGCAGACGGTGATGCCGCGCTCGGCCGCGGCCGCGAGATCGATCGACTTGTTGCCGGCGCCGGTGGTGATCAGGAGCTTGAGGTCGGGCAGCGCCTCGATGGTGTTGCGCAGGAACGGCGTGCGCTCGCGCATCATGGCGATGATCTGGAATCCCTGCAGGGCGCGATGGACCTCATCGGTACTCTTGAAGGGCTCGTTGAACACCTTGATGTCGACGTCTCCTGAGACTTTCGACCAATCGGCAAGAGAAAGAGCGACGTTCTGGTAATCATCGAGAACTGCGCAGCGATATCGCATCGGTTCGTCACCTTATCTTCGACATGAATCCAGCCGGCACCCGGTGGGCGCGCCGGCTTTCCGTTGACCGGAAGAGCCTTCCCACAATAGCCTACTCCGCGACAAGACGCGTCCTGCAAGGACCGCATTCGGGATTGCTAAATTCCGGTCGAAGTGAGGGGAGAAGTGCTCTGATCGTAGGCGCACAGGCAGTGGCTGCGCGGGCGCCGTCTGCCCGTGACGTGATCTCGGTCCGCCGGCTCTCGCAGCGTTACGGCGGCGGGCCGGACGCGATCGTGGCGTTGCGCGACATCGATTTCTCGGTCGCCGACGGCGAATTCATCTCGATCGTGGGCCCGTCCGGCTGCGGCAAATCCACGCTGCTCAAGATCCTCGCGGGGCTGCTTCCGGCATCGGACGGCGAGGCCGTGCTCAATGGCCGCCCGATCGTGGGCCCCCGCAAGGATATCGGCATGGTGTTCCAGTCGCCGGTGCTGTTTCCCTGGCGCAGCGTGCTCGGCAACGTGCTGCTGCCGGTGGACGTGCAGCGGCTCGGCCGCGAGACGATGACAAAGCGCGCCTACGAGCTCTTGGCGCTGGTCGGATTGACCGGCTTCGAGCATCGCTATCCGTGGGAACTGTCGGGCGGCATGCAGCAGCGCGTGGCGCTGGTGCGCGCGCTCATCCACGACCCCGCGATGCTGCTGATGGACGAGCCGTTCGGCGCGCTCGATGCGCTCACGCGCGAGACCATGAATGTCGAGCTGCAGCGCATCTGGCTCGAGCGGCGCAAGACCGTGCTGTTCGTCACGCACTCGACCACCGAAGCGGTCTTTCTCGCCGACCGCGTGCTGGTGATGACGGCGCGGCCCGGCCGCATCGGCGACATGCTCACCGTCGACATCCCGCGTCCGCGCTCGCTCGACGTGATGACGACGGAAGCGTTCGGGGTGCATACGCGCCGCATCCGCGCGGTGCTCAGCGGCGGCGGAGGAATCGAATGAAACCCTCAGGCGCGAGTTTCCTGCTCAGGCTCCTGCTGGTCGTCGCCGTCCTGGCGGCCTGGGAGGGGCTGGTCGTGCTGTTCGCGATCCCGGCCTTTATCCTGCCGGCGCCGTCGAGCATCTTCACGGCGCTTTACCGCGGCTTCGCCTCGTCGCTCTATGTCGACCATGTCTGGATCACGCTGGAAGAAACGCTGCTCGGCTTCGCGTTCGGAACGGCGCTCGCCTTCTGCCTCGGCATCGCGGTCGCGCTGTCGCGCCGGGTCGAATATTTCCTCTATCCCTTCATCGTCATGTTCCAGGCGATGCCGAAAGTCGCGCTCGCGCCGCTCATCATCATCTGGTTCGGCCTCGGGCTCACCTCCAAGGTGGTGAGCGCCGCGCTCGTCGCCTTCTTCCCGCTCATGGTCAACACCATCGTGGGACTGCGTTCGGCCGACGAGGACCGCATCAACCTGATGCGCTCGCTTGCCGCAACCCGCGGCCAGATCTTCTGGATGCTGCAGCTGCCGAACGCCTTGCCCTACATCTTCGCGGGGCTCGAGATCGCGATGATCTTCGCGCTCATCGGCGCGATCGTCGCCGAGTTCGTGGGTGCGCAGGCCGGGCTCGGCATGCTGATGCAGAGCATGAACTTCACCATGGACGTCGCCGGGCAGTTCTCCGTGCTCTTCATCCTGTCCGTGCTCGGCCTGCTGCTCAACAGCCTGGTCGCCGAGGTGCGGCGGCGCGTCCTGTTCTGGGATCCATCGCAGAAGCTCGACGCCGCTGAGCCGGCGAAGAGAGGAGGTCTGTCATGACACGCGCCTTCGTCCTCGGCTTGCTCGCCGCCGCCGCGATCGGCAATGCGGCAACTTCGGCATCCGCGCAGAGCACCGTGCGCGTGGCCTGGTGCGCGCGGACAGTCAGCTCGGCCTCCTCACCGTTCGCGATCGCGACCAAGATGGGATGGTTCGGCGGCAACAAGATCGAGCTGGTGCCGCTCCCGGGCTCGACCGACTGCGTGAAGCTCGTCGCGACGCGCGACGTGCAATACGGGCTGCCCTCGATCGAGCCGCTCGCCATCATCCGTCCGCAGGGCGTGAAAGTGAAGAACTACTACACCGCCTATCAGGGCAACATCTACGGCATCGCGGTGCCGGTCGACAGCCCGATCAAGAGCTTCGACGAGCTCAAGGGCAAGCGCATCGGCGTCACCTCGATGGCGTCGGCCGGCGTCATCATCGCGCGCGCGATGGCCGCCAATCACGGCTGGAACCCGGACCGCGACATCTCGATCGTGGTGGTCGGCGAGGTCGCGCAGACCGCCGCGCTCCTGCGCTCCGGCCAGGTCGAGGCGCTCTCGCAGTTCGACACGCAGTACGCGCTCACCGAAAGCGCGGGCGTCAAGGTGCGCACGCTCGACCAGGACAACGCGGTGATCTCGCGCTTTCCCTCGAACGGCTTCATCGCGCTCGAGGACACGCTGGCGAACCAGCGCGCGCAGGCGGTCGCGCTCGGGCAGGGCTACGCCAAGGGCACCATCTTCGCGATCAACAATCCGGAAGCAGCGATCCGCATGCTGTGGGAGGTGTTTCCGCAGACCAAGCCGACCGGCAAGACCGAGGAGGTGGCGCTGCGCGACGACGTCAACACGCTGCTGGCGCGGGCGAAGAACTGGCGGCTGGAGGCGGGCGGCGTCACCAAATGGGGCTACAACTCGGAGGCCAACTACGGCGCCTACGTCGATTTCCTGGTCAAGAACGGCGTGCTGAAAGAGAAGATGCCGGTCGGCGATCTCATCACCAACGATCTGATCGACGAGATCAACAAGTTCGATCCGGCCGCGATCGCCGCGATGGCGAAGGCATATAAGTGATGCGCCGATCCGTCACCCTGAGGTGGCCGCGCACCGATCTCGGGTTTAGCCGAGATCGGCATCGTTTGATGCGCAAGTCGGCCAAGGCCGACTTGCGGGCGCGGCCCTCGAAGGGCGACGGCCACGGCATCGGCCGATCATCCTTCGAGGCTCGCTTCGCTCGCGCCTCAGGATGACGGGTCTGGTGTTGAAGCGGATAGGTGCTTAGGCCGCGAGCGGGGTGTGCCCGGCGAGGTCCGGCGCCTCGGTCCGCTCGTGGGCGTGCTTGGCGCGCCATTTCGGTCCCGGGCCGCGCATGTAGTGGAGTTCCGGCTGGTAGGGATCGAAGGCCTCGCGGAAGTTCCGCCACAGCATGGCCAGGCCCGCCGAAATCGTCGGTCCCTGTTTGCTTGTCTTGGCCATGGCGTGCTCCGCCGGTTGATCTTGCGGGCTTCTCGGTGCCCGACCCTTGGTCGCCTCGGAAAGCGCCCGGGTTCAACATCGATCATCGATCGGAATTCGTTAAAAACTGCTTCTAATTTGGCTCGCTGTTTCCCCTCAATGTCGCGATACCGGCGGACAGCCTTTCCAAAGCCTTGCCTCGATCCCGACAATTCTCTGCGGTTGGGGGCCGTTGACCGCCGCGCGCGGCACCTTGCCCTCCCGGGCCCGGGCCGCTACATCAGCCTCGAATTTCCCGACATCGGGTCGAGGCTGGACCGGGCGCCCGCGCGCGGCATTGCCCATCGGCGCGATTTCCGGCGGGTTCCAAAGGCTTTCCAGGGGACGTCATGAACGGCCGCCAGTTCGTCTATCACATGCATGGTCTGTCCAAGACCTATCCGGGCAATCGCAAGGTGCTCGAGGACATCAACCTGTCCTTCTATCCGGACGCCAAGATCGGCGTGCTCGGCCTCAACGGCTCCGGCAAGTCCACGCTGCTCCGCATCATGGCGGGCATCGACCAGGACTTCACCGGCGAGGCCTGGGTCGCGGAGGGCGCGCGCGCCGGCTTCCTGCCGCAGGAGCCCCAGCTCGATGCCGACAAGAGCGTGCGCGGGAACGTGATGGAGGGGGTGGCCGCCTCGAAGGCGATCCTCGACCGCTATAACGAGCTCGCCATGAACTACTCCGACGAGACCGCGGAGGAGATGACGAAGCTGCAGGACGAGATCGAAGCCAAGGGCCTGTGGGATCTCGATTCCAAGGTCGACCAGGCGATGGACGCGCTGCGCTGCCCGCCCGACGACGCCGACGTCAGCACGCTGTCGGGCGGCGAGAGGCGCCGCGTCGCGCTCTGCCGGCTCCTCCTCGACCAGCCCGACCTGCTGCTGCTCGACGAGCCCACCAACCATCTCGACGCCGAGACGGTCGCCTGGCTCGAAGGCCATCTACGCAACTATCCGGGCGCGATCCTGATCGTGACCCACGACCGCTACTTCCTCGACAACGTCACCGGCTGGATCCTCGAGCTCGACCGCGGGCGCGGCATTCCCTACCAGGGCAACTACTCCTCCTGGCTCGGGCAGAAGCAGAAGCGGCTGGAGCAGGAGGGCCGCGAGGAAGCGGCCCACCAGAAGACGCTCGCGCGCGAGCAGGAGTGGATCGCCGCCTCGCCGCGCGCCCGCCAGGCGAAATCCAAGGCGCGCTACCAGCGCTACGAGGAGCTGCTGGCCAAGGCGAACGAGAAGGGACCGCAGACCGCGCAGATCGTCATTCCGGTGACGGAGCGGCTCGGCCAGAACGTGGTGGAGTTCAACGGACTCACCAAGGGGTTCGGCGACAACCTGCTGATCGACGACCTCACCTTCAAGCTGCCGCCCGGCGGCATCGTCGGCGTGATCGGCCCGAACGGCGCCGGCAAGACCACGCTGTTTCGCATGATCACCGGCCAGGACAAGCCCGACGGCGGCACCATCAAGATCGGCGAATCGGTCCACTTCGGCTACGTCGACCAGTCGCGCGACTCGCTCGACGGCAAGAAGAGCGTGTGGGAGGAAATCTCCGGCGGGCTCGACCAGCTCCAACTCGGCAAGCGCGAGATCAATTCGCGCGCCTACTGCGGCGCCTTCAACTTCAAGGGCGCCGACCAGCAGAAGAAGGTCGGCACCCTGTCGGGCGGCGAGCGCAACCGCGTGCATCTCGCAAAGATGCTCAAGTCGGGCGCCAACCTGCTCCTTCTCGACGAGCCCACCAACGACCTCGACGTCGACACGTTGCGCGCGCTCGAGGAGGCGCTCGAGGATTTTGCCGGCTGCGCCGTCATCATCAGCCACGACCGCTGGTTCCTCGACCGCATCGCGACCCACATGCTGGCCTTCGAGGGCGACAGCCACGTCGAATGGTTCGAGGGCAACTTCCAGGATTACGAGGCCGACAAGATGCGGCGGCTCGGGACGGACTCAACCATCCCGACGCGCATCAAGTACAAGAAGTTCACGCGCTGAGGAGCCTGTCGCATGACCAACGCGATGATGGCCATATATCCCTACCGGCATGAAGGGCTTTGGGTCTTCGACGACGATGGCGCCGGACTGGTTCGCGAGCCCTTCGTGGTGGGCATGTCCGAAATGATCGATGTCCTCGTTAGCGGGATTCCGAATGCGTCGGAGGGGTTTCGGCTGCTCTTCTCGGCGCAGCCTTTTCCTGGATTCCAGGAAGAGCTCGTCTGGGTGCGCGGCGAACATGACGGCAATTGGTACCGGTGGGAAAAGCACGGCGCCGAGGGATGGCTGTGTCCGGCGCTGCTAAAGTATTTCGACAAGGCGCCGAAAAAAATTTACGCGCGGGCCGAGTCGAAGTGATCGCTGCGGGCGCTGGTGTTCCGCGTTAAAGCCTTCTTTACCGGCCACGCTCCGTTTCCGATTCGTGCGACGTTGCAGGAACGTTCTTCGATGATTCGCATCCTGGAGAAACTTATCCCCGCGTTAATCGCGGCGGTGCTGATCGCATTCGCGCTCGGCGCGCCCGCGCGCGCAGATGCGGCGTTCGACACGTTCCTCCAGTCGCTGTGGCCCGAGGCGCAAAAGCTCGGCGTCGCGCGCTCCACGTTCGATGCCGCGATCCGCGGGCTCGACCCCGATCTCAGCCTGCCCGATCTCGTCATTCCGGGCCGCAAGGCGGAGCCGCCCGGCCAGGCCGAGTTCGTGCAGACGCCGGCGGACTATCTCAAAGAATCGTCGTTCGACCGGCTCGCCGCGCAGGGGCGCAAGCTCCTCGAGCAGCACCGCGCAACGCTACTGCGCATCGAGCAGGAATTCGGCGTGCCGCCCGCTGTGGTGCTCGCGATCTGGGGCCGCGAGAGCGCCTATTCGACCCGCTACGGCGGCCGCGACGCCATCCGCGTGCTGGCGACGCAGGCCTATACGGGCCGCCGCAAGGACATGTTCCGCGGCGAGCTCCTCACCGCGCTCAAGATGCTGCAGGACGGCGTGCCGCGTGCGCAGATGCGCTCGTCCTGGGGCGGCGCCATGGGGCTCACCCAGTTCCTGCCGTCCGAGTTCTACAAATACGGCGTCGATTTCGACGGCGACGGCCGCGCCGACATCTGGACGTCGGTGCCCGACGCGCTCGCCTCGGCGGCGAAGCAGCTCGCCGGCAAGGGCTGGCAGCGCAACAAGCCCTGGGCCTACGAGGTGCGCGTCCCGGCCGGCATCGACTGCACCATCGCGGATCCCGATCGCAAGCAGCCGCTCGCCGAATGGCTCAAGCGCGGGTTCACGCTCGCCTACGGCCGCAAGCCGCGCCCGGAAGATCTCTCGGAGCAGGCCTCGCTGCTGCTGCCGGCCGGCATCTATGGTCCGGGCTTCCTGATCTTTCCGAACTACTACGTGATCAAGGACTACAATTTCTCCGACCTCTACGTGCTGTTCGTCGGCCACCTGTCCGACCGCATCGCCGATCCGCGGCCGTTCGAGAAGCCGTGGGGCCAGGTGGTGCAGCTGCGCACCGCGCAGCTCGAGGAGATGCAGAAGCGCCTCACCGCGCTCGGCCTCTACAACGACAAGCTCGACGGCAAGGCCGGCATGAAGACGCGCCTCGCGCTCGGCGCGTACCAGAAGGCGAACCGCCTGCCGCTCGACTGCTGGCCGACCGCCGCGGTGCTCGACCACATGCGGGCGCGATGACGGTCAAAAACAAACCGGCCGGCTCGCAGGAGCCGGCCGGTCGATGAGCTGCCGTGCGGTCAGCTCAAATCCGTGCTCAGGGGCAGAAGAACCGCGGACGGGTGTAGCGGACATTGCCCCATTGATCGACGAACTGGCGACGGGCCCAGTAGCCGCCGGGGCAGCCCACCGGATAGGGCTCCGCATATCCGTAATAGGGATCGTAACCCACGACCGGCGCATAGCCGGGATACGGATAGGCCGGACGGCTGGCGATCGCGCCGCCGATGATGCCGCCGACGATGGCGCCGCCGATGGCGGGGCCGACCCAGCGCTGAGCATTGGCGGTCGACGGCGCTGCGGTGGTGGCCAAGCCGATAACGGCAGCCGCAGCCAGGGCAGTCAGGGTTTTCGTCATGTGGTCCCTCGTGGGGTGGGTGGGGCGATCGGCGGACACCGAGCGCGATTCACGGCAGATTCCATAGTACGGATAAGTGGAACCCGGGAGAAGGAACCCGGGCAATTTGTCGGAAATTTGTTTGCGGTATGCCGCTATGCACAAAAAAGCGAAGGCTCCGCGGTCGCCCGCGGAGCCTTCGCCTGTTTTTGGGCTTGGCTTGCCCGGTCAGTAGCAGACCCGGCGGAAGCGCCAGCCGTACGGCGTCCAGATGCGCTGACGGTAGCACCCGCCATACGCATAGGAGCCGCCGTAGTAGCCGCCGTAGTAGGCCGGGCTGTAGCCGCCGTAGTAGGCCGGGCGATAGCCGCCGTAGTAGGCCGGGGCGTAACCGCCGTAGTAGTACGACGGGTAGCCATAGCCATAGGCTGAGCCGGCGAGCGCGCCGCCGATGAGCGCGCCTGCGGCCAAGCCGATGCCCACGCCGCCCCATCCCCATCCACCTCCCCAACGTGCTTCCGCCTCTTTCGGTGCGGCGACCGCACCGATGCTGATCGTTGCGACAGCCGCTAGAGTGAGGAGCATCTTTCTCATGGTTGATACCTCGCGCTGATTGCTCGGTAGCTCATGACCAACGTTGCTTTGCAGGCCTAGTTCCGGATTTGCCGCGCGCATTTGCGGAAAGTTGAAGGGGACGGAACAGCCTGCGGCGCGTGGCATTCGACGCGTTCGTTCCTTGGTGGCGCCGAACGCTTTGGCGCGTTCATCTGGCGTTCATCTGCTCGCGCTTGGTCGCGGACTGACATTCCGGCTGCACAATCAGAGCGTCATAATGTCTATCCTGCCAGCTTGACGCGCATGGCCGTTGCGCCAAGGATAGGCGCATTGCCAGCCGAAGCGAGGGCTCCATGAAAAGCGTCCGATCCTTTGCGGCCGTCACGGCGACCGCGCTCGTTGTCATTGCCGGCATCTGGTCCATGGCCGGCGCGCAGAACGCGCCGAACAGGCCGCCGCTGCCGTTCCCCTCGAACTACGATTTCCCCGCCACCAACCTGCAGGCGCTGATCGACAAGCGCGATGTCGCCGGCCTGCGCCGCCACGGCTGGTACCTCTGGGCCGGCCTCAATCAGCCCGGCTACGATCGCTGGCCGATCTGGCGATCCTGGCACATCCCGACCCAGCTGTTTCCCTCGCCGCCCGGCGCGGCGGAGCAGCCCAGGCGCACGAGCCGCGCCAGCCTCGTGCTGAACAACGCGCCGACCGACGGCAACGCGCCGATCAATCTCGCCATTCCGGTCTATTTGATTCCGCAGGCGGTGCGCGACAAGCACAAGGAGGCGCTCAAGAACATCACCGAGTCCGCGATGATCCCGGACGGCGAGAATTTCCAGAATAACGGCGATCTGATGCTCGTCGCCGAGCCTTACAGCCAGCCCTCGTTCGAATTCCTCCAGAGCAACCAGCTTTATTTGCAGAGCAAGCTGCAGGCGCTCTTGAGCGGCGGCAGCAAGGTCATTCCGCCGGGACCCAATACGACGATCGTGCTCAAGCACATGTACTGGCCGGTCAAGCGGCACGGGCTGACGGCGCTGCCGGTGGCGGACATGAGCCGCTACGACAAGCCGGCGGTTCCGGACACGACCTATGTGGGTTTCGAGAACATGGAACGCTGGCCGAATGCCGTGGCCATCGATCCCGAACGCCGTCTGCGGCCCAAGCGGCGCGCGGACGTCACCTATCTCCACGACGTCGCGCATCCCTACAGCGGTCAGGGTCCGTTGCAGCCGTGGGGGCCGAACAAGTATCGCAATGTCCGCGTCGTTCCGATCAGCAACTTCTACTACAAGCAGATCTCGAAGCAGGAATACGATTCATTCAGCACCTATGACCGCGTGCTGCTCGACGCCTCGTTCTATTGGGTGCACAAGCGGCTGTTCGAGCCCGGCGACTATCTCGTCGCGGTGGCGAGCCACATCGTGACCCGCGAAATCGGTCAATGGACGCTGCAGACCGTGTGGTGGTACGACCGGCCGAACGACACGATCTACTCCGCCGACCGGCCCGATATTCCCGGCGCGATCGGTCCGTGGCGGCATTATCTTCTCAACATCGAGTACGGGTTGACCACGCATCCCGGCACCAACGAGCTGCCGATCACGTACAATCCGTATATCGAGCTGGCCTCGCATCCGGTCGTCACCAACTGCCGCAACTGCCACATCCGCGCGGCCTGGCCGAACGGCCAATACATGCAGACGCCGGGGCCCGATGCGCTCGCCAATATCGGCCCTGACGACCCAACCCTGTTCAGCGGAAAGCTGCGCACCGATTTTCTCTGGACGATTCCCGATCGGGCGCGGTGAGCGGCGGCCGACGCCCGACGTACCCGGTCACGGGATCGGCAGCAGCGGCGTCTTGCCAGGGGGGAGCTGCATATCGACGGCGGCGAGCATTGCCGCCGTCCCGGCGTAGTTGCCCATCAGCTGCACGAGCTCGACGAGCTTGCGCGGGCCGAACGCTGCCTTGAGCTTGGCGAACAGCTCGGAGCTCACCTTGTGGTCGCGCCACAGCGCACGGCCGAGTTCGATCACCACCGCGTCCGCTTCGTCGAGTCCCGCAGTGCTGCGGCGGAATTTGATCACGTCGATGACGTTTGCCGGCACGCCTTCCTTGAGCGCCTCGGGCTCGTGCGCCAGCCACTCGAACTGGCTGTCCATCTCGCGCGCGGTCGCGAGGATCGCGATCTCGCGGATGCGCGGCGAAAAGCCGGCCTCGAAGCGCAGGTAGCGGTTGATCGCCTGCAGATGCGCGGTCGTGCGCGGGCTGTAGAGCTGTATGCCCGCGGGCCCCCGCAGACCGACGATGTTGGCGCCCGGCGTCGAGGCGCGGTCGAAGGTGGCGCGCGCCGCCTCGTCGAGCTCCTCGCGCTTGAGCAGCGGCAGGCGAAAGCCCGATTGCGGGTCGATGTCCGATGGCATGCTTGCCCCCATGTTTGGCGATGCGGCGGTCTGCGCGGGCGCCGGAGATGCCCAGCCCAGAAGCGCGCACACGCCGACGACCGCCGGATGATAGCTGCGCCATTCGCGCATGACCCGTCCTCCCGATTGCTCAAGACGGCGAGCTTACTGCCTTGCTGGCCGTGCGGTGAAGGCGCATCGTCACTTATCGGCATATGCGTGAACGGAGGGCAATCATGCGTACGAGCGACCGCAGGGATTTCATCAAGCAGAGTCTGGCGCTGGCAGGCACTGCCGGCGTGCTCGCCTCCGGGCTCGCGCCGCTCGCGCGCGCGCAGACGGCGCGGCCGTTCCGCCGGCCGGGCCGCTGGGACGACAGCTTCATCTTCGAGCGCAAGCCGTTCACCTGGCCCGGCAACAAGACGCTTGCCGTCTGGGTCGCGCCCAATGTCGAGGTATGGAATTACGATTCCGCCTTCGGCGTGCAGATCTCGCCGAACGCCTCGGGCCACGTGCCGGACGCGATCAACTACGGCTGGCGTGAATACGGCATGCGCGTCGGCCTCTGGCGCTTCGCCGACGTGCTCGACGGGCTCGGCATCAAGGCGACGGTCGCGCTCAATTCCGGCGTATGCGAGCAGCATCCCAAGGCCGTCGAGGAGATGAAGAAGCGCGGCTGGGAGTTCATGGGCCACAACATCTCCAACAGCGAGCTGCTCTCCGGCCTCGCGCCCGACAAGGAGCGCGAGGTGATCGGCAGCGTGCTCTCAACCATCGAGAAGGCGACGGGACGCAAGGTGCGCGGCTGGCTCGGCGCCGGGCTCACCGAGACCCACAACACGCTCGACATCCTGGCGGAGGAGGGCGTGGTCTATTGCGGCGACTGGAACGCGGACGACCAGCCGTTCCCGATGAAGGTGAAGAGCGGCAAGCTCTTCGGGATTCCCTACTGCATGGAGATAAACGACATCGGGCTCTTCATGCGCAAGGGCTATACCGGCGAGCAGTACTATCGCACGGTGATGGACCAGTTCGAGCAGCTCCTGGCCGACAGCCGCAAGCAGCCGCGCGTGCTGGGCATCCCGCTGCATCCGATGATCACCGGCCAGCCGCTGCGCATAAAATATCTCCAGCGCACGCTCGCCGACATCAAGAAGAGCGACCGCGTCTGGTTTGCCACCGGCAGCGAGATCATCGACGCCTATCAGAAGGCGACCGCGACGGGGTGAGGGGGCGCCTCCGCGAGTCTGAGCCGCTCAGAATCGCGGAGGCGCCCCCTCACCCCGACCCTCTCCCCGCAAGCGGGGAGAGGGAGCGCGGGCGCCGTGCGCTAGCTTCCTTTAAAAAACCTATTCGCCGGCCGCGGCAAACCAAGATTCTCCCGCAGCGTCTTGCCCTCGTACTCGCGGCGAAAGAGGCCGCGGCGCTGCAGCTCGGGCACCACCTTGTCGCAGAAATCGTCGAGCCCGCCCGGCAGATAGGGGAACATGATGGTGAAGCCGTCGGACGCCTCGGTCTCCACCCATTCCTCCATCTCGTCCGCGATGGTCTTTGCGGTGCCGACCATCGCGAGTCCCGCGTAGCCGCCCATGCGCTGCGCGAGCTGGCGTACCGTCAGGTTCTCGCGTTTCGCCAGCGCGATCGCGCGCTCGCGGCCGCTCTTGCTGGCGTTCGTCTCGGGAACGTCCGGCAGGGGCTTGTCCGGATCGAACTTCGAGGCGTCGTGGCCGAGCGCGATCGAGAGCGAGGCGATCGAGTTGGCGTAATCGACCAGGCTGTCGAGCTTCTGGCGCTTGGCGCGCGCCTCCTCGACGGTGTCGCCGACCACCACGAAGCAGCCCGGCAGGATCTTCATGTGCTCGCGCTTGCGGCCGAGCTTCTCCATGCGGCCCTTCACGTCGGCGTAGAACTTGCGGCCGACCTCGATGTTCGCCTGCGCGGTGAACACCGCCTCGGCGGTCTCGGCGGCGAGCTGGCGGCCGGCCTCCGACGCGCCCGCCTGCACGATCACCGGCCAGCCCTGCACCGGCCGCGCGATGTTGAGCGGGCCGCGCACCGAGAGATATTTCCCCTTGTGGCCGAGCACGTGCATCTTGGCGGGGTCGAGAAAGATGCCGTGCTCGACGTCGCGCACGAAGGCGTCGTCCGCCCAGGAATCCCACAGGCCGGTCACCACGTCGTAGAACTCGCGCGCGCGGTCGTAGCGCTCGCCGTGCTCCATGTGCTCGTCGAACCCGAAATTGAGCGCGGCGTCCGGATTGGAGGTGGTGACGATGTTCCAGCCGGCGCGGCCGTTGCTCAGATGGTCCGGTCACCTGCGAGAGCGCCGAGAGCAGCGTGAACGGCTCGAACGACGTCACCGTGTGGCTGCGCTTGAGCGCATCGACCGGCATGTTGAGCACGGCCATGTGGTCGGCCATGAAGAAGGCGTCGAATTTCGCGCGCTCGAGCGCCTGGATGAAGCGCCTGGTGTGGGCGAAGTTGAAGTTGGCGTCGGGAAACGCGCCGGGATAGCGCCAGGCGCCGGTATGGATGCTCGCCGGCCGCATGAAGGCGCCGAGCCGCAATTGCTTCGCCATTCGTGTACTCCGTGCGCCGCCGGACGTGCGCCGGCGACGCCCGCGAATATAGGCGCGCCGGCGCCCGAGGGAAGCCGGGCGCCATACCCTTGGTTGCGGGCCGGGGCGCTCCTATAATCCCGCCCGTGACTTCATCTATTGCCAGGGAGTGGTGTCATGCGTCGTAAATATGCGTTTCTCGGAATTCTTGCCGCCGGATGTTTCGCGGCGGCCGTGCTCGCGCCGGGCCTCGGCCACGCGCAGGACGCGGCGGCGAAAGTGAAGGCCTCGATGGCGCTTCTCAAGGGCGAGGCGCAGAAGCTCGGGCCGGCCAAGCTCGAAGGCACCGACAAGGTCGCCGACAAGGACGTGCCGGCGCTTTATCTCGGCACCACCAAGGTGAATAATAATTTCACGCTGGTCGACGCCGTGGTGAAGGAGATGGGCGGCACCGCCACGCTGTTCGTCAAGAGCGGCGACGATTTCGTGCGCGTCTCCACCAACGTGAAGAAGGACGACGGCTCGCGCGCCATCGGCACGATCCTCGACCCGAAAGGCAAGGCGATCGTCGCCATCCGCGCCAACGAGCCGTTCTACGGCGAGGTCGACATCCTCGGAAAACTCTACGTGACAGGCTACGAGCCGATGCGCGACGCCGCGAACAAGGTCATCGGCATTTATTATGTGGGGTATGTGAAGTAGTAACTCGCCGCTCCTGTCACGGCGCACCGCCTATCTCCGCCCTCATCCTGAGGAGCGTGTCCTCGCGCAGCGAGGACACGCGTCTCGAAGGACGAGGGCGGCCGAGGGGGCGCCGCTTGTAATGCTGGGCCCATGGTTCGAGACGCGCGGGCTTTGCCCGCGCTCCTCACCATGAGGGAGTCGCGTGGTGCGAGGTCGTGACAGAGTGATGTAGCGCCTCCTACCTCTGCTCCAGCCCCGCGGCTTTGCGCACGGCTTCCCAGCGCGCGAGCTCGTTCGTCATCAGCTGGCCGAAGGCTTCCGGCGTGGAGCCTTGCACCACCACGCCCGCGGTGGTGAGGCGCTCGCGCACCGCGGGCTCGGCGATGATCGCGTTGAGCGTCTTGTTGAGCTTGGCGATCACCGCGGGCGGCGTGCCGCGCGGCGCGAACAGGCCGTACCACGTCGTCACGTCGTAGCCCGGCAGCAGGCCCGACTCGATCGCCGCCGGCACGTTCGGCACTGCCGGGAAGCGGTCCTTGCCGGTGACCGCGAGCGCCTTGAGCTGGCCGCTCTGCACCTGACCGAGCACGGCCGAGACGGTCTCGAACACCACGTCGACCTGGCCGGCGAGCAGCGCCGTGGTCACCTCCGGCGAGGTGCGGAACGGCACGTGCAGCATGTCGACGCCCGCGGTCTGCTTGAACAGCTCGGCGGCGAGGTGCTGCGTCGCGCCGTAGCCGGGCGTGCCGAACACGATCTTGCCGGGCTTCGCTTTGGCGGCCGCGATCAGCTCCTTGACGGTGCTCGCCGGAAAGTCCGGACGCGTCACCATCATGAGGCCGGCGGTTGCGATCTGCGTCACCGGATCGAACGCGGTGCGGGTGTCGTAGCGCAGCCCCTTGTTCATCACCGCGGCGATGATCTGGCCCGCCGTCATGATGCCGAGCGTGTAGCCGTCCTTGTCGGCGCGCGCGACCGCTTCGTTGCCGAGCGTGCCGGCGGCGCCCGGCCGGTTCTCGATCACGACCGACTGGCCGAATTTCTCCTGCATCGCCTGCGCCAGGATCCGGCCGACGATGTCGGTGCCGCCGCCCGGCCCGAACGCGACGATGATGCGGATGGTCTGCTGCGGCCATTCCTGCGCCGCCGTGGGCAGGGCGAAGGCGACGATGGCGGCCGCGATGGTCAGTATTCGGCAGATCATGATGTTTCTCTCCACGCGCCCCGCATTCGCTCGCGCTGCGGCGGGAGTATATAGTGCCGGTCGCACTCGGGAATGTTTGAAAACGCCACACCACCATGCCGATCGTCGCAGGCCTCGTACTGTTGATCCTGCTCGCGGTCGTGTTCGGCCCGCAGGTGTGGGTCCATCACGTGCTGCGCCGCCACGGCGCCGACCGGCCCGATCTGGCCGGCACCGGCGGCGAGCTTGCGCGCCATCTGCTCGACGAGGCGGGCCTGCACAGCGTGAAGGTCGAGACCACCGACCGCGGCGACCATTACGATCCGGAGGCGCGGGCGGTGCGGCTCCTGCCGCAGCATCACGACGGCCGCTCGGTCGCCGCCGTCGCGGTCGCGGCGCACGAGGTCTCGCACGCGGTCCAGCACGCGCGCGGCGAGCGCGCCTTCGCGGCGCGCGTCGCGCTCGTCGGCAAGCTCGTGTGGATCGACCGCGCCGCCACCGCGATCATGCTGCTGGCGCCGGTCGTGTTCATCCTGGTGAAGGCGCCGGCGCTGTTCGCGCTGCAGATCTTCGCCGGTGTGCTGCTCCTCGGCATGCACGTGGTGGTGCACGTGGTGACGCTGCCGGTCGAGCTCGACGCGAGCTTTGCCAAGGCGCTGCCGCTGCTCGCGCGCGGCCAGTATCTCTCGCCCGCCGACCTGCCGGCCGCCCGCACCGTGCTGCGCGCCGCCGCCTGGACCTACGTGGCCGCCGCGCTCGCCACGCTGCTCAATGTGGCGCGGTGGTTTCGCGTGCTGCGGTTTTGACTCTCTCCGCCCTCATCCTGAGGAGCCTGTCTTCGCGCAGCGAAGACAGGCATCTCGAAGGAGGAGGGCGGCCGGTGCGCTCGTGGCCCATGGTTCGAGACGCGCGGCTTCGCCGCGCTCCTCACCATGAGGCAGAGAGAGGGAGAGTCACCTCACCGGCACGATGGCGCCGAAATGCGCGACGTCCATCGCCTCCATGAAGGCGTCGCCGGCGCGGTAGGTGCGGGTGCCGTGCGGCCCGTAGTCGACGGTCAGCTCGCCTTCCAGCATGTAGGCGAAGAGCGGCACGCCGTGCTTGTGCACGATGGTCTTTTCCCCGGGCGCGATGACGACGATCGAGGCCGTCACCTGCGCGGGCCCGCTCGTCGGATAGCGCAGCGTCTCGCCGACGATGCTGGTGCCGGTCGCAAGCAGCGCCGTGGCGGGATAGCCGCGGTCCTGCGCATGGCCTGCGACGGGAACGAACGCGAGGAGGGCGAGTGCGGCGACGAGGTTGCGGTGGGGCATTGGAGCGACCTTCTTCGTAGGGTGGGTTAGGCGCGAAGCGCCGTAACCCACCGGCGGAGGTGCCATTTGCTATGCCGGCGGCGGCACCGGCACCTCGTGCACCTTCATGGCGAGCGACACGGAGGTGTAGTAGCCGAGCAGGATGAGCACCTCGGCGATGCCCTCGCGGCCCAAAACTTTTTCGATCTCGCCGAACTCGGCGTCCGACAGCTTTGCGCCGCCGACCAGCGCGGCGGCGAAGCGGTGCACGGCGCGCTCGTGCGGATCGCTGAGCTTCGGATCGTGGCCCGCCAGGATCGCGTTGATGATGTCGTCCGAGAGCCCCGCCGCCTTGCCGGCCTTGATGTGCGCCGCCCTCACGTAGTTCGCGTCCCAGTGCTGCGCGATCACCAGGATGCCGATCTCCACCTCGCGGGTGGAGAGCGACGAGCGCTTGTTCAGGTACGTGCCGATGTGCTCCATGCCGGCCGCCACGGTCGGCGAATGGATCCACACCTTGTACGGCCCGAGGATGCGGCCGCGGCCGGCGGTGAGCTTGTCGAAGACGTCCTTCTGCTCGGCGGTGAGCTGTTCGGGCGGCAGTTCGAGGAGGCGGGACATCGAGGGAGTCCTTGGAATGTGGCCCGGCGGGGCCCATATGAGGACCATGCCGTCGGGGCGAGAGCGGCCAGCGTAGCCCGGATCGAGCGGCCGCGACATCCGCCGTGGAGGCGGCCGCCGGCGCGCAGCGCGGGCCGAATCGCAACCATTTGTTGCTCGACCGCCCCCGGCGCACTACGCTGCGGCATTCCAGCCGAAGCTCCGATTCGCACTCGCGCGTCCGAACGGACGCGCCAACAGGAGACGACATGGCCGATCATTCGAAGAAGAACGAGGCCTACCAGCAGTTCAAGAAGCTGCAGCGCGTCGAAGAGGGCAAGAAGGCGACGGCCGAATACGAGGCCCAGGGCATCGCCTTGCGCGCCAAGACCGAGAAGCTGAGGGCGCTGCGGCTGGCGCGCGACGCGGCCGAGCAGGCGGCGGCGCCGGCGGCTGCACCGGCGAAAAAGAAGAAGGTCGCCAAGCACACAACAACTGAGGCCGCGGGCGTCCTGCGTTTCCTACTCGAAGATCGCCACCGCGCGCACCGGCGAGCCGGTGCCCTCGCGCCACTTGAGCGGCAGGCAGATGAAGCGAAAAAGGCCCTGGCCGAGCAGCGCCTCGAGATTGCACAGGCTCTCGAGATGCGTGATGTCGAGCTCCAGGCACGCCTTGTGCACAAGCGAGTTGACGTCGCCCTCCGGTCCCGGCCGCATCGAGTCGATGCCGAAATGCACGATGCCCTGCTTCGCCAGCCATTCGGTGGCGGCGACGTTCACCCCCGGATTGTCGGTCGAGTAGGCCTTGCCCGGAAACGTGCGCGCATGATGCCCGGTGCACAGCAGCACCGTGCCGCGCTTCGGGACGGCTAAGCCCGCCTTCTTCACCGCCAGCTCGAGGTCTTCCGGCGTGATCTCGGCGCGCGGCTTGATGTGGCGCAGGTCGATGCAGATGCCCGGCACGATGCAGTTCTCGAGCGGGTACTCGTTGATCGGCGTGCCCCTCTTGCCGAAGTGGCGCGGCGCGTCGATGTGGGTGCCGCCGTGGTCCGGCATGGTGAAGTACATGACGCTGTTGCCCTGCACGCGGCCGGAATCCTCGAAGGCCTCCTCGTGGGTCTTCCAGACGCCGTGGATGATCGGCGGCTGTCCCGGATAGGACGGCGTGCGGTGATAGAGCTCGCGGCTCAGGTCGACGATTTTCATGGGGGGATTTGCTCCGTGCTGTGCGGCTCGACGGTAGGATGGGTTGACCCCCGCGCAAAGCGGGGGGAAACCCATCGCGGACGCCGCCGGTGCGGCGATGGGTTTCGCTCCGAACTTACGAAATTATCTCAAATTCGACTCAAAAGCGTAGGGCGCGTGAAAGATGTTGCGCGTAGAGGTGGAGACACGGTCGCATGTGATCAGATGGCGGGCTCCGAACGCCTGAACCCGCCACATCGGCGTGTGTGTCGAAAACCAGTTCACCCGTGGAGGGCGGATTGACCCGAGGCGTGCTCCGGAACCTCAGGAAGACGAAACGCACACGTCGACGCCAGGCGGCCTGGGTCGTGCTGGACGGCGGCTGCGCCAAGCTGCCGTGCGTTTTGTGGGACGTTTCGGAGACGGGCGCGCGCATTGCGGCCGCCCACGGAAGCGCGCTGCCCGACGTGTTCGGCCTCTTTCTGAGCAACGATGGCAAGTCGCGCCGCTTCTGCCAGGTGGTATGGCGGAGAACAGGCCAGCTCGGCGTGCGTTTCGTCGAGGATTCGGTCGCGAACATCGACCTGGATCCGAGGCCGTCCTGGATGCGGCGCAAGCCGGCATCCTTGCCGGTGGCGAAGAATTCCGCGCAGTCACACGCGGTGCAAACGAGCGATCTCTTGCTGCCGGGGTGTGGGCCGTGGATCTCATCGGACGAAGAGGACAAGAAGTCCTCGTTCCGGTTGTCATGGATCGCCTGCGGCATGCTGATCATGCTCGTGGCCGCAACCGGCCTGTTCGGTTTGGCTTACTTTCTGGACCAGGCCGATTGGGCCGTTGCGGTTTGCACCGGCGCGGAGAGTTTTTGCCAGCATCCGGAATGGTCGGGGGTTGGCGCTGTTGCGATGTTCGGCGTCTATCTCGCGGTCAGGGGAATGGAATAGTGCTGTAGGATGGGTTGAGCGCCAGCGAAACCCATCATGGGCACTTCATTCGTCATGGCCGGGCTTGTCCCGGCCATCCACGTCTTCCCTGTTGGCGCTGCCGCAAAGACGTGAATGCCCGGCACAAGGCCGGGCATGACGGTGCGATTTATTTCTGCGGCTCGACGGTGCGCTGCTCGACCACCACGAGCCCGGCCGGCAGCGCGCCGCTGCGCAGCAAGATGGCGAGATCGTTCGCCTGCTCGACCGAAAAGCCGCCGGAGATCTGGCCCGAGCCGCCCAAAATCGGCTCGCGGATGACCGGCGCCATGATGACATCCTGGTCGAGCACGATCGCGAACGGCCGCCCGACGTTCTCCTGCGTGATGCGGCCGAACTCCTTGGCGCCGGCCGTGGTGAAGCGGAACGCGATCACTGGTTCCTGCGTGCGGTGATCGATGATCGCCGTTGCCTCGAGCAGTTCCTTGCCGCCCATCAGCACCTGCTTGTGGACGAGCAGCGGCTCCTTGCTCTTGTCGTAGAGCACCTCGGACTCGAGCGGCGGGCGGGAGCGCAGCGCGTCCGCCGGGGTCATCGACACGTCGACCAGGCGGAAGGTGAGCTCGGCGCGCGCGGTGAGGAGCGCGAGGCGCGCGGGCTCGGTGACGCCGGGCAGCAGCACCACGATGCGGTCGCTGTCGTCCGCGCGCACGTCCGCCGGCGCGATGCCGAGCTCCTTGACGCGCAGCCGGATGACGTCGATCGCCTGCTCGCGCGCGCCGCGCAGACGAGCGCCGAAGTCTGCGGTCGTGGGCGCGAGCGTGATGACGCCGCCGCCCATCTCGTGCAGGTCGATGGTGGCGCGCCCGAAGAATTCGCCGAGCGCGTTCTTGGCCCTGTCCACATCGGCCTCGCGCAGCCGCATCTCGACGCTGCCGTCGCGCACGTTCGGACGGCCGGCCCAGGGAATGCCCGCCTCGCGCAGCGCGCGGCGCGTGTCGTCGCGCATCGTCTCGATCACGGCGGGGCGCAGCCGGCCGGAGTCGATCTGGAGGATCATGCGGGTGCCGCCGCGCTGCGCCAGCGCGTCCTCGGCGGCCTTGGCGTTGGTTTCGACGGGCGGCGCGCCAAAAACGCGCGCGCGCAGCCAGTCCCAGCGGCTGGTTTCGGCCGCGCTGGGAAGCGCGAACGTCACGGCGAGGACGAGCGTCGAGGCGAACGAGGCGAAGCGGCGCATGGGCATGGTCTCAATGGGATCGCCCAGCGGGCAGGGGTGCCCGCTGGGCTTTGGTTTTGGGTCGCATCGGGGCGGCGGAAGGTTCACGTAGGATGGGCTGAGCGCAGCGAAACCCATCATGGGCCTTGCCGCGTGGCTATGGGGGCCGCGCGGCTTCGCTGCGCTCAGCCTATCCTACGAACTCCGCCGATCCGTCCGGCCGAGCCGACCCAGGCCGAGGGACTGCCCTTCGAAGACGAGCCCCGCGCCGGGCACGCTCTCGCGCGGCAGCGTGAAGGGCACGAAGCGGCCCTCGCTCGAGCTCGGGCGCGCATTGCGCGCGGCTTCGCGCAGCTGCGTCTCGATTTGCACCAGGTAGATTTCGGCCAGCATGGTGGCGCTCCATCCGCGTTTCGCATGGGTCAGCCGGAGGAGCGGTTGGGTTCACCGGTCGCGCGGCGGACTTTGTATCGTCTGTCGCGTGCCGGTATTGTTTGTCATGTTGGCGCGGCGCACGACCTACCGCCGGTTGCGGACCGGATCCGTCCCCTGCGCGGCGCCGTTGTTCTCGTTGTTAATAACAACGGAATACAAGCCGCATTTCCGCCGCGAAACCCACTCGCGGTTGTGCGAGCATTTTCGCATCGGACATGGACGGATGCCTCGCTGCTCCGCCCAATGAAAAACCCGGCCGCCGTTTGCGGGCGCCGGGCGCAAAACTCCGTATATCATTTCGCCGTTTAGACGATTGGCGCGAGAATCGCAAGAATAAAATGCAAAATAAAATCCAAAACCGCCCGTTCTGAATCAAACCCGCCCTCATCCTGAGGAGCTCGTCCTCGCTCCGCGAGGACGAGCGTCGAGGCGAACGGGCCGAAGCGGCGCATGGGCATGGTCTCAATGGGATCGCCCAGCGGGCAGGGGTGCCCGCTGGGCTTTGATTTTGGGTCGCATCGGGGCGGCGGAAGGTTCACGTAGGATGGGCTGAGCGCAGCGAAACCCATCATGGGCCTTGCCGCGTGGCTATGGGGGCCGCGCGGCTTCGCTGCGCTCAGCC
>WNFC01005817.1_pt1 | contig 29883 bp, 26 predicted proteins | sample 5400541 | NCBI WGS metagenome assembly WNFC01 (sample SAMN13153342, study PRJNA577476) | soil metagenome | isolation source: 120 cm saprolite under Douglas fir tree site 2 hole 2 replicate 1 | place: USA:California | collected 2015-04-18
GACCGGACCGACGGCGATGCCTTCCTCGATCGCGGCAAGGATGATCGCCACCAGTTTCGCGTCATCGTCTCGCCTGAGGACGGTATGGGCCTCGGCGACCTCTCCGGCTTCACCCGCGACCTCATGAGCAAACTCGAAGCTGACCTGGGAACGAAGCTCGATTGGGTGGCGGTGAACCATTTTAATACCGGCCATCCACATGTTCATGTCATCATCAACGGTCGGGATGAGTTGGGCGAGGATCTGGTCATCAATGGCGATTACATCGCCCATGGTATTCGCGAGCGGGCAAGCGAGCTGGTGACGCTCGAACCGGCGCGGCCGGATCCAGCTGATGAGCGCCGATCCACGCAACGCCGCCGAGCAAAATGACGGTGAGCGCCGGAATAGACCAGACAACGAGCTCGATGCGGCCGGAATGGGCCCAATCGGGATGATAGACAGCGCGGCAATTGGACTGCCGAAACCAGAATGCGAACGCGAAGATGGCGGCGATCGTCGGCAATACGATCGCGAGCATGATCGCAATGGAGTCGATCAGGATTGTTTTGTCGGCGGCTCCGATCGGACCCTGTGGATCAAGGATGTTCATCGCTGAACCCGCGGATATGAGCCGGCCTATCCGCCGGCACTACTAAATAAATGGCTACTTTAGAAAAGCATCCAATGCGACCGCCCCAACTTGAAGCAATTGTACCAAAAGTTGCGGAAGCGCGAAAGAAGATGTCAGCACCGTCAGAAGATTTCAGGTCTTTTCAGGGCCGGCTAAGGCCTTAACAGATTTCAGAGCTTAAGTGTTGAAGCGGTCATCCGGCACAACTCCATGCCGGTTAGAGATCGAACAGAGCGCCCACGATTGCTACCTCAGTCACTACAGGATTCCCGACCGGGTGCTCCAAAGGCATGTATCGACCCGTAATGCGAGGGTGTCATGAGACAGAATCGCAAACCTCAAGTCTGTGATCGCTGCGGTGGACGTTTTGGCATGGTGACGCATCGCTGGTGGGGTAACAAGTTCTGCAAGCGGTCGTGCAAGGACGCATATCTCCGCGAGATTGCGCTCGACCGAGCTGCGATGGCTCGGTGGTTCGGCGTAGTGCAGTTTCACCAATAGCAATGCCAAGGAGTTCGTCTCGCGCAGCCGAGTATTTTCGGAGTACTCCCATGAGAATCGTACCACGCTTAGCATCACTAATCCTGCTCCCAATCCTGGCCTTGCCGCTACGGGCTCAGGATGTCCAAGTAGGCAGGGCGCTCGTGTGCGATACCCGGCAACAAGTGGAGCGCTTCGTCGCTCTCTATGACGGTGATTTTGACGCGGCCGTGAGCGCAGTCAACGCTGAAGTGCAAGATCAGAGCGCATGCGCCACGGCCTCCATGGCCTATCTGGTCAGTCCGCCGCTCGTAACTGAAAGGCACAAGGATGTGACCGTTCAAATCGTGCAGATCCTCGTCGTCGAAGTGATTACCAAGGACGGCGTCGCGCCCGTCGAGCCAACCAAGTTGTTTTCGGTCCTGGAGGTGGACGAGCGCGAAGCCTAGCGTACCCGGTGAGTCCCCCAGTCCCGGGTTCGCTGCGGCCGGCTCGTGTCCCCCCCCCACGGCCGGCCGCTTCTGAAGATAACACGCAGTGATCCATGACAGTTCTCGCGCAGGTCATACTTGATAAGTCATCGACCCGGCTCGACCCGTCGATACGCTACATCGACGCAAGGGCGGTCGACGCGGCTGATGGTGAAGCGACGGCGATCGCGCGACCAGCGCGGGATCGCCTTTTCGCGCGAATGGCGAGGTCTGGCCGCCTTCGCACGCTCGTGGCGATCGGCGGCCGGCCGGAGAGCCGCCAGAGCCCCGCGCTCCCCAACTGGCGGCTCTCCCCCCTTTCACTTCGAGGCTGAATCGCTGCCGCCATTGTTGAGAAGAGGAACTTGCGACGCGCATCAAAGTGACTGATCGGCTTCCGGCAAGGACAAGGATATCGATATGGGCATCGTTCGATTTGCGCTGAAATTTCCATACACGTTCTACGTCCTGGCTGCCTTCATTCTGTTTCTCGGCGCTTCCGCGATCATGGTCATGCCGGAGGACATCTTCCCGGAGATCAACATTCCGGTGGTGTCGGTGATCTGGCAGTACACGGGACTGAGCGTGCCGGAGATGGAACAGCGCGTCACCACCTACAGCCAGTACTCGATCAGTACCAGCGTGACCGGCATCAAGAACATGGAGGCGCAGACCCTCAACGGCATCTCGGTGCAGAAGATTTATTTCCAGCCCGACGTCAACCTCGACCTCGCCATCTCCCAGATCGTCTCCGCCACGAATGCGGTCCGCGCCCTCATGCCAGCGGGCATCCAGGCGCCGATCGTGATTTCATACAATGCCTCAAGCGTTCCGGTGCTGCAGCTCAGCCTGAAGTCCGACCGCCTCAACGAGCAGCAGCTCTATGACTACGGAATCTACAATCTGCGCCAGCAGCTTGCTCCGGTGCAGGGCGTGACCTTTCCGGCTCCCGACGGCGGCAAGTACCGGCAGATCATGGTCGATATCGATCCGGTCAAGCTCCAGGCCAGGGGCCTGACCCCGTCGGACGTGGTAAACGCGGTCAATGCTCAGAACCTGACCTTGCCGTCCGGTCTCGCCAAGATCGGCGACTCGCAATACACGGTGCACACCAATGCGATGCCTGTGAGCATCGACGACCTCAATAATATTCCAATCAAGTACAGCAACGGGCAGACGGTATTCCTGAGGGATGTCGGCCAGGTGCATGACGGCTGGGCCGTGCAGCAGAACATCGTCCGCAACGACGGCCGGCGCTCCGTCTTGCTGAGCGTCCTTAAGAACGGGGATGCCTCGACGGTTGCGGTCGTCAATGGAGTCCGCAAGGTCCTCGAGATCGCGCGGAAGGCGGCGCCGGCCGGGCTGAGCATCAACGAGCTGTTCGATCAGTCGAAGCTCGTCACCGCGTCGATTACCGGCGTGCTGCGCGAGGGAGCAATCGCGGCAGGACTCACCGGGCTGATGATCCTGCTGTTTCTCGGCTCCTGGCGGTCGACCCTGATCGTCCTGATCTCGATTCCGTTGTCGATCCTGACGTCGATCGTCGTCCTGTATTTCATGGGCCACACGCTCAACACCATGACGCTCGGCGGCATGGCGCTTGCGGTCGGCATTCTGGTCGACGATTCGACGGTGACGATCGAGAATACCCACCGGTTGCGCAGCGAAGGCATGACTCTGGCGGCGGCCACTCTGCATGGGTCTGCCGGCATTGCCGTACCGACAATGGTCTCGACGCTTGCGATCAGCTGCGTGTTCACCTCGGTGGTGTTCCTCGAAGGGCCCGCAAAATTCCTGTTCACCCCGCTCGGGCTCGCAGTCGTGTTCGCCATGCTGGCGTCCTATGCGCTCTCGCGGACGCTGACCCCCGTGATTATCGGCCTGCTGCTCAAGGGCGAGCACCACGGCGCGGCGGATGGCTCGGGCAACTGGTTTGCGCGCTTGCACGAGCGGTTCGAGCGCGGCTTCGCGCTGTTTCGCCGCGGCTACCTGCGCGTACTCACGATGCTGCTCAAGCGGCGGCTCATCGTCCCGGTCATCGCCGTGCTGATGCTCGGGCTTGGAGGCGTGATGTTCACCGTGGTTGGCCGCGACTTCTTCCCAACCATCGACGGGGGACAGATCAAGCTCCACGTCCGTGCACCGGCGGCGACCCGCATCGAGGCGACCGAACGCATCTTCCAGGAGGTCGAGGACAAGATCCGCGAGGTGATCCCGGAGCGCGATCGCGACCTCATCGTCGATGACATTGGCGTGCCGCAACGGGTGTTGAACCTCGCATTCACCGACGGCTCGACCATCAACGTCAACGATGGCACGATCCTGATCTCGCTGAGGGAGGGGCACGCGCCGACGGCCACCTACATGCGCAAGCTCCGCGAGGTGCTGCCGGCAGCATTTCCATCCGCGACCTTCTATTTCCAGGCCGCCGACATAATCACGCAAATCCTCAATTTCGGATTGCCGGCGCAGATCGACGTTCAGGTCGTGGGTCGCGATCGCGCGATCAATCTGCGAGTGGCGCAGGAGCTGCGGCGTCGCGTCGCCGCCATTCCCGGCATCGTCGACGCGCACATTCAGCAGGAGCTCGATGCACCGGCCTTCATGGTGAACATCGATCGCTCGCGGGCGCTGCAGCTCGGTCTGAACGCGCAAGCCATTGCCAACGATGTCAACATCAGCCTCAGCTCATCCGAACAGGTCGCGCCCAATTTCTGGACCGATCCGGCAGCCGGGATTCCCTACTACATCGCGGTGCAGACACCGGAGCATCTGGTAAGCTCGCTCAATGAGCTCGGAAATACGCCGGTGTCCACCGCGCTTGCCTCCAATGGTCCGCCGATACCGGGACTCTTGAGCAACGTGGCAACGTTGCAGCGCGACAGCGTACCGACCAATCTGAATCAGACCAATATTCAGCCGGTGTACGATGTCTATGCCAGCGTGCAAGGCCGCGATCTCGGCAGCGTTTCGAGTGACATCGGCAAGATCGTCGCCGAGCTGCAGAAGGAACTCAAACCCGGCAACACGATCCGCGTGCTCGGACAGATCCAGAGCATGCGTGATTCCTTCCGGGATCTGGGCATCGGACTGCTGTTTGCGGCCGTGTTCGTTTACCTGCTGATGGTCGTCAACTACCAGAATTTCGGCGACCCCTTTGTAGTGATCCTGGCGCTGCCGGCGACCTTCTGCGGCATCGTCACCATGTTGTTCATCACGGGCACGACGCTGAACGTCCCCTCGCTGATGGGCGCGATCATGGCGGTTGGCGTCGCCTCGGCGAATTCCATTCTGCTCGTCACGTTCGCGCGCGAGCAGCAGCTCAAGGGCAGGAGCGCGTTTCGGGCTGCGCTCGATGCGGGCCATACAAGAATCCGCCCGGTGCTGATGACGGCCGCCGCGATGGTGGTCGGCATGATCCCGATGGCGATCGGCGGTCCGGGCGAGGAGCAGAACGCGGCGCTCGCGCGCGCCGTGATCGGCGGGCTGTTGTTCGCGACGCCGACTACCCTGCTGATCGTTCCGTATCTGTTTGCCATGCTGCGCAAACGCAATGACGGCGTAGCGGCCTATGGCGTGTTCGAGGATCTCCCCGATGAATAATCTGTTTCGCCTGAACAGGAATGACGCGATCGACCGGAATCGACTGGACAGTCCCACGTTCCACCGCGAGATCGGGAAGCAGCCAAGGCGTCGCGCGCATGTGCGCCGACGACGGGGTGGGCGTCTGTTTGCGCTTGGCGGACTCTTGTTGCTTGCCGGCGGCCTCACTCTGGGCGGGTGGGGAAACTATTCGCTGAAGCAGGAGGTCATGGCGACTGCAAGGCAGCAGCATGATTTCGTGCTGAGCTTGCATGTCGCAACCGTCGAGGCAAATCCCGCTACCATTTCGGTCACCTTGCCGGGCACGACGGCCGCATTCGCCGCGGCGAACATCTATGCCCGCGCAACCGGCTATATTGCCAAGCGCAATGTCGACATCGGTGATCGCGTCAAGGCGGGCGATCTGCTGGCGGAGCTCGCAGTCCCCGAGCTCGATCACCAGATTTCGCAAAACGAGGCGACCCTCGATCAGCTCAAGTCGTCCCTCCAGCAGGCGCGGGCCAACCGGGATCTGGCGCAGGTGACCTGGGATCGCGACTCACCTTTGGTCCAGAAAGGCTGGGTCACTCCGCAACAGGGCGACACCGACCGCCTCAATTTGCAGTCGCGCGCGGCAGCGGTCGCGGTCGCCGAGGCGAACGTCTCCGCGCAGGAGAACCTGCTCAAGTTGCTGCAACAGAACCGGGACTATGCCTCGGTCGTCGCGCCCTTCGACGGCGTCATCACGCAGCGCAATGTTGATGTTGGCAGTCTGGTGCAGGGCAATGCAGCAAGCGGCTCCTTCATGTTCGAGATCATGCAGGACAACGTGATCCGTGTCTGGGTCTACGTGCCGCAGGACTCAGCCTTTGGTGTGGCACCGGGTATTGACGCTGTCATTCGCGTGCCGGAACTGCCCGATCGCGAGTTCTCCGGCAAGGTCACTCGGATTGCCGATGCGCTGCAGTCCGGCACGCGGACGCTGTTGACTGAAATCGACATCAGCAATCCTGACAGCGCGCTGGCTCCTGGCATTTACTGCACGGTCGAGCTCCATATCCCGCGCAAGACGCCGAGCCTTTTGGTGTCGGCCGATGCGATCATCTTCAACCGCAACGGAATGCAGGTAGCCGTCGTCAACAATGGAAAGGCGGAGCTCCGCAAGGTGAAAGTGAAGCGCGATCTCGGCACGCGGGTCGAAGTGGATAGCGGCATCAAGGCGGGTGATCAGGTGATCCTCAATCCGCCCGTCACGCTCGTCGACGGCAGCAAGGTTCAGGCCATGCCGGAGGCACCGCGCACATAGGCTGATCAGAGTCTGGGGGGCTTTTTCTCGCAAGGAGGCCAACATGTTGCTTCATCTGCCAATCGCGATTCTGGCGACGTTTTCGCCCGTTGCCGCCTCTGACGCGGTGCCGAAATTCGATATCGTGAGAGAGTGCCGGTTTGAGGGCGGGTCGACCATCGAATTCGACCGCTGTTCGCAGGACGAAGCTGCGGCTCTTGAACAGCTCAGGGCAAATTGGGAGCAGTTTGCCGGTGTCGACAAGAGCACCTGTCTCTCCGCTGCAACGGTCGGCGGTCTCGCGAGCTATGTCGACCTTTTGACCTGTCTGGAAATGGCCCGCGAAGCCAACAACACCGACAAAAATCCGCGCGATGCAAAGGGGACAGATCCGATGCGATCAGTCGGCCCCGGAGTAACTGTCGGCGGCGGGCCCGGTCCGACCTCGCCGGGACAAATGCCGGGCCGAGGCAGTCGCTAGATTGTCGATACGGAGATGCGTCACAATTGAAGAGAAAACGCTGTGAATGTTTGGGTCACGCCGCGTGCTACAGGGGTGGAAAGGGATCTTCCCTTCGAATGCATTGCGCTGGTGCTGCAGGGCGGCGGCGCGCTCGGCGCCTATCAGGCCGCAGTCTACGAAGCGCTGGCGGAGGCCGGCATAAAACCCGACTGGATCGCCGAGGTGTCGATTGGGGCGATCAACGGTGCCATTATCGCGGGCAATCCGCCAAAATCCCAGATCGACCGGCTGCGCGAGTTCTGGACGCAGGCGGCTGTGGGTGGGGTTTGGCCTTGCCTTGGCGATCCGGCCGGCCGCTTGGCGAGAGGCGATGCCGCCCGCAATATTTTCAACCAGCTGAGCGCCGGCTTCGCGCTCGCAAACGGAGTCAAAGGATTCTTCAGCGCGCGCCTAGTGGTGCCGTGGCTTCACCCGGCCGGGACGATCGAGGCGACGAGCTTTTGCGATACGCGCGATCTCAAGCGGACGCTCGATCGCCTCAATGCGGCTACGCCGCGCTTCAGCGCGGGCGCCGTCAATGTGAGGAGCGGCAATTTCGTCTATTTCGACACGACGACCCACACCATCCGGCCTGAACACATCATGGCGAGCGGCGCGCTACCGCCCGGCTTGCCGGCGATCGAGATCAGAGGCGAGCATTACTGGGACGGCGGCCTCGTCTCCAATACGCCGCTCCAATGGGTGTTCGAGACCGAGCCGCGCCAAGACACGCTCGCTTTTCAGGTTAATCTCTGGAGCGCGCGCGGAGAGTTCCCGCGCGGTGCGTCACAGGAGCGCCGCGCATGACCCAGGTCCACACATTTGCCAGCGACAGCGCTCCGACCTCGGCCACCTTCACTCGCAAGCCGCTGCATCCGAAAACAGTGACAGTCTTCCTCGATGCCGGTCAGTCGGGAAAACATCGGGCGGATCATGCGGTCGCGTTGGCACAGCGTTGGGACGCGCACGTCGTCGGTGTGCACGTGGTGTACACCACTCAGGCCTTGTATCCTTGGGATTCGTTCGCCGTCGGTGAAACGGCGATCAAGGAAGTGATCGCCCGTGAAGACAAGGTTCACGCTCATGATAAAGCGGTGGCATCTCGAATGGGGCAGCAATTTCGCGATCTCTGCTCGAGTTGGAACATTGGCTGTGAATTTCGTCTGATCGGGCGGGAACAGCCGGCCGAGGAAGCGATCCTTAGCGCGCTCCATTCCGATCTGGTGATCGCCGGGCATCCGGAGCCGAATGGCCTGCCCGGGAACATGTCGGCGGAGACGATCTTCCTGGCGAGTGGGACGCCCTTGCTGGTGCTGCCGAACGGCTGGCCGGACAATCCGATCGGCGACAATGTGCTGATCGCCTGGAACGCAAGCCGGGAGGCCCGGCGCGCCATTTCCGACGCCATGATCTTTATTGCCGCCGCAAAGGCCGTCACCGTCCTGGTCGTAGACCCAGGCAAAAAGCACCGGTACGGCGAAGAGCCCGGCGCCGACATCGCGCTGCAATTGGCCCGCCATGGCGCACGCGTCAACGTGGACCGGGTCGCATCGAATGGCTCCTCAATCGCTGAAACCATCCTCAGCTATGCGGTGCAGAGCAGGTCGGATCTGCTCGTCTTCGGAGCCTATAGTCACGCTCGCATGAGAGAACGCTGGCTGGGCGGCACGACGCGAACCTTGCTGGCACGGACGCAGATACCCTTGCTTGTTTCAGGGTAAATGACCCATGTAAATGACCACAGTGTCGACGACACGGCGACAGGCCCTTTCGGCGGCGAGAAGAACAGCGGGCTCGGGCGGTTGGGCGGGTAGTGGATCTTACACGAATTTACTCGCGATCACTGGGTGATCGTGTGGCATTCCAATGGTCCCTATCCCTTCCAGTTTTCAGCAACTAAAGCAGGAGTGAAATTATGACCAGCGTTCATGACGTGACATATGACATTTTGCGCAGGCATGGCGTCACCTCGGTCTTCGGCAATCCCGGATCAAACGAGTTGCCGTTCCTGACGGATTTTCCGCGCCTCACCGAGGCCAGTCGCTCTTTTCGTCGCGAGAAACTCGATGCAGATCATCAATCAGAGCTTTCGCGTTAGCAAGATCAGTCGTGCCGAACCCCTCTGTGAACCGGTTGTAAACTGGTTTGATGACGGTAGTCGCTTCAGCGCAACGGCGCTGATCGCGCAGCAGGCGGGCGAGGCTCGTCGCGGCTCGCAGCTCCCATGAGAGGGCGCCTTGCCGGCCCGCCCGGTCGAGCGCTTCCCGGAAGCTATGCTCGGCCTTCGCTGTGGCGGACCCTTTACGCAACATCAGCTCACCTTTGAGGCGAAGCAGTTCAGCGAACAACCACCGATCGTTGGTCTGCTCGCATCGCTCGATGGCCTGCTCGGCCACCGCCAATCCATCAGCAATTTGGCCAGCACGGCCCAAGGCTTCTGCAATGTCGCTCTGGAACTTAACGTGGTCGATAGCTGGCAGCGACTCGCCCAATTCGTCAAAACCGGCGCGCAACAGACGCAAGCCACCAACAACGTCACCGCGACTAGCCGCAAGCAGTGCCTCAAACATACGGGCTAACTCACGCCACAGCGGCACCGTATATCTTCTCGCATGGTCGAGCAGATTTTTCACGTAACGGTCCGCCAGTGCGAAATCGCCCATCCACAGGGCAATCGGGCAGGCCGCGTGGGCCAAAACGTTGCAAATCAAGATCGCATGATTGGCTTCTAGAGCAGCCTGAACAGCGTCTTCGGCGGTGCGCATCGCCTGATCGGGAAATCCCTGTAGCCAAAGAATCCGCGCAAGGATGATACGGGGCATAACATGTTGATCGAACTGGAACCGGCCGGTGTAGGAATGGGATCGGTGGTCAGGCGCGGAGAAATTCGCAAGCATGCGTTCTATGTGGGCGCGTGCGCTAGTTTGGTCTCCCAGACAGTGCTCTGACACAGCCACCAGTAGATCACCGATCAGCCGATCGTTTTTGTCCGGCTGCTGCTCCGCGACCACGCAAAACTTTCTCGCAATTTCGAGAGTTTTGCGCATATCGCTGCTGGAGTAGAACACCTGCAAGCCGTGGAGTGACCGCAACTGATAGTCGCGATCACCCAGCTCCTCTGCGATTTCGAGCGCGCCCGTCCAGACGGCACCGAGTTCGTGCGCCCAACCTCTGGTATAGAAAGTCGATGTCGCGAGCGCGACCCGAAGTTTCATCTCCCGCCGACGATCGCGGCTCGCACCGGCGTCCAACGCCGAAAGCGCCCGTTCGACGCGACTGCGGCACTCCTGCAACAGCGACAACTGCATCCACAGCGGCACCGCGGCGGCCGTCAATGCTACGCCCAGTGATGGATTGCCGGCCGGCGAAAAGGCCCAGTCAAGCGCCGCGCGCAAATCGTCGATTTTAGGCCCGTACGCGGCCAGCCATTCGTGCGCGGCGCGCGCTTCCCACTCGAATTCCGCTCGCTCGAAAAGGTTCTGATGATATTCGGCGTGGCGGCGCGAAATTACTTCCAGCTCACCACTTTCGACGAGCTTCTCCAACGCGAAGGCGTGTATCGTCTCGAGCAACCGGTAGCCTGTGGCATTCCGGTCAACGAGAGATTTCGAGACGAGATTTGAAAGCACGTCGGCGACTTCGCATGTTGCCAACTCGGGACTCGCCGCCACCACCCCGGCCGCCTCGAGGTCGAACACACCGGCAAAAACAGCGAGACGGTGCAGGAGCACACGCTCGGACGCGGTCAGCAGCTCGTGGCTCCACTCAAGCGTCGCATGCATTGTCTGCTGGCGTCGCAATGCGGTGCGCCGGCCGCCGGACAGCAGTCGGAAACGATCGTCGAGTCGCTCGGCAATTTGCTCTATCCCGAGTGCGCCAGTTCGCGACGCCGCCAGTTCGATGGCCAGCGGAATGCCGTCAAGCCTTCGGCAGATGGCCGCGACCGTCGCCACGAAATGACGATCCGGCACGAGGTGCGATTCCGCCGCTTGCGCCCTCTTGATGAAGAGCTGGACAGACCCGTGTCGCAGCAGGTCGTCCTCATTCGTGACATCGGGTGCAGGAACGGTGAGCGGCGGCACCCGATAGATCCACTCTCCCTCCGCCTTAAGCGGCTCCCGACTTGTCGCGACGACATGGGCTGCCGAATTGGCGTGCAATAATGCTTCCGCCATCGTGCCTGCGCCTTCGATCACATGTTCGCAATTATCGATGAAAAGCAGAAGCTCTTTCTTGGCGAGCGCGCACGCCACATGATCCGCCGATGCCTCACCGGTGGCGAGGTTCACCCCCACGGTCGCGGCCACGGCGGCTGGAACGAGCGTTGGTTCGGAGAGGGGCGCCAATTCGGCGAACCAGACGCCATCGGCAAACTGGGGCAGCAGAAGCTGCACGGCTGCGAGCGCAAGGCGCGTTTTGCCGATCCCACCGGGGCCGGTGAGCGTGACAAGCCGATGCCCCTGAATGAGGCTCAGGATCTCGCGTAGCTCGTCATCGCGGCCAATAAGCTCTGAGACAGGATCCGGCACGTTGCCCGGCGACAGAGCCGCCTCGCGGTCCACCGCGGCCGAGCCACGGCGTCTATCCGGGTCCACTGAAGCAATGCGGATCTCGCCGGTGAATTGATAACCGCGCCCGGCGACCGTCCGGATGAGATCGCGGTCCGCGCCGAAAGCGGCGCGCAATGCCGAAATCTGAATCTGCAGATTGTTCTCCTCGACGATGCTATCCGGCCATACGCGCTCCATCATAGCGCGCTTGCTGACGACCGATCCCTGCGCATCGATCAGTGCCATGAGCACGTCAAAAGCGCGCCCGCCGATCTGGACTGGTCGTCCGTCGGCAAGGAACTCGCGGCGGTGCGGCAAAACCTGGAAACGACCGAAGCTCACACTCGCCAGTGTATGGGAGCCGGTATCCATCGATCCGCCAATATAGCACACGGCACAGAAGATTTCAGATGTTTTCAGGGCCGGCTAAGGCCTTAACAGATTTCAGAGCTTAGTGTTGAAACGGTCATCCGGCACAACTCCATGCCGGTCAGAAATCGAACAGAGCAAACGGCGCTTGAGGAGAGACCGTGAATATCATCGATCGTCACCATTCACGTTACTGCCCGGTGCCTGCCCAGCAACACGAGCACGGCACCGCGGCTTTACGCGACAATCAATAGCAGATCGAAGGGTACGCGCTGCGAGGCGATGACGAGGTGAAACCATGGCTTACGAGACCGTGAATCCCGCGACTGGAGAGTGCCTGCGCCGCTTCGAGGAGCACAGCGAAGCGGACGTCACAGCGGCGCTCAATACCGCCCACTCAGCTTACTGCACCTGGCGGAAGGAGTCGTTCGAGGGGCGGGCCCGGCTCGTTCACCGCGTTGCCGATCTGATGCGCGAGCGTATTGAGCCCCTGTCGGCGTTGATCACGCTCGAAATGGGCAAGCTCCCGGCGGAGAGTCGCGGCGAGACCGCGCTCAGCGCCGACATCCTGAGCTACTACGCCGACAACGCCCAGCGCTTCCTCGCGCCTCGAGAGATCCCACAGAAGGATGGAACGGCGACGCTGGTCTACGATCCGGTCGGCATCGTTTTCGCCATCGAACCGTGGAACTTCCCCTATTACCAGCTGGCGCGGGTCGTCGGTCCCAACCTGATGACCGGCAATACGGTCATCACGAAACATGCTTTGGGGGTGCCGCAGTGCGCCGCGGCGTTCGCGAAGCTTTTCGAGGATGCCGGCGCACCGCACGGGCTCTACACAAATCTGCGACTCAGCAATGATCAGGCGGGTGTCGTGGTCGCCGACCCTCGGGTGCGCGGTGTGGCGCTGACCGGCAGCAATCGCGCGGGGGAGGCTATAGCGGCAGCGGCCGGCAAGGCGACCAAGCCGTCAACCCTGGAACTCGGCGGCAGCGATCCTTTTGTCGTGCTGGAGGACGCAAACCTCCCCATGGCCATCAAGTGGGGGGTATGGAGTCGTCTTCTGAACTGTGGTCAGGGCTGCGTCGATTCGAAGCGATTCATCGTCGTCGAGCCGCTTTATGACGCATTTCTACAAGGATTGAAGCAGGCGGTCGAGACACGCGTAGTCGGCGATCCCAGTGACGAGAAAACAGAGACTGGTCCGCTTTCCTCCGAGGCTGCGAAACAGCGGCTATTGGAGCAGATCGCACGCGCTGTGGGAGGCGGCGCTACGCTGGTTGCGGGCGGCACCTCAATCGACCGCCCCGGCAGTTACATCACGCCCGGCATTCTGACCGGACTTGCTCCCGACAACCCCGCCTACCACGAAGAGTTCTTTGGCCCAATATTCATTGTGTTCAAGGCTCGCGACGAGGCCGAGGCTCTGGCGTTGGCGAACGACACGGAGTTCGGCCTTGGTGCGACGATCTTCAGCGAGGACGTGGAGCGAGCGGAACGATTGGCGCGCAGCATCGACGCCGGGATGGTCTTTATCAATCACGGCGCCTGGACCGCGCCGGAGCTTCCGTTCGGTGGCGTCAAGAGCTCCGGCTTCGGGCGCGAACTTGGGGAGCTCGGCATCCACGAGTTCGTCAACAAGAAGCTGATTCGAGTGCAAGACGCAACGAGCAGCGCTCTTTGTTGCCGCTCGTAGATGAGGACTAAAATGATGAACGTGGACCTTGTCGGGCTGGGCCGTATGGGCGGTGGGATGGTTCGTCCTGCTGCGGATAGAAGATTGAGATCGGAGTCAGTTCGCCGTCAGTCAGCAGGTGCGCGGAGTGGAAAGCCCATGCAGTCAGATCGAGCCGCGCACCGAAAGCGAGAACGGCGAGCGACAATACTAGTCGGACTGCTGGCCACGGTGCTCCTGCCGTGCGCCGCGTCGTTCGCCGCACCTGAGAGCGGATGCCACAAGCACTTCGGACCGGCGATCCAGTCGCTCTTCGAACTCGATGTGCTCGCGAATGGGGTCACGCGGACAGCGGATGGACGCACCTTTGTGCCGGTGCAGCCGATCTCGCCAGCACCCACACCGCGCCTCGCCGAGATCGTGGGACGCGGCGGCGTCAGGCCATACCCGGACGAGGCCTGGAACAGCTACAAGCCAGGTGCCGACGCCTCGGGCAAGTTCGTCACCGTCGTCTCGGTGCGGATCGGACCGGACGGCGCGATCTGGGTCGTCGACAAGGGATCGCTCGGCATTCAGGGAACGATCGTTCCCGGTGGCCCGAAGCTGGTTCGGATCGATCCGCGGACAAACGCCGTGGCCCGGGTCTATCATCTCGACTCGGTTTCAACGGGCGAGAGCTTCATCGACGATGTGCGTTTTGACGGGGACACTGCCTATCTGACCGATGCCGGCCGCCCAGGCCTAATCGTTCTTGACCTTGCGACCGGAGCGGCGCGCCGCGTGCTCGATCGTTCTCCATCGACGACCGGTCGTGTGCCACTCCGGGCGGAAGGGCGACTGCTCCGGTCCTCCGCCGGCAAACCGCTCTTCTACAATGCCGACCAGCTCGAATTGTCACCGGACGGCCGGCTGCTCTACTTCCAGCCGACATCGGGCCCGATGTCTCTGGTCGAGACCCGGCTGCTGAGGGATCCCGCCGCTTCGGGAACGATCCCGACCGCGGTCCGGCCGTTCGCGCCCACGCCGACTACCGGCGGCACTGCGATCGATGCGAGCGGGGCGATCTACTTCAGCGACACAAACGAGTGCATGATCCGCCGGATCACGCCGGCGGGCAGGATCGAGACCGTGCTCGCCGATCCGCGCCTCGTGTGGGTCGATGCGATGTGGATCGATGAGGACGGCCGCTTGCTCATGCCGGCCTCGCAGCTCAACCGCACGCCGCCGCTGAACGGCGGCCGAGACGCGGCCAAACCGCCCTTCACGATCTTCGCAGCCGACCTCGATCTCAAACCCGTGCGACGGTGACATCGACCATGCCCGCCGACCTGCTCCTCCTGTTTGCGCGCCTCCTCGTCTGCACCGTCTTCATCGTCAGCGCGGTGGACAAGTTCAATCTCGTGCCCGCGGAGCTTGCGGCCATGCGCGCGCTCAAGCTTCCCGCTCCGGTGTTCCTCATGCGGCTGACCGGTGTATGCGAGATCGTCGGCTGCCTGATGCTGGGCCTCGGCATCGCGCCCCGCATAGCGGCGGTCGCCTTTGCTCTTTTCACCCTTCTCGTCAGCCTCCTGTTCCTGCGCTTCTGGACCTCAAGGCCGGATGCCCCGGATTTTCTCCTCCGACGGAACACCTTCTTCAGCAATCTCGCGATGATCGGGGCCCTACCCTACGTCGTCGTGGCGGGTCCCGGAGCTTATTCGCTGATTCGATCGCTGGCATAAAAGAGGAGCAGCAATCATGACCAAACCCATCCTGATCGTTGGCGCCGGACCGACCGGACTGACAGCCGCGCTGGAACTGTCCCGTCTCGGCGTCCCGTTACGCATTATCGACAAGCAGGCCGCCCCCGCAACGACTTCCCGTGCCGTCGGGGTGCAGGCGCGCACGCTGGAGCTGCTCGAGCTGCGCGGCCTGGCGGACGAGATGGTCCGGCTTGGCAATCCCGGCCTTGCCGCCAGCTTCTATGGTGGAGGCAAACGCATCTTTCGCCTCGACTTCACGCGGATCGACAGCCGCTATCACTACCTCTTCTTCATTTCGCAGGCCGAGACCGAGCGCATCCTGCGCACGGCGGTCGAGAAGCAGGGGGTCCGGATCGAACGCGGCGTCGAACTCGTTGGGCTGGCGCAGGACGTGCTCTCCGACGACCCGAACCCGGTGAGGGTCGTGCTACGCCACGCCGACGGCCGGCTGGAGCAGGCGCAAGCGCCCTGGCTCATCAGCGCCGAGGGCGCGCACAGCACCGTCCGGGCCACCCTCGACCTTCCGTTCGTGGGGAAGACTCGCGACGAGCAATACGCTCTAGGCGACCTGCACATCGATGGCGATCTCGCGGAGAGCGACCTCCACATCTTCTCCTCCGCGCACGGCTTCCTAGGCCTGTTCCCCATGGGCAACCGGCGCTGGCGCCTGATGGCCAGCAACCCGCTCAGCCGGGCCAGCAAGGACACGGCGCCCGCGCTCGCGGAGCTGCAGGCGATCTACGACCAGCGCTCGCGCATCCCGGCGCGGTTCCGGGACATGAGTTGGAGCTCGTGGTTCCGCATCAACAGCCGGATGGTGGGGCGCCTGAAGGTTGGCCGCCTGCTGCTCGGCGGGGACGCGGCCCACATCCATAGCCCGGCTGGCGCTCAGGGCATGAACACAGGCATCCAGGACATGATCAACCTGGCATGGAAGCTGGCCCTGGTGCTCAAGGGGCAGGCGCCCCCCGCGTTGCTCGACACGTACGAGCAGGAGCGGCTGCCCGTGATACGCGACGTGCTGGCCCACACGGAGGGGATGACTAACGTGATTGGCTCTGAGAAGCAGGTCGGCCCCTGGGCTCAAGAAGCCGAGAAGGTCCAGGACACCATGGCTACTCAGATGGGCCAGCTTGCGATCGGCTATGGGGAAAGTCGGCTCTCCACCACCTACTTGCACGAGGGGCTACATGCCGGAGACCGCGTGCCGGACCTGCTGGTGCGATATCGCAGCGAAGGTGGTGCCGGGTGGCAGGAACGGACACTATTCAGCTTGCTCGATCCGTCCCGGTTCACGCTCCTGGTCGTGCGTTTCGCAGAGTCGGCAGCGGCTCCTGCCGATCTGTACGACGCCGTGCAGCCGTGGCGCCACCTCATTGGCGTGGTCGAGCTGGCGCCTCCTCCGGAAACGGCCCGCGAGCGATTTCAGGCAGTTTTCGGCCGGTCGGACGGCGTCTTCCTGGTGCGCCCACGCTCATACTGGCTAAGGGTGCCATGATGCTCGATCCCAACACCGTTCAGGTACTGTTCGCCGATCTGCAGTCGCAGATCGTGGCGCGGAGCAAGACCAACACGCCGGACGCCCTGGCCCGCTCAGCAGCCGTACTCGCCCAGGTTGCCCGGCTGTTGCAGCTTCCGATGCACCTTAGCGTCGTGCCGGAAGGCGGGCTCCGGCCGGAGTTGATCCCGGAGCTAGCGCGGGAGACGGATGGCGTGGCGCAATATCCACGCGTGTCGGCGAGCCCATTTCTGGATGAAGCGACGCGCGCTGCGATTGCCGCAACCGGTCGGCAGCATCTAGTCATCGCCGGCTTCGCGACCGAGGCGGTGGTGCTTCACAGCGTCCGCGGCACGATCGCCGCCGGTTACCTGCCCTATGTGCTGGTCGATGCGTGCGGCGGCATGTCGTCCCGTACGGAGGACGCGGCGTTCCGACAGATCGAAGCGGCCGGTGGGGTCACGACGTCCGTCGTCTCGCTGGTCACGGCGCTAACACCTGATTTCAGCACCGACCTCGGCGGGAAGGCCTTCGGAATTCTTCAGTCGCTCAGGCTGGCATAGATCACACTTGGTCGGAGCATCTCGGTAGCATGAAAGGAGGATTCGATGCCATCAGCACCTAAGCAGGCCGGCTCCCAACCGGAGCACGGCGCGGAACGCCCCTTCGCCAAGAAAACCATCCGTGCAGGTGACGGGCTGGGCCTCGTCGGCGAGGTCAGCGGCCACGGCGACACGGCCCTCGTCTTCCTGCATGGCTGGTGCGGCGACCGCGAATACTGGAAGCACCAGGTCGGCCCCTTCGCCGCCGATTACCGCGTCGTCACCCTCGATCAGGCCGGGCATGGCGAATCGGGGAAAGACCGGAAGGTCTGGAGTGCAGCCGGCCTGGCCGGCGATGTCGAGGCGGTGGCCAAGTCCCTGGGGCTCAAGCGCGTGATCCTCGTCGGCCACTCGATGGGCGGGCCGGTCGCCCTCCTGGCTGCCAAGCGGATGCCGGGGACCGTCGTCGCCGTGGTCGGCGTCGACTCCCTGCACAATGCCGAGTCCCAGTTACCCGAGGAGGTGAGGACGAAGTTCCTCGCGGACTTCGACAAGGATTTCAAGGGCACGATGCGCGTGGTGGTCGGCGGCATGGTCCACGAGAAGACAGATGCGGAGCTGAAGGAGTGGCTCGTGACCCGGGCCGAGGCCCAGGACCCGAAGATGGTGGCCATCATGCGCGACCTCTTCGGCCTCGACACGGTGATGGCGTTCAAGGAGGCCAAGGTCCCAGTGCGGTGCATCAACTCCGCCGGCGGGTACCAGTTCTTCACCCCCACGGCCGTCGAGACCAACAAGAAATACGCCGACTTCGGTGCGGTCACCATCGAAGGCGTCGGCCACTACCCGATGCTGGAGAAGCCGGATGAGTTCAACCGCAGACTTCGGGACGTGCTCAAGGAAGTTTGCGACCAAGAAGTGAGCCCGTCTCGCCCGGTACGGGGAACTATAGGAAGTACAAGCGGTCCTCTCGAGGTCTGAAGTTGAACTTTGAGAGATGACAGGAAACTCGAGAACTTCTCTTTCGACGGAGGAAGAAATGGCTTCGACAACAGAGTCCGGCCGAGATGTGCCTGCCCCCGTACAGAGCGGTGCCAAAGCTCCGGCGCTTTACCAGGGGTTTGAGGGACAATACATCGATGGTTCATGGCGACCGGGAAAGCACGGCGGTGTGCGAGTCGACACTGATCCGTATTCTGGCGCCACGCTGGCCGAAATGGTCATGGCGAACCAATGCGATCTCGACGAGGCCTATCACGCCGCAGCAAAGGCGCAAGTCTCCTGGGCAGCACGCCTGCCGGCCGAACGCGCGGCGGTCATGCTGCGTTCCGCATCCATCATGGAGGCGCGTCACGGCGAGATCGTCGACTGGCTAATCCGCGAATCCGGGAGCACCCGTGTCAAAGCCGAGCTTGAATGGCAGTTTGTGCATGCCGTAACGCTGGAAGCCGCATCTTTCCCGCATCGCGTGGAAGGGAGGATTCTTCCCCTCGATGAGGCTGGAAAGGAAAGCCGGGCTTATCGGCAGCCGCTCGGAGTGATCGGCGTGATTAGCCCATGGAATTTCCCGATGTATCTGTCCCACCGTTCGATCGGTCCCGCATTGGCGTTGGGAAATGCGGTCGTTGTCAAGCCGGCGGAAGATACACCCGTTACAGGCGGGCTCCTCATTGCGAAGATCTATGAAGAGGCCGGACTGCCGCCCAGTCTTCTCAACGTCGTCATCGGCCCCATCTCGGAAATTGGCGACCCATTCACGCTGCATCCGATTCCCCGCTTGATCTCGTTTACTGGCTCGACACGGGTGGGCCGACATATCGGGGCGCTCGCAATGCAGGCCCCCCAGCTCAAGCGGGTGGCGCTTGAGCTTGGCGGGAACGCCCCGCTCGTCGTCCTCGACGATGCCGACCTGGAGCATGCGGTGCGGTCTGCCGTTGTCGGCCGCTTCCTGCATCAGGGCCAAATCTGCATGAGCGCGAACCGGATCATCGTGGATGCAGGCATCTACGACGAGTTCGTCGATCGCTTCACCGCCCACGTAAAGACGCTCAAATACGGCGATCCCAACGATCCATCGGTGTCCATCGGACCAGTCATCAACGAAAAGCAATTGCGCGGTCATCTCGCCCGCATCGAGGGTGCGCAGAAGGACGGCGCGCTTGAGCTGCTGGGCGGTGTCCCCGACCGCCAAGTGTTACCGCCGCACGTCTTCGCGGGGGTAACGAATGACATGGCGATCGCACAGGACGAAATCTTCGGTCCGATAGCCCCCATCATCAAAGTGAAGGACGAAAGGGAGGCGCTGCACGTCGCTAACCAGACCGAATACGGTCTATCGTCCGCGGTGTTCACGCAGGACCGGGAGCGCGGCGTGAAGTTCGCGCTGCGAGTCGAGGCCGGAATGACCCATGTCAATGACCACAGTGTCGATGACACGCCGACGGGCCCTTTCGGCGGCGAGAAGAACAGCGGGCTTGGGCGGTTCGGTGGCGACTGGATCCTACGCGAGTTTACACGCGATCACTGGGTGACCGTGCGGCATTCCAATGGTCCCTATCCGTTTTAGATTTCCAGCAAGCATAGTGATGGGTCGAGAGGTTTTGAGCCAGTGTTAGAAAGCGAGGATATCATGAACGAAGAAACGCTCGTCAATGAGGCATTGATACCGGTCGGTAAATCCACTGATGTTCCCGAGCTTGGCCGGCTCGTAGTCGATGTAGGTCAACGCACGATCGGCATCTTCCGCGTCAACGGCAAGCTCAACGCCTACGACAATGTGTGCCCGCATCAGGGCGGGCCGGTCTGCCAGGGCAAAATCATGCCGAAGGTGCGCGAGAACATCGACGCGGACCATCAGGCGCACGGCATGGTCTACGACCGCTCCGAAATGCACATCGTCTGCCCGTGGCACGGCGCCGAATTCATCATCACGACCGGGCGGCACGCTACCGCGGGAACGGAAGGGAGTGATCTATGTCAGCCTGTCAAACGGCTAATTGCCAAACAGAGCCCAGCGCCGTTCCGGCCTCCGCCGGAGAGCTGTTGGAACTGGCCGATCGGCTGCACAGCTGTGTCGAACAGCTACGGGCTAGCGGTACCCAAGCCGTGACCTCGGCGGCACTGTCGCAGCTAGTCACCGACGCCGCTCACCTGTACGCCGGCGCTTGCCTGGCCGCCGGTCGGGAGATCGACATCGCGCCGGAAGGCCTGTCGGCGACCAGCGCGGTAATCCTCATCGCCGCCCTGATGCGGGCGCAGAACCTCAACACATTTGACCTCGCGCTGTGGCTGTCGCAATCCGGCCGGCACAGTGGTCTGAAAGGAGCGTTATGACAGTGGCACCCGAACGTCTTCACGTGCGCGTCAATCCCGTGCAGGAGCTTACTTTCAGCTCCGACACCCGCGACATGCTGGCCAACGCCACCCGCGATATCGACCGGTTCGGCTTGCGCGACCGGCTGATCGTCGATATCGACTCGCATCATGAGGAAGCGCTGGAGTGGAGCGACGTGCTCGATAACATCGATGACGAGGTGTTGCGCGACTACGGCAAGGGTATCGCCGCCTCCTTTCCCGGCGGACGGGACTACGCCTTGACCTCCCATATTCCCGGTCTGCGGTTCCAGGAGGTCGGCGGCCGCATTCCGCACTCGGCCGAGCGCGGCGAACCGGTGCCCGAAGGCGCCGAACACACGTACACCGTGACGGAGCGGGCAATCGAGGCGCTGGGCTTGGACTACCAGGTAGTGTTTCCGCAGACGATGCTCGATTTGGGCATGCATCCGAATCCCCGAATCGCAACCGCCCTGGTCATGGCCTACAACAAGTGGTTCACGGGCACCGTCCTCGGCCGCGACAGCCGGATCAAGACGATGCTAAACCTGCCCATCGAGGACCCCGACGCTGCGCTGGAAACGATCCGGCGCTACCACAATCACCCGCATGTGGTCGGATTCCTGATCACCAGTCAGCGATTTTTCAGCGTTCACGACAACCGGTACATGCCGGTGTACGCCGAACTGGAGCGGCTGGGCATGCCGCTGGGCTTTCACGCGGGACCCAACTGGGGCGACTCATGGACCCGCAGCATGAACCGGTTCACCGCCGTGCACGCCATGTCGTTTTGCACCTGCAACATGACCCACCTGACCAACTGGCTGTTCAACGGGCTTCCCGAACGTTTCTCGAAACTGAAGGTGATCTGGATCGAAAGCGGCCTGGCCTGGGTACCGTTCTTGATGCAGCGGCTCGATCATGAATACGTGCTGCGCACTTCCGACGCGCCGCTGCTGACCAAACGGCCAAGTGAATACATGCGGGAAATGTTCTACACCTCCCAGCCGCTTGAGGTTTCGCACCCCGGGGCGTTGGCAATGACACTGGCGATGATGGACGCCGAGCACACCCTGCTGTACTCCTCGGACTGGCCACACTGGGACTTCGACCCGCCGGCCCGCATCATGACCATCGGCGGACTCTCCAACACCGCGCGCGACAATATCCTCGGCCGAAACGCGCAACGGCTGTTCGGGATTCACAAACTGCCCGAGCCCGCGCGCCTGCTCCACAGCCCAGCCTACACGAGTGTCGAAGGAGAAGTCGCAACCAATGGGCCTTTGCCCAATTCCGATCAGAACGATGCCGTTGGGCGGATCTCATAAGTCGCTCCACTCATGACGGGTGGGCCACAGAGCAAGGCGCGCAGACTACCTGATTACTGCTCCTGAGCGCGCTGCGAACCAATAGCCGGCCGCGAAATGTCATCCCCGATTCCGGGGACGGGAGATTGTGTGCCTAAGCAAGGCGTGAACACGATGAAGATGTCGATCGGCTCCTTTCTTATTGACCGCCTGGTCTCCTTGGGCGTTTCGCGCATTTATGGCGTCCCGGGGGACTACAACCTCGAGTTCCTCGAACTGCTGGAAAACTCCAAGCGGCTTTCCTTCGTGGGAACGTGCAACGAACTGAATGCGGCGTATGCCGCCGATGGCGAGGCTCGTCTTAAGGGGATCTCTGTCGTCCTCACCACCTATGGCGTCGGTGACCTCGCCGCCTTACCCGGAGTCGCCGGATCCTATTCAGAAGGCGTGCCCGTGCTCTCAATCTCCGGCGCGCCGCCGCTGCGCGCCATCCGGTCGAAGGCGCTCCTCCATCACACGCTAGCCGATGGCAACTATGGCGATGTGATGCACTGCTTTCGCGAGTTCACCGTGGCCCAGGCGTTGATCACGCCGGAAAATGCCGTTTATGAGATCGATCGCGTGCTGCAGGCCTGCTGGCGCGAGAAGCGCCCGGCCCATCTGCAGCTCCCTTCCGACATCTGCTTCATCGAGATCGATGTTCCCGATCGCGCGTTGCAGCTTGAGACTGCTCCAAGCGACGCTGCCCGTTTGACTGCAGCGGCGACCTGCATCGCCATGCGGCTCGCGCAGGCGAAGCGGCCGCTGCTGCTGCTCGACAGCATGGTGCGCAGCCAACGGCTAGCAAGACAGGTCGAGCGCCTCGTCGAATGCTTTGGGCTCGATTTCGCGACTCTTAGCTCTGCCAAGGCGGTGCTGTCGGAGACACACCCACATTATCTCGGCATGTATAACGGAAAAGCATCGACGCCAGAGATATTCGAGCGCGTCGCCGAGGCCGACTGCGTTATCTGTCTTGGCGTTCGCTTCGTCGATGCGACGTCAGGCTGGTTCTCGCAAGCACTCGACGCTGCGGCGGTCATTCATATCCAGCCGTTCGACGTGACTATAGGCGGCGACTACTTCGCCGGTGTCGCCGCTGCAGAATTGCTGGAGACGATCGTCGAGCGCGAGATAGCGGTTTCGCAGACCCCGCATCGGCATCCGGTGCTGGTTCCAGCGAGTAACACCCAGGGCCACGACCAAGCGTGGGGTCAGAACGCCTTCTGGCATCGCATCGGGCGGTTTATCGCGCCAGGCGACGTGATCGTCGCCGAGAACGGCACATCGCTCGCCGGTCTGTCGCGACTGAAGCTCCCGGAAGGCTGTAGCTTCATCAGCCAGCCGATCTGGGGGGCCATCGGCTACACGCTGCCCGCCCTGCTAGGCACCTCGCTCGCAGCCCCGGATCGTCGGCATCTGCTGTTCATTGGTGACGGTTCGTTCCAGCTCACCGGTCAGGAACTCTCCACGATCCTTCGGCACGGGCTGAAGCCTGTGATCTTCCTGCTCAACAACCAGGGCTACACGATCGAACGCCTAATTCTCGGCGAGACGTCGGCCTACAACGACGTCGCCAACTGGCGCTATGCGGATCTTCCGGCGGTGCTCGCGCCGACAGTCCAGGCACATACTTTCGTCGTGAACAACGAATCGAAACTCGAAGCAGCGCTCGAAACCGCGACCGATCCGACGGCCCTGACCTTCATCGAAGTGAAGTTCAAGCCGATGGACACGCAAAGGGGCATGCCCATCTTCGGCAACATGGCCCGTGAGTACGACTATGGAAATTGGGCCCTTCCACGGCCAAGAAGTGGATGAAAACAATGAGCATCGTTAACATCGAGGATCTCCGCCGCAGAGCGATGACTAACATCGGCGCACGAATGGCGTTGCTCGCCGCGTTCCTTGCCGCCGCATCGCTGGTCGCCTGCTCGGGGGAGCCACGGTCACTCGCGAGCTATATCGCCGCAATCTGCTCGACGCCCTTTCGTTCCGCTCCCGCCGCAGAGGCGCCGTATCTCGCCGAGAACGTCGCGGCGATGACGAAAATGATGATCGACATGAGCATCCGGCCGTCCGGCGACGTCGACGCTGATTTCGTCGCGATGATGGTCCCGCACCATCAGGGTGCGATCGAGATGGCACGGGCCGAGCTGCTTTACGGGCGCAACGAGCAGCTTAAGCGCATGGCCCAGGAAATCATCGTGACCCAGCTGCAGGAGATCGCCGCGATGTATCTCGTGCTGGGCCAACCGTTGCCGGCGGGGCAAGGCGATCGGACGCTCGCTGGCGACGCCTATGTGCGGCAAGGAGGCTTCAAATGAAACGCAGTTTGACGTTGACGGCGTTGCTGGTTGCGACGGCTCTCGCGGGCGTGCACTATGCCTGCGCCGGACAGGCTCCGGCGGCCGCGAGCGATCCCGACATACCGATAAGCCATCGCGATCGCGTCTATTCCGCCGAGCAATACTCGAACACGGTCTCTGTCACCGATCCCGCCAGCAACACGCTCGTCGGCGTGATCCGCCTGGGCGATCCGCTGCCGGCGAACCTGAGCCCGCTCTACAAGGGCCAATTGCTGGTGCATGGGCTGGGATTCTCTCCCGATCATCACACCATTGCGGTTGTCGCGATCGGCTCGAATGCGGTGAACTTCATCGATACCGCCACCAACGCGGTCAAGCACGTGACCTACGTCGGGCGCTCGCCGCATGAGGCCTTCTTCACGCCGGACGGTAGGGAAGTCTGGGTGGTGGTGCGCGGGGAAAATTACGTCGCGGTGCTCGACGGCACGACCTACGAAGAAAAGAGCCGAATCGTCGTTGCCAATGGCCCCGGCATGACGATCTTCTCGCCCGACGGGAAATACGGCTACGTCTGCTCGTCCTTCACGCCCGAGACCGCCATCATAACCGTTGCCGACCATAAGATCGTCGGCAAGGTGGCGCAGGGGAGCCCGTTCTGCCCGAACATCGCCGCCACGCCCGAAGGCAAGCAGGTCTGGTTCACCTTGAAGGACGCCGGCAAGACCCAGGTCTTCGACGCGCAGCCGCCCTTCCCGCTCCTGAAAACGCTCGATACCGGTCCGATCACCAATCACGTCAACATCGTGCGCAACGCCAATGGCACGTTCGCCTATGTCACCGTGGGTGGGCTCAACGAGATTCAGGTGTTTCGCACGGATGACTTTTCCAAGGTCGCAACGATCCCGACCGGCAAGCTGCCGCACGGCATCTGGCCGTCGGGGGACGGCACGCGCGTCTACGTCGGCTTGGAGAACGAGGACAACATCGCGGCGGTCGACACGCTCGCCAACAAGGTGATCGCGGAGAGCCCGGTTGGCCAGGCCCCGCAGGCGCTCGTCTACGTGCCGAATGCAATTCCCGCGGAAAGCGGGGGCGGCAACGCGGGAATGACAACGATGCCGGTCGTGCCCGACCAAGCGGGAAGAGAGAATCTGCAACCACTTGCGCTTGCCGGCCAGTCGACGCAACTGTGGCTCGCGGCACCGGGCCGCAATGAGCAAAAAAAGCTCACCAGCGTCTCGCTGTCCGACCAGGGCCTGGTGCAGATGCTGGAAGCCGCGGTCAGTGGGCTTGAGCCGGGAAAGCCTTACGTGCTGGCGCTGGCGAGCGAGGCGACCGGTGGTGGAGCGCTCCAGCCGTTGCAAGGCTTCATGACGAATCCGGCGGGCGCAGCCGTCGTTAACTCGATCGGGCCGATCCGTCAGTTGGTCCGTGGCGAGGACAAGAGCCCGCGGCGCTACCTGGTGATCGCCCCCGGGACCGCCGACCAGCACGGGGCTCCGGTCCAAGTGCAGGCTGAGTGACGCGACCTTCCGCTCAAGGTCATCAAGTGGAGGCGGACGCACGACACAGAAGATTTCAGGTCGTTTCAGGGCCGGCTAAGGTCTTAACAGATTTCATGGTTTAGGACTTGAAGCGCAAGGAAACTGGGAGGACGAAGCGGCGCTCGCTGCCGTGATCAAGGCCGACGCGTGCAAACAACGGGCGATGGGAGAGATCTCATGGATCGCATGACCAGCATACCCACCTTCGTGAAGATCGCAGAGACGGACGGTTTCACGGCCGCGGAGCGGACGCTTGGGGTTTCGCCCAGTACGGTCAGCACGCAGATTCAAGATCTTGAAGATCGTCTCGGCGTCCGTCTGCTTAACCGCAGCACGCGGAAGGTCAGTCTCACCGAATCTTCTTACCGCCATATCGAAGCGCCGGCAAATGGCGTCGCCGAGGGGGAGCCGCAGGCCGGCGCGCATGTTGACATCAAGCACGCCCCCGAACTCGCGCCCGAGGAGATCGCGCGCAAGTCACACTATAAATTTGATCACGCGGAGCCAATCGCTAGGGTAGAGGGCCTCGTCGCCGACGACGGGATCATCATCGGTGCCGGTACCCGGTCTGGCCGAACTAGGTTCGTTCTCGTTAATGACCGCGTCCCGCGCACAGATCAACGCTGCGCTTTGTGCAGTCGAATTGTCGATAAAGGCTACGTCCGTGATTTACAGACGCGGTTGATCTACTGCGACATTCGGTGCCTCCTCGGAGGGTCACACATGACGATGTCTCCCCTCAATGGCCGCAGTTGGAAAGTGTCATGAACGCGCAAATCCAGATTGCAATCGCGGTATTGGGCTCGTCTCCCGTCGACGCGGCTGGTTCAGCAAGCAGCGGTACTGTTCGAGGAATTGCCGCGATGCCTTCCCAGCTGATCTGTCGAAACAGTCGCGACAAAAGTTGCGCGCCACGACCTACTTCGAGTGGCTTTTCTTGCAACCGATTGAGAAGCCACGGCAGAAGTTGATGCCAGAACATATTCGGGGTACGGGGCGCGCTAAGCGGCAGCAAGGACGAGTACATCGCGACGGCATCGTCAGATTTCCACTGACCAGGCTGATAGTCCTGCCTGTCACATGAAAAGGAGAGCGCAACATGAATGCTCAGAACCAACCGCATGTGGCGTCGTTCGCTGGCTTCGACAACACGGCGCACGCGGCTATGCGGCGTGGGCCGATGCCAAGCGCGCGGGGCCCGCGCTTCGCCGCAAGCTGGCGACGAGTTGTAATTGCGCGCGTACATTCAACATCCGCGGCCATGATCACGCGAGCGCATGGTCGGGCAAACTGCCGATCGCCGATCTGCAATCCTTCTGGGGCGTGCTCGGCTGTTCATGCTGGGCGATCTAGGGACGCCCACGTTCGCGGATGTGTCACACCTTACAAGGAAAGAGTAATGAGCCGGTTTTCACGAATGACGGCGTGCAGAGGGTGGTGCCATGATCGACCTGCAGAAGCACAGTGATGCCGCGGCGCTCCTCGGCCGCCTCTTCTTTTCATCGATGTTTCTTCTGTTCGGCTACGGGAAGGTAACAGCCTATGCCGGTACGGTGGGCTACATGGGCTCACTCGGGCTTCCGGCACCTGCACTGTTCACTGTGCTTGCTATCATCATTGAGATCGGCGCTGGCTTGCTGGTGTTGGCAGGATTCAAAACTCGACTCGTATCAGTCGGACTCGCGATCTACGTCCTAGTTTCAGCTTTCATCGGGCACTCGCAACTTGGCGATCTGAATCAATTCCAGCACTTCATGAAGAATATGGCGATTATTGGCGGTGCGCTGGCATTTGTTGCTTTCGGCGGTGGCGCTTATTCGCTCGACGCCCGAAGCTGCAAGTAGAAGCTGACCTGGATGTTTTGCCGATCCTCGGGGGATACAGGATGGAGGCTGACACATTTTCGTCGTGAATAACGAATCGAAACTCGAAGCAGCGCTCGAAACCGCGACCGATCCGACGGCCCTGACCTTCATCGAAGTGAAGTTCAAGCCGATGGACACACCAAGGGGCATGCCCGTCTTCGGCAACATGGCCCGTGAGTACGACTATGGAAATTGGCCCTTCCACGGCCAAGAAGTGGATGAAAACAATGAACATCGTTAACATCGAAGATCTCCGCCGTAGAGCGAAGATCAAAGTCCCGAAGATCTTCTTCGACTATCTCGACGGTGGCGCCAACAGCGAGACGACGCTTCGGCGCAATATCTCTGACTTCGACCGCTGGAGCCTGCGCGAGCGCGTACTGCACGGTATATCCAGCGTCGATCTCAAAACCACCTTCTTCGGCGAGACGCATGAACTGCCGGTTATGCTAGGACCCGTCGGGTTCGCTGGCATGCTTTCGATGCGCGGTGAAATCGCCGCCGCTCGCGCCGCCGACAAGGCGGGCATTGCGCAGTGCTTGTCGACCTTCTCGATCTGCTCGCTCGAGGATGTCGCCGCGGTCAAGAAGGGGCCGCTCTATTATCAGCTTTACGTGTTCCGCGATCGCGAGCTGACCAAGGATATGGTGGCGCGCGCCAAGGCCGCCGGAATCAAGACTCTGGTAATCACCGTTGATACAGCGGTGGCGCCGCCCCGCGAGAAGGATGATCGCAACGGCTTCCGCGCGCGCAGTCTTCCCAGCCTGTCGATGTTGGCCAGGCTGATGATTCACCCGATCTGGTGCCTCGGTGCGATCGCCCATGGTGTCCCTCGGATCGGCAACATCGACCGCTACAAAAAGATGGGCTGGTGGGTGATGGACCAGTCCGCTGGGCTCGGCAAGCAGATCGACCCGACCCTTACCTGGGAGGATATGAGCTGGTTCCGGAGCATCTGGGATGGCCGCATGATCATCAAGGGGATTACTTCGGCCGAAGATGCCCTGCTAGCACTCGACTGCGGGGCTGATGGCCTGATCGTGTCCAATCACGGCGGCCGTCAGCTCGACCCTAGCGCATCCACCATCAGCGTCCTGCCGGAGGTCGTGCAGGCGGTCGGAGATCGCATCGAGATCGTGTTTGACAGCGGCGTGCGCCGCGGCGCCGACATCATCAAGGCGCTGGCGCTCGGCGCCAACGGCGTTTCCATCGGTCGCGCTTACGCCTACGGCCTAGCGGCCGGCGGCGAGGCCGGCGTCACGCGGGCCATCGAGCTCTTGAAAGCGGAGATCGTGGCCGCGCTGACGCTCATGGGGATCGGCAGCATCAACGAGCTACGTGCGCTTGGCCTCGCCGCGCTTCGCTTCAGCGGGTCGCTCTCCGCCGCTAAGGAGGAAAATGCACCATGAGCATTCCCGATCTCGCGATCCGGGAGATTCGAGCCCGACCGGTGGTGGCACCGCTGCCACGCCCGATTAGGACAGCTTCAGGTGACGTGCTCGACGCCCCACTCCTGCTGATCGATGTGTTGACGGACGCGGGGGTGACGGGACGGGCCTATGCGTTCGCCTATACGCCGCTCACCCTGCGTTCGCTCACGCAGTTCGTGCGCGACATCGCCCCTGAACTCGTCGGAAAATCCGTCAGCCCGCGCGCGCGGATGCGGCAGATGGAGAAGCGTCTCAAGCTGGTCGGCTGGCAGGGATTCGCCGGCATGGTGGTCGGCACTCTCGATATGGCGCTATGGGACGCGCTCGCGCGCGCGATGGACGCTCCCCTTGTGGCGCTGCTCGGTGGCGAGCTACGGCCGCTGCCTGCATATGACAGTTTCGGTATACTTGATCGGCGAACCGACTTGCCCTGGATCGAGACGTCCGTCGCGAACGGCTTCAAAGCGATCAAGATCAAGCTTGGCGCAGGAGATGTGGAGAGCGACGTGGCCATCGTCGCCCATGTTCGGCGGACGATCGGTGACGGTGTGCGGCTGATGCTCGACTTCAATCAGTCGCAAAGCACCGCCAGCGCGGTCGAGCGCATCAGTCGGCTGCAGGATTTCGATCTGACCTGGGTGGAAGAGCCGGTTGCGGCCGAAGATCTTGTGGGCCATCGCGCAGTTCGCGAGCGTGTCCGGCCAGTGCCGATTCAGACCGGGGAGAACTGGTGGTTCCCTCACGGGAT
>WNFC01001363.1_pt1 | contig 29881 bp, 22 predicted proteins | sample 5400541 | NCBI WGS metagenome assembly WNFC01 (sample SAMN13153342, study PRJNA577476) | soil metagenome | isolation source: 120 cm saprolite under Douglas fir tree site 2 hole 2 replicate 1 | place: USA:California | collected 2015-04-18
TCGGGACGTCGCTTGGGAGTGAGCAAGGGCTTGAGGACTTGCCACTGCGCCTCGGTCAGGTCCATGCCCTTGATTTACGCTAGTTTGCATAACTCACAAGTTCCAAACGCTTTGCATGTGTTTATGAGATAACTTCTAGATGAAAGAGAAGGAGAAAGTGGCGCGCCCGGGGAGATTCGAACTCCCGACCCTCTGCTTCGAAGGCAGACGCTCTATCCAGCTGAGCTACGGGCGCGCTGAGACAAGTATAACCATGGGAATAGGTTTCTGGCTCTGGCGCCGCACATACCAGCACGGCTGACATCCCAGGTGCGGAAACAACGCGCGCACGCAAGTAATTGTCACCTCCGGCTGCAGTGCGTCCAGCTCATAATCGACCCTGCCGTTTTTCAGCGGTATCGCGAGCAGCCGCACCATCTGCACCGATCCGAAAGCGTTTCCCAATCGCGGATATGCCGCGCGCAATCGCACCACTGCGTAATCGCCAGCGTAAACGATCGCCGTCAGTGCAGCGATCAGCACCAGCGCGCGTCTCGCTAGATTCCCTGGGTTTTTCAATCGTTGGCTCTTTCGGCGCGTGCCGATCGCGCCTCATCGCGGCTCGGACTTGCCGTCCCGGTTCGCCGCAGCTTTCGATTCCAGTACCGCTGTCCTCATCAGGCTCTTGTCCGCTTCCGCCAGCACCGGGTCCCGCCGCCGCTGCAAATCCGCGACGCTGGGCATCACGATTTTATCCGGAATAATCCCCGTGCCCTCCAGCTTCCGCCCCTTCGGTGAGAACCACAGCACTTCGCTCATTTCCAGCACGCCGCCGCCCTTCATCACCCGCGGCTTGGCGATTCCCAGCACGCAGCCGCAGGACTGGCTGCCGATGACTTTTGCGCGCAGCGTATCCTGCATGCCCGCGGCGAAAACTTCCGACGAGCTGGCGGAATGCGCATCCACCAGAACCACTACCGGCCCGGAATAAATCTGTTCGCCTGCACGCCCCACATAAAGCTGCAGCGGCAGCTTGAACAATCCCACATACGAAGAGAGCGGCTTTCCCGTCCGCGTCGAATCCTTGGCGAACAGCGTCTTCTTGCCAAAGAAATAGCCCGCGATGGGCAGCAACACGGCCAAGTCACCTCCGCCGTTGCGCCGCAGGTCCACGATCAATCCCGGCGCATCGCGAAATTTTTGCAGCGCCTGGCGAAATTCCTTGGTAATCGGGTGCTGAAAGCCATCAAAGCGGATGTAGACGTTGCCTGACGGAAGCACGTGCGTGGTTACTTCCGGCGCTGCGGAATAAATCTGCCTTCGCACGCTCGCCTCGAACACCGACCCGTCTCCGCGCTGCAGCGCAACCTTCACCGGGGTGTCCGCAGGGCCCGCGAACACCCGGTTGTAGATGAACCAGCGCGTGGCCCGCTCGGAAGAAGATGGCTGCCGCTTCTTCTCGATTTCTGCGATGCGCTCGGCCACCGGCGCATCATCCACGCGCAGCACCACCATACCTTGCTCAATTCCCGCGCGCGCGGCATCGGTTCCCGGAATAACGTTGGTGACCGCGGTTTTGCCATCGACGTCATCGACGCTGAAGCCCACCGTAACTCCTTGCTGGCGCCGGAAGTTCTTCCACTGCTCCGGCGAGTTGAAGCGCGTGTGCGCGTCGTGCAGCTCGCTGGTCATCTGGTTCATCAGCGCATAGAACTCCAGGTCCTTCTTGGTCGTTTCCACCAGCGGCGCGTAGCGCCGATGCACTTCGTTCCAATCCACTCCGTTGTACGACGCATCATAATAATGGTCGTGGATCTCCTTCCACACCTTCTCGAAGACATCCTTGCGGTCCTTGGCAGTTAAGCGTTGTTTCGCTGAGGGTTCGGACGCGACGCTGGGAATCTGTGGCGTAGTCGGAGCCTTTGGTTTTTCCTGAGGGGGCGCGGCGACATCGAAAACAAAGAGCAGTAGAAACAAGAGCGGGGCGCGAGGAATTTTCCGGAGCTTGTGTGCGGCTGGATTCATCTGTCTATCCGCTTCAACTACGTTGGACTCGCATCCGACGGCTCGTTCGCAAAAAGACGCGCCAGTTCAGCGTGCTCCATCACCACCGCAGGGTCGCGCTGAATGGCGTCAAAATATCGCTTCTGAAACGCGTCGCCCGATTCCGAGGGCGCGAACATCTTGCGCGCCAGCATAATCGCGCTGTGCGTTTCGTTCTCGGTCACCGCTTCCTCGCCGGACAGCGTTTCGTCCAGGCGCACCACAAACTCCGAGAGGTTGTGCAGCCAGGCGAACTGCGCGTGGTCGATGACCAGCCGGAAGAGCTCGCCCGTCGAGACGTGCCCATTGGCGCGTTCGTACTCGCGGCGTTCCATGTCCAGCAGCGTTTTGTGCAAGCGCAGCAGCGTCACGCGCAGGGCTACCATTTTTTGGCGCGCAGGGTTTTGCGGTCCGCCATTGTCGGCGGCATAGAGGTCGGGTGCGCTCATATCTGGCGCACCGCTCCGTGCGCCAAGTTTATTGTCCGACACAATGACGCCGATTTCCAGCGCGTAGCGGGCCCCTGCTTACTCATGGTAGCGCAGCTCGCCCACCGGCAGGGGAATGGGCAGGCGATTTTGCGGCGGCGGCAGCGGGCACGTGGCATAGGGCGTGTACGCGCACGGCGGATTCTCCAGCCGGTTGAAATCCAGCAGCAGTTCGCCGGGCTTGTCGAGTCCGTGGTCCGGGAATCCCGTATACAGAAACCGGCAGGCGCCATAGGTGGTTGTGAAGCTCGTAGTGTCGCGCAGTACGAAAAATAACTTGGCCACGTCAGGATCCTCCAAAATCGGGTCCAGCCGGTACGTCTTTCCATGCAAGGTAAATTCAGCAGAGCCCGGCACCTGTGCCGGATAACTCGTGCCGATCAGCGTTGCGATGGTGAACGTCTTTTGCGGAGCGTATGGAATCCAGCGCGCCGTCACGCGGTATCCCTGGTTTGGCGCGTACCATTTCAGCCCGTGAAAACCGGTCAACGCCGCGGACTTGGCATCCTTGATCCGCAGTGCAAATCGATCGCCGCGATGAATCACGTACATGTTCAGTGTTCCGATGGTCAGCCGCGGATTGTTTTTGTCGTGATCAGGATCGGTGTGCAGCATTTGCGTCTGAACTGGCTTGCCATCGATCAGGAAGCCCGCAGGGAAGCGTCCCGCCGGAGGGTTCAAGGTGACGGTCTCGCCGTCCAGATGCAGTACGCCCATGTGTGCCGGGCCGCTCGGGGGCAGGTGGATCTTGTTGTCCTTGGCCGAGCCAAAGGAGTTGTCGCCCGGCTCCAGCCACGCGAGTCCCGCGAGCGCCAGCCAGCCGTCCGGCTTCTGCAGTTCGACGGCATGCTGCGCCCGCCATGTGGTGATTTCCTGTTGCCAGCCCGCGTCTTGCGCGTATGCAGCGCTCGCGGCAAGCATCGCCAGCACTAGTAGCACGGCCTTTAGGCTGTACGCCCTATTCCTTGCGACCTTCGTGATTGCCATCTGCCTTCGTTAGTTGCGCAACCTGTGTCAAAAGTTACTTGCCAGCGGACCGGAACCTTACCTCGACACTTTCAAGAACACGACTCCGTGCTTCGGCACTTCCGCCGTGTAGGAATTTTGCACGGTGCCAAGGTCCTTGCGTTCCCATAAATCGCGCAGCTTCGCCGATGCCGGCGCTTCGATGGCCTTGAAGTCCAGCGTGATCTTCAGCGCCGATTCGCCGCGGTTGAACAGGCCCGCCGCTTGCGAGCCGTCCGCCAGCGGCTTCACCCAAATCTCCAGCGGCCCTTCATCCCACACTCGATGGCCCTGTACGCCCTTGGCATCCTGGTCCACCGCGATCACCTCCGGATTCATCAGGATGGCTTTCGTTTCCTCGGACATGCTGCGGATGTCGTTGCCGGCTAGCAGCGGGGCCGCGAGAATGGCCCACAGCGCCATATGCGTCAGATATTCGTCGTGCTTCATCCCTCCGTTTCCCACTTCCAGCATGTCAGGATCATTCCAATGCCCGGGGCCTGCAAATTTTCCCAGTCCGTCTTGCGAGAAGCCGATCAGAGACATGCTGCTGTATTTGTCGCTGATGTCGCCGGTGGTGCGCCAGAGATTTCCGGTGTGCGGTCCCCACGTCCACGGCGCCTTTACTCCCCAATTGCAAATGCTAAAGACGATCGGCCGTCCCGACTGCGCGATCGCATCGCGGAATTTCGGGTATTGCACGTCGGGCTCGAGCCCCTCCGCGTAGCACCAATCGATTTTGACGTAATCGACGCCCCAGGCGGCGTACGTCTTGATGTCTTGCGCTTCGTGCTCGTAGCTTCCCGGCCGTTTTTGGCAGGTCATGCGCCCGGCATCGGTGTACACGCCGAACTTCAAGCCTTTGGAATGCACGTAATCGGCGAGCGGCTTCATGCCGCTGGGGAAGCGATCCGGGTCGACAACGATAGAGCCGTCGGCCGCCCGGCTCACCTGCCAGCAATCATCGATGTTCACGAACTGGTAGCCCGCATCTTTCATCCCCGTGCTGACAATCGCGTCCGCCATTTCGCGTATCAGTTTGTCGCTTACATCACACGCAAACTTGTTCCAACTGTTCCAGCCCATCGGCGGCGTCGCCGCAATCTTGGCAGATTGCGCGTCCGTTGTTCGCGGCGACATGCCGACGGCGAGCAAACCGATCACGGTGAACAGAAGCCACCTGGCTCCAGCCCGCAGGCAAGACTTTCTTGCAGTTTGGTCGTTCACGATCTTCACCCCCGTTTTGGACGCGCAGATTATACCGCGCGATGGAAAGCCAACCACTGTCATTCCGAGGCCGGTGTCTGCCCGAGAAACCTGTTTTTCTTGCGGGGTTCTGCAAAATGCGCGCCCACAAGTGGCACAGCCATTTCTGGCTGTGCGTCTTGTCCCACGAAGTGGCAATCTCGAGCGCTCAGGAGCGGTTGAGCAGAAGGCGATCCACACGTCGGCTCACGTCGCGCAGGTAGGCCTCGTCCCCTGCCGGTAGCTCGACCGTGGCGCTGCCCGTGTAATTGATTGCGGCAAACGCCTCGCGCACCGCCGGCCAGTCGATGTCGCCTTCGCCGAGATTAACCCACGCGTAGCTGTCTTTGTTGCGCTTGAAATCCTTGAGGTGCACCTTGACGATGCGCGGACCGAGTGTCCGAATCCAGTCCTGCGGATACCCGTAGAGCACGACGTTGCCGACGTCAAACCACGCTTTGACCCACGGACTCTGAAACTCGTCGATGTACGTGGCCATTTCCAGCGGGCTGAGCAGAAACCGGTTCCACACTTCTTCCATGGCGATTACAACCTTCAGCTCTTCCGCGAGAGGGAGGAGCTTGCGAATTTCGCGTTGCGAGCGGCTCCACGCGTCGCGATAGGAGGTCTGCGGATTCAGCACCGCGGGAACGAGCAAGACGACGTCGGCCCCCCAGAGCTTTGCGTTGTGCATGGAAGTGCGCATGCCAGCCAGGCTCTTCTCCACCACGGCAGGGTCGCTCGAGGACAGCGGATATTTCCAGTGATCCATGTTCATCACCGAGTCGATGCGAATTTGTGCGCCGTCCGCGGCCTTCTTTAGTTCTTCGGCTTTGTGCTCGTCGGGTTCCGTGGGCGCCTGCAGGACTTCAAAGCCGATTTCGCGAGCGAGTTTGAGCCGGTCCGCGTAGGAGAGATTGTCCGGCAGCATGTCGAGCAGAATGCCTTTCTTGATCGGCAATGGCGCTGGAGACGGACTTGCGGCGACGAGAAATTCGCCGAGTGTACCCGCGAGAGTCGCCGCGCAAGCGGCGCTTACCGAAGATTTCAGAAATTGCCGTCGCGATTCGTTACGCATAAAGCCCTCCGCAGCTACTCTCATTTTTGTTGCGCATGTTGTATTCGCTCGGGACGTTATGGGAACGCCCTTCAGTTTATCCTGAGGTACGAAGGGCGCATCCCAACAGGGCTTTAGTCCGCGAGTTTGTTCAAATCAATCCTCGGGTCCAGCACCTCGCTGGACGTCATTACCTCGTCCCAGGTGATTTCGCGATTCTTGTACGCGGCCGTGCGCGCGAGAATGCAGGAAATCGCCGACTCCGCCCCTTTCGCGGCTTGGTTGTGAAAATTGCCGCTGCTGATGCTATCCACAAACGCCTGCTTTTTCTCGCGGTCGGCAAATTCCAGGTTGGAAGTGAAATTTCCCGTAACTGAGAAGGCTTGCGACTCCGGTTTCTCTTTCGCAGGCGTCATAGCGGCTTGCCACGCCTCGTCACCCCAGATTCCCAGCGCCCCCGTGTAAGGAGACTGCGAAACTCCCTTCGTGCCGAAGAAACGCTCGGTCACGTCCCACCATCCCTTCGCGAATTGCGTGGAGCTGAACGTCACATCGACATTGTTCGGATAGTGGAACAGCACGTTGTAATTTCCGTACGCGTCGCCGTCCGCCGCCGGACGCCCCTGGCGCCCTCCCGTTGCGGAAGCCTTTAGTGGATGCCCCTTCAGAATCCAATTACAGATGTCGATCACGTGAATGTTTTGCTCGACGATGATGTCGCCGGAAAGCGCCCGGTCGTACACCCAATTACGCAGGCGGCGCTCCGCAGGCGAGGCTTTGGGCCATGCCGGGCGATCGATGTAGCCGGTCAGATAGTGAGCTTCGCCGCAGACGATATTGCCCAACGCGCCGCCGTGAATGCGCCGGACCAACTCCACAAACGGAGGGCAGTCGCGAATCTGGAACCCGACGTCGAGGCTGAGCTTACCCTCCGCGCGTTTGCCGATTTCAACAACACGCAACGCGCCGGCTACGTCGACAGCCACCGGCTTCTCGAGATAGACGTGCTTCCCGGCGGCGACGACGGCTTCCAGATGCTGCGGGTGATAGTAGGGAGGCGTGGCGATGACGATCGCGTCCACTTCCTTAGAGTGCGCTATTTGCTGGTACGCGTTGGGGCCCACGAAAAGCTGTGATGCCTCAATATCCGTATAATCTTTCGGCCGCTGCAACTGATCGAAATGCGCGCGGGCCGCGTCGAGTTGATCCCGGAAAACGTCGGCCAGCGCCACAACGCGCGCGTTGCCGGTATCAATGAGATTGGTCGCGTCCTCTGTGCCGCGCCCTCCGCAGCCGAGCAGCCCGACCCGCACCGCGGAGTTAGCCGCCGTGCCGCGCACGAGCGACGGCTTGATGAACATGACGCCCGCCGTGGCTGCCGCCGTTTTCAGAAATTTCCGTCGGTCGAACTTGTTTAAGGAGTTTTCGCTCTGCGGCATAGGTCCTCCTGGATGATTGCAGGGGATTGTACGCGGGTGGGGCTTGCCGAAGAAATTAAAAACGCCGTATATCCCGCAGGATGCCGTCGGCAGTCCAGACAGACTCAAAGTACTTCGCAAGGTTTACGCCGAAGGAATGCGCGTTATCGCTGCACGTTCCGCGCTGACATCGTCGCCGCGCAGTTCTCGCAGCGCATACGTGACAAATTCGGCGGTCACTTTCTTGCGCCAACTCATATCGAAGTCCGTATTGTCCAGCGGTTTAGCGATCCGGGCAGCAAGCGCGGCCGTTTCCGCGATACTTTCCGCAGTCAGTGCACGCCCCACGAGAAATCTTGCGGCCTCCTCGGCAACGAGAGGACGCGAGGCTACAGAACCGATGACGATGCGAGCGTCTTCAATGACTCCACTTGTTGAGAGGCGCGTGGCCGCAGCCACCGACAACACGGGGAAGTCGAAGGAGCCGCGGCGCCGCAACTTCCAGTACGTACTGCGCCAGCCGTGCAAGGGATTGAGCAAGACCTCGGCGAGGATCTCATCCGGTTTGCGGTGGAGGTAGAGCATGCCGTCATTGTTGTAGAGATCAGCGAGCGAAATTTCGCGTTCGCCAGAATGCGAAACGAGGCGGACGCGCGCGCCCAGCGCCATCAGCGCAGGTGCGGTGTCGGTAGAAGAAACAGCCAAACACTTCGGGCTGCTGGGTGCGACCCAGCAGGTCGCGCCGTCTTTCTTCATGCAGAAATTGATGGCTTTGCGCCACTCGTAATTTTGGTCGTAGTAATTGCAGCGCGTGTCGAGGCAAAGATTGCCGCCCAGCGTGGCCATATTGCGAATTTGCGGCGTGGCCACTTGCGACGCGGCTTGCGCCAGCGCGGTGGCGCCGTTTCGGAAGCGCGGATCGGATGCGATGTCCGACAGCGTGAGACAGGCGCCGAGCCGCGCGCAGGACTCGCCAAACTGCATTGCCTGCAAGGCCTCGATGTTACGAAGACTCAGCAGCGTGCGCGGAGCTTGCTGGCGCCGCTTCATGTTGGGCAGAAGGTCGGTGCCGCCGGCTAGCGGCATGGCACTCGGGCCTTCGCCGTGCAGAACGCTCGCGGCTTCCTCGATCGTGCGCGGCGCGCGAAATGTGAATAGCGGCAAGCGCATCATGAGCTGAGCACCTGCCCTCTCTGTGTTGCCGACTGCGATGCGGGCTTGGCCCGGCGCGGAACGTCATTGATGGCGTTTCCGTCGCCACCTTCCCATGGCGGCGGGACGCGAAGCGCCTCGGGCCAGTCCACGTGCGGGAAATGCGAAGGGCCGAAGCGCGGCGCGCGGCCGGCTTTTTTCTCGGCCAGTGCCTTCATGATTTTTTCTGGAGTAATGGGCACTTCGTCGATGCGAACACCGACCGCATCGTAAACGGCGTTGGCCACGGCCGGCATGATGGGCAGCAGCGGCCCCTGGCCCACTTCTTTCGCGCCGAACGGCCCTTGGGGGTCGGGTTCTTCGACAAGCTCGGTGAACACCTCGGGCATGTCCAGCGAGGTGGGGCTCTTGTATTCCAGGACGGACGGGAATTTGTGGACGAGCGCGTGCGAAAGTTTTTTCGGCAAGCGGCGAAATTCCTGTTCTTCCATGAGCGCCTCGCCGAGGCCCATGTACACGCTGCCTTCGACTTGGCCGCGCGCAAGCGTTGGATTTAGCGCGCGGCCGATGTCGTGAGCGATCCAGATTTTCGGCACGGTAAGCCAGCCGGTCACCGGATTCACAGCGACTTCGACCACCGCAGCGGTGTAGGAGTAAGTCGGCGAGGGGCCGACGCCTCCACCTTTATATAGAGCGGGAGATTTCGGCGGCGTGTAGGAGCCTACGGTGCCGATGGTGCCGAAGCGAGCCTCCGCCGTGCACACGGCTTCCTGGAATGTGACGCCGTTTTCGGCCGCGGCGGAATCGAAGACGCGTTTGTCTGCGAAGCGCACGCGGTCGGGCGGAACGGCGAGACGTTCTGCAACGGCTTCGGTGAGAAGAGATTTGGCGCGCTCGGCGGCTTGCAACGCGGCGTTGCCGGCCATGATTGTGACGCGGCTGGAGTAGGAGCCGAGATCGACGGGGCCGAGATCGGTATCGCCGGTGTACAGGCGAATGTCGAAGGTGTCGAGGCCGAGAACTTCGGCGACGATGGAGGCGAGGACATCGTCGGAGCCTTGGCCGATTTCGGTGGCGCCGCAAAATAATGTGACGCCGCCGCCGCGATCGAATTTTAGTTGCACTCCGGAGTGCGGCATCTTGTTCCAGTAGATGGGGAGGCCGGCGCCGGTGAGATACGCCGAACAGGCCAGGCCGACGCCGCGGCCTTCTGGGAGCTTGCGGAATTTTTCGCGCCAGCCGGAAGATTTCACGACGCGGAGAATGCATTCGGAAAGATTCACGGTGCTGAGGCGGAAGAAATTGGCTGTAACGGCATTGGAGGATTCCGCGATGCGAAGACGGAGATCGGCGGGGTCGATTTGCAGTTTCTCGGCGATTTTGTCGAGCTGCACTTCCTGGCCGAAGCGCGGCTGCACGGTGCCGTGGCCCCGCTTGGGGCCGCAGGGTGGCTTGTTGGTGAACGTGCGGCAGCCTTGGAAACGGTAGCGCGGCACGTGGTAGGTGGTGGTCTGCAGCGCGCCGCTATAGAAGGTGCTGGCTACGCCGTAAGAGCCGTAGGCGCCGCCATCGATCAGCGTCTGTAAATGCATCGCGGTGATAGTGCCGTCCTTTTTCACCCCCGTTTTGAAATTCATCAGGACGGGATGGCGGCCGCGATGGCAGTAGAAAACTTCTTCGCGCGTAAGGCAGATTTTCACGGGGCGGTCAAGAAGGAGCGCGGCTTTGGCGACCACGATTTCGTGATTGAAAGGATCGGACTTGCCGCCGAAGCCGCCGCCGTTGGGAGTAGCAATGACGCGAATGTGCGCGGCCGGCATCTGCAGAACTTTGGCGAGAGCGCGGTGGAGATAGTGGGGAGTTTGCGTGCTGGTCCAGATGGTGAGTTTGCCGTCGGGATCTTTGGTGGCCACGCAGGCGTGTTGTTCGATGGGGAGGTGGGTGCTGCCTTGGTAAAAGAAAATATCTTCGAAGATTTCGTCGGCTTCGGTGAAACCTTGATCGACGGTGCCAAACTCGAGTGCGACACGTTTGTGAATGTTTCCTTCGTCGCCGTAGTCGTGGATGCGTGGGGACGGTGTTGCGAGAGCTTCTTCAGGATTGGAGATGGTGGTGAGGATTTCGTAGTCGACTTGGATAAGCTCGAGAGCCTCGAAGGCGATTAGTTCTTCGCGAGCGATTACGGCGGCGACGGGATCGCCGACGTGGCGGACGTGGTCGAGACAGAGGGCTTGCTCATCCTGGCTGACAGGGAGAATGCCGTACTCGATGGGGAGGTCTTTGCCGGTGAGCACGAGGTAGACGCCGGGGTGGGCGGCGGCCCGAGAAATGTCGATGCTGCGAATGCGCGCGTGTGGGTGCGCAGAGCGCAGGAGTTTACAGTGGACCATGCGGGGAAGGGAAATGTCGTCGGCGAACCGGGTTTGGCCGGTGACTTTGGCGCGGGCGTCCACGCGGCGGCGGGGGTGACCGATTACGCGGAGATCGCCATCGTTTCCGTTGGATTTTTCCGGTGGAGGATTTTTTTGTTGCGGCATGGGCGCTCCTGATTTCTTTCCCGCGGGATTCAAGCCGATTTGTATTGCCGGGCAATTTCGAGGACGGCGGCTTCTACGGCTTCGAAGATTTGGAGGTAGCCGGTGCAGCGGCAGAGATTGCCGGAGAGAGCTTCGCGGATTTGATCGCGTGTGGGATGCGGATTTTGGTCGAGCAGGGCTTTTGCGGTGACAAGGATGGCGGGCGTGCAGTAACCGCACTGCGCGGCGCCGAGATCGGCGAAGGCCTCTTGCAAGGGATGCAGCTCGCCGTTGGCGCCGAGGCCTTCTACGGTCAGGACTTCTTTTCCTTGGCATTCGAGGGCGAGGAGCAAGCAGGAGAGAACTGGTTTGCCATCGAGGAGGATGGCGCAGGCGCCGCACTCTCCGAGTTCGCAGCCGTGTTTGGTGCCGGTGTGGTTGAGGTCTTCGCGGAGGACTTCGAGCAGGGTTTTGTAGGGAGCGAAGGAGACGTCCGTTTGCTCGCCGTTTAGGGTGAAGCGGATTTGCGCGGTCTTTTGGGAAATGGGAGAAATGGTCACCATTGGGGGTCACCTTTCTTGAGAAGTCCTTTGGCGCTTTCTACGGCCGGCCTGTCTAAAGACCGGCCACTCCTCTGACCGGTGGAACTCTTGCCGAGGCGCCTAGGTGCTTTGGCGGCGGACACAGCCAGGATTGGCTGTGCCACGGGTGGCTGTGCGGAAGCGCGGTTCATCGATTTGGCTTGCAGGCCGCGGACTAGATAGGCTGCAAAATTCTCGGCCAACTCTTCGGTGGTCAAAGGGCCTTGGGGATTGAACCAGAGAACGGTGGAGTTTAGGGCGCCGAGGATGACGCGGGCGGCGAGTGCAGGATCGGTGGGGAAGAGCTCGCCGGAGCGGATGCCGCGGGCGACTAGGTGGCGGAAGCCTTGTTCGTAGCGGTCGCGCTTGGTGAGCAGGCGCTTTTGGAGATGTGACGGGATCGAGTTGGTTAGGAGATGGGCAGCGGAGCCTTCTACTTCGTCGAGAACGCAATGCAGATGGAAGCGGATGATTGCGCGGAGTTTTTCGCTTGCGGATTGGGTTCGTGCGTGGCGAATTGTTTCGAGATTGGCAAGCAGGCGATCGAGGGCGTTGTCCTGGCAGAAGAAGAGGATTTCGTCTTTGCCGCGGAAATAGTTGTAAAGGTTAGCGGGGGAGAGGTCGGCGGCGGCGGCGATTTCGCGCATTCCGGTTTCGGCGAAGCCGCGGGTGCGGAATTCGCGTCCGGCGGCGCGGAGGATTTCGAGGCGGCGGGAGAGGTAGCGGCGTTGGAGGCGGGAGGTGCGCACGGGGACAGGATGGCACTCCGCGAGGTCGGTGTCAATGAGAAGTGAACCGATGTTCAGGTTACGAACAGTAGTTCAGTACAAAGAGCACAGCCAGAGATCGCTGTGCCACGAGCACAGGCTGAAGCGCGTGCTACTGGGGGAATAGCTTGGCGGCGGTGGTGTAGAGGATTTGGCACTTGGAGTTTTCGGAGAGGGGGAGGGAGCGGAACTTTTCGATGTTGCCTTTGATTTCGGGGACGCCGGGGCCGGGCCAGTCGGTGCCCCACAGAACCTTGTGGGCAATTTCTTCGATGCGGGGAAAATATTCGAGGAGTTTTTGCGGCGGGATACCGGAGATGTCCATATACATATTTTTGTGGCGGCGGACGAGAAAGAAAGCTTCGTCCATCCAGAGGGGGCGGCCGCCGTGGGCAAGGATGACGACGAGGTTGGGGTAATCGATGCAGACATCGTCGCAGAGCATGGGTTGGGCGTGAAGATTTCTGGCGCCGGGAAAGATGGAGGTTCCGGTGTGAATCATGACCGGCAGGTTGTTGGCTTGCGCGCGATCGTAGACGGCGGCGAGGCCGCGGTCGCCCTTCATGTAGCCATTGGGGGAGAGGACCTGGTGAGAGGGATGCAGCTTTAGGGCGCGGATGCCGAGCTTCGCGATGCGATCGACTTCTGCGCCGGGATTGGAGACGGTGCTGGGGAGGACACTGCCGAAGGCGATGAGGCGGTCTGGCGCAGCTTTGCAGTAGTTGGCGCTCCAGTCGTTTACCTCGGCGGTGAAGCCGATAATGTCCGGCGCTACGTAATTGATAAGGCCAGCGCGTTCGATGTCGAGCTGATCGAGAAGTTTCAGGAAAGCTTTCGGGTCGGAGCAGTAGCGTTCGACGTCGGCATAGTCCTTGCGGCCGTGCTTGATCAAGTCGAGCGCGTGCGGCTTCATCATGTGGAAGGGCATGATGTGGATGTGAATGTCGATGATGGGCTGGTTGGTTGCGGGCACGTGTTAGCTCAGTTGAAGCGCACGTATTGGAAGTCGAGCGGCTGGCCGTTGACTCCTTTGACAGGCGGGGCAATCCAGTTAGCGAATTTTCCAAGCTCAGCGACGCGGCCGCTCATGAGCGATTGTACATAGGAATAGTCCTTGGGACTGGGCAGCCAGTCAAATTCGTGAGCCTTCCATTGCTCTTCGGTGAGGATTTCTCCAGTGAGGCTGATGAAGTGACCGGCGAAGTTGCCGATTTCGCGATGAAAACCTTTGTGCGGCAAGGTCAAGCGGAAGGGGATGCCCGCTTCATCGATCACGCGCTGCCAGCGGTTGACGCCGGCCTGAATTTCTTCGATGTAGTCATCGCGCAGGCGCTCGTTTAACGCGGTGAGTGCGGGAACCTGCTTGGTGTTGATTTTATCGCCGACAACTTCGGAGACGGGATACATCGCGTCGCGGAGGGTGTGATCGTCCTCTAGCTTGGTTTCGCGGAACCGGCCTTTGAGGCCGCTGGTGTAGTAGTTGGCAGCATTGGAGGAAACGTCGGAGCCGTAGAGGTCGAGCGTGACGCTGTAATGGAAATTGAGGTAGCGCTGAATGGTTTGCAGGTCGATGACGCCGAGGGCGCGGACATCGGAAGGATCATCGACTTTATTTTCTTTCATGACTTCGCAGGTGCGCTGAATGATGCGGCTGACTCCGGACTCGCCGACAAACATGTGATGCGCTTCTTCGGTGAGCATGAAGCGGCAGGTGCGCGCGAGAGGATCGAAGCCGGATTCCGCGAGGGCGCAGAGCTGGAATTTGCCATCGCGGTCGGTGAAGAAGGTAAACATGTAGAAGGCGAGCCAATCGGGCGTGGGCTCGTTGAAAGCGCCGAGGATGCGTGGGTTGTCAGTGTCGCCCGAACGGCGGGCGAGCAAGGATTCGGCTTCTTCGCGGCCGTCGCGTCCGAAGTAGCGGTGTAGCAAATAGACCATGGCCCAGAGGTGGCGGCCTTCCTCGACGTTGACCTGGAAAATGTTGCGGAGATCGTAGAGCGAAGGGCAAGAGAGCCCGAGCATTTTTTGCTGCTCAACGGAGGCGGGTTCGGTGTCGCCTTGCGTGACGATGATGCGGCGGAGAATCGAGCGATATTCTCCTGGCACGTCTTGCCACGCCGGCTGGCCTTTGTGGATTCCGAAATTGACCTGGCGCTTTTCGTCGCGCGGCTGGAGGAAGATACCCCAGCGATATTCGGGCATCTTGATGTAATCAAACTGCGCCCAGCCATCGGCTTCGACGCTAATGGCGGTGCGGAGATAGACCTCGAAGTTGTGGCTTTCGTTGGGGCCCATGTCGTACCACCAACTGAGATAGGCGGGCTGCCAATGTTCGAGGGCGCGCTGAAGCACGCGATCGCGGCCCAGGTCGACATTGTTTGGAATCTTTTCGGTGTAATTGATCATTTCCAGCTCCTGCGGATTGGTCCGAGATATTTTTTAAACTCTTTCCCAATTGAATTTTACGGGCGCGCCGGTTCCGTAGACTTTGAGCGCGCCGTTGGCGCCGACCGCGTTGGGGCGAATGAAAATCCAGTTTTGCCAGGCGGAGAGGCGGCCGAAAATGCGGGTCTCCAATGTTTCATTCCCGCCGAAGCGGAGATTGGCTTCGAGGCCGGTGAGGGCGTCGGGAGACTGCGCGGCGCGAGACTCGATGGCCTGGCGAAGTTCGTCTTCCCAGTCGAGATCGTCGGGGGTGGAGGTGACGAGGCCAGCGTCGAGGGCTTCCTTCGCGGAAAGTGTTTTGCCGATGTGCGAGCGAAGATCGTCGATGCGAGCAGGGTCCTGATAGAAGCGCGCGGCGAGGCGCGAGAGATGATTGTTCATGGGCAGCGCGCCGAAATTTATTTGGGAGAGCGCGACGGTGGCAGGCTGGCCTTCCTGGACGTCTTGCATGTAGACGCGATCGGCGGCCAGGGCCAGCTCGAAAAGAGAGCCGGCGAAACAGCAATTTGGCTCGACGATGGCGAAGAGAGAGCGGGAGGTGACGTCGATGCGCGCCAAGGTGCGGCGGAGCATGCCGAGGACTTCGCGGACGAACCAATTGTCTTGATGAGCGAGAAGAAGATCATCGGTGGCGAGGACGGCCGAGGGATTTCCCGTGGTTTTGAAGAGCCAGAGGCCGAGGTTGAGTTCGCTGGAACGGAGGGTGAGGATGGCGTCGTCGAGCTCGCGAGCCATTTGCAGAGGCCACCAGTTGGCGCCGGCGGCGAGAACTTTTTCTAATGTGTTTTCGGTTGCGGCTTCAGGAGCGTGGACGGTGATGGTGGCGGTACGCGCTTCGCGATTGTACTGCACGTCGACAAATTTGTAATGAAGCCCGGCATCGTCGGCGGTGCGTTCGAGCGGCGTGAGCGTGACGCCTCTTGCGTCGGTGGGACGGTCGCTTTGCTCGGCGAGTTGGCGGGCGCGCTGCTTGATGTGCTCGGCGAATTGCTGCGGCTTCACGATTTCATCAACGAGGCGCCAGTCTTTGGCGCGCTGGCCGCGGACGCCATCAGGATTGGTGCAGAAGATATCGGCATGATCGCGACGGACATTGCGCTTGTCGGTGACGCGGGTGAGGCCGCCCGTGCCGGGGAGAACACCGAGGAGTGGCAGCTCCGGAAGACTGACCGCGGAGGAGCGATCGTCGACGAGGATGATTTCGTCGCAAGCGAGCGCGAGTTCGTAGCCGCCGCCGGCGGTGGTGCCGTTGAGTGCGGCGAGAAATTTGAGGCCGGAGTGGACGCTGGCGTCTTCAATGCCGTTGCGCGTTTCGTTGGTGAATTTGCAGAAATTAACTTTCCAGGCGTGTGAGGAGAGCCCGAGCATATAAATGTTGGCGCCGGAACAGAAGATGCGGTTCTTGGCGCTGGTGATTACGACGGAGCGGATTTCGGGATGCTCGAAGCGGATGCGCTGGAGGGCGTCGTGGAGCTCGATATCGACGCCGAGGTCGTAGGAGTTCAACTTGAGTTTGTAGCCGGGACGGATGCCGCCGTCTTCGGCGACGTCCATGGTAAGAGTGGCGACGGGGCCATTGAAGGAAATGCGCCAGTGCTTGTAGCGCGATGGGTCGGTGCGAAAATCGATCGCGGCTGCGGTGGGCTGAGCTTCTTGTGTTGCGGCGACATCCACGGTTCCTCCTGGTGATTACTGCGCGGCGAATTGGAGCGCCGCTTTTAACTTGCTGAAACTAGCTTCTACCGCATCGCCGGAAGTGTCGATGTAGGTGTCGGCTTTGCGATAGAGCGGTTCGCGGGATTCGAGAATGCGACGAAGATCTTCCATGGCGCGGTCGCTGCCGGCCATGGCGCGGAAGTCGCCTTGGGCGATTACGCGGGACATGTGCTCTTCGGGCTGAGCTTTGAGCCAGATGGTGTAGCAGTGGGCGAGGAGATAGTCGTAGGTTTCTTTTTCATAGACGATGCCGCCGCCGACGGAGATGACTGCGCTGTCGCTTGCGCCGAGGACGCGCTCGAGAGTGCGCTTCTCAATGGCGCGATAGCCGGACTGGCCGTACAGGGAAAAAATCTCGGCGAGGGGCATGCCGGTTTCTTTTTCGATTTCGTGGTCGAGTTCGATGAAGGAGACGTTGCGTTCGGCAGCGAGCTTGCCGCCGAGGGTGGACTTGCCTGCGCCGCGGAGGCCGATGAGGGCGATGCGGCTGAGGCGCAGATCTTGGTCGGGGCCGAAGTCGCGCAGGAGGCGAGCGGCGGCTTCTTCGAGACGATGGCCGGGGAGGCGCTCGATGAAGCGCAGGATAGTTTGCTTTTGTGAAGTACGCTGCTGGTCGTCTTGCTGGCCGCTTTGCTGTTGCGGCGCAAACAGTTCCTCGAGCGAGACGCTGAGAACGGCGGCAATTCGGCGGAGAAGCAATATGGAGATGTTGCCTTCGCCGGATTCGAGTTGGGCAAGGTGGCGCTCGGAGACTTCGGATTCGCGGGCGAGGGTTTTGCGGGTCATGCCGCTGCGTTTGCGAAGATCGCGGACGCGGGAGCCGAGGGAGACGAGAAACTGCTCGCCGGAAAGTTGAGGAGACCCGCGGAAGGCGAGCTTGGTTTCGAACGGGGAGTGCGATGCCACGGCTAACCTCATGGTGCAGTATAATACATATTAGAATGAATCGGTCAATCAGAATTTGTCGCTGCTCGACCCGATGCACAGGGAAATCTGATAATTGATTGCTATAGAAGGGGTTATTGGCAATCCGTGGTGGCTCCAGACCGTTGCTTTGAAATGCAGTATTGTGCCTGACCAGCAGGAGTGCCCGGAGGCGAAGCCGTTGAGAGGCGCGGGCCGTGCGCATTTATCCATATGTTAAGATGCCTCGGACGCAGAGGAAAAGTTGGTTCCCGACGGCGACGGCCTTTTTAGACGGACACATTTGGCTAAATTCGCGGCGGGAATCGCGTACACTCTAGGGCGTTTTTGCTATGTTCTTGCAAACAAGATTGCATGGATAAAGCGCACGAACTGCTGACATCGTTCAAGGCTCGCTTCGGTACGGGGGCTTCCGTTTACAGGGCGCCGGGGCGCGTGAATCTGATTGGGGAGCACACCGATTACAACGGCGGTTTGGTGCTGCCGGCAGCGATCGGATTTTCCTGCTGGGTGGCGATTGCGCCGCGCGATGACCGCAAGCTGGTTCTCTATTCCGAAAATTATGGTGAAGCGTGCGAAGCGGACCTGGATAAATTGGGAACGCGCGGGTCGGGGCATTGGGCGGACTATCCGCTGGGCGTAGCGTGGGCGCTGCAGGACGCGGGCTATCGGCTGCACGGCGCGAGCCTTTATATTGCCGGGGAAGTGCCGCTGGGAGCGGGACTGAGCTCGTCGGCGGCGATTGAGGTCTCGACCGGATATTCGTTTTTGTCGGTGGCGAATCACGCAATTGACCGCACCAAGCTGGCGTTGCTGTGCCAGCGGGCGGAAAACGAATTTGTGGGAGCGCGCGTGGGGATTATGGATCAATTCGTTTCGTGCCACGGGCGAGCGGGTCACGCGCTGCTGATTGATTGTCGGTCGCTCGAATACCGCTCTTTGAGACTTCCGCCGATGTTGAGCCTGGTGATTTGCAATACGATGGTGAAACACAAGTTGCAAGCGGGCGAATACAATGTCCGGCGCGCGGAGTGCGAGGAAGCGGTGCGAAAGCTGTCCGGTGCGTTGCCCGGAATTCGGAGTTTGCGGGACGTGAGTTTGGAGCAGCTTGCGGAAAATCGGAGCTTGTTATCGAAAACACTTTACCGGCGATGCCGGCACGTTATTTCTGAAAATAAGCGTGTGCGCAAGGTGGCGGATCTTTTTGGAGCGGGGAAAACGGAGGGGCTGCGCGACCTGATGGCCGCCTCGCATGAGAGTTTGCGTGACGATTATGAAGTGAGTTGCCGGGAGCTGGACGCGATGGTGGAGATCGCGGGGAGGCAACAAGGAGTTTACGGCGCGCGAATGACCGGCGGGGGCTTTGGCGGATGCACGATCAATTTTGTGGACGTGGAGCACGCGGCGGAATTTCAGCGGCGGGTTTCCGCGGAGTACGAGGCCGCAATCGGCTTGCGTCCGGACATCTATCTATGTGAAGCATCGCAGGGAGCGGAGTTGGTGGAGGCGACGGCTGAAAACCTTCCGAAGGTGACTCGCTGAGGAATGGCAGACCTAAGACGGCGCGACTTATGAAACGCATGGATGCTTCGCTGTTGCAGGAAGTGCCACATCGAAGGCTGAATCCACTGACGGGCGAGTGGGTGGTGGTCTCTCCGCATCGAACGAAACGGCCATGGCTTGGGAAGGTGGAGAAGCCGGCGGCGTCGAACTTGCCGACATACGATCCGACTTGCTATTTGTGCCCGGGAAATGAGCGGGCGGCCGGCGCGAGGAATCCGAAGTACACCAGCACATTTGTTTTCGACAATGACTATGCGGCGCTCTTGCCCGATGCGCCCGACTTCGAAGTGGATGAAGGCGGTTTGCTGGTGGCGCGCTCAGAGAAGGGGATCTGCCGGGTGATCTGTTTTTCGCCGCTGCATAACCTGACGATTCCGCGAATGCCGCTGGAGGCGATCGGCGAAGTGATTGGAGTATGGACGGCGGAATTTCGGCGGCTTGGAGAGATCGATTGGGTCCGCCACGTGCAGATTTTCGAGAACCGCGGGGCGTTGATGGGGGCGAGCAATCCGCATCCGCACTGTCAAATTTGGGCAAATGCGTCCGTGCCGGACTCCCCGGCGAAGGAACTGGCTTCGTTTCGGGCATACCGCGAAGCGAAAAAGTCTTGCCTGCTCTGCGATTATTTGCACTTAGAGTTGCAGCGTGGCGAGCGGGTGATTTGCGAGAATGACGGGTTCGCTGTGGTGACTCCGTTTTGGGCGGTGTGGCCTTTCGAAACGCTGTTGATCAGCAAGCGACATTTTGCATCGATGGAGGAGTTTGCTGAGGGCGAAGCGGAGTTGCTTGCGGACATTCTGCGGCGCATCACCATTCGCTATGACAACTTGTTTGAGACTTCATTCCCTTATTCGATGGGGTTTCATCAGCGGCCCACGGACAGACGAGATTATCCGGAGTTGCATTTTCACGCGCATTATTTCCCGCCGCTCTTGCGATCGGCTACGGTGCAGAAGTTTATGGTGGGGTATGAGCTGCTGGGGAATCCACAGCGGGACATTACGGCGGAGAGTGCTGCTCGGCGCCTGAGGGAGCTTTCGGAGATTCACTATTTGGATCAGGTGTGAAGAAAAAGGGAGACTGGGACGCGCCCTTCATTCCTCAGGGTGAACTAAAGCGCGCCCCTACAACGTCGGGGAGGGAACTATGCGGAAGAAAAGTTTGTTGGCCTTTGTAATTTTGCTCGTCACTGGCTGGCCGGCCGACGCCCAGACAACGCGATGGACGGAGAAGGAAGCAGCGGATTGGTACGCGAAGCAGGCGTGGCTGGTCGGAAGCAACTACATACCAGCGGACGCGATCAATGAGCTGGAGATGTGGCAGGCGGATACGTTTGATGCGAAGCGAATCGACTTGGAGCTGGGATGGGCGGAAGCGATCGGGCTGAACACGATGCGCGTGTTTTTGCACGATTTGGCGTGGCAGCAGGATCCGGTGGGCTTCCAGAAGCGGATTGACACTTTCCTGCAGATTGCGGCCAAGCACCACATCAAGCCGCTGTTTGTGCTGTTTGATTCGTGTTGGGATCCGGAGCCACGGCTGGGGAAGCAGCATGCGCCCCGTCCGGGCGTGCATAACTCGGGGTGGGTGCAGAGTCCGGGCGCGAAGGCGCTGGAGGATGTGGCGCAGTACCCGCGGCTCGAAGCGTATGTGAAGGGCGTGGTGGGAGCGTTCGCGAAAGATGACCGGGTCCTGGGCTGGGACATCTGGAACGAGCCGGACAACGGGAACGGAGGGAGCTACGCGGAACTGGAGCCGAAGAACAAGAATGAGCTGGTGCTCGCGCTGCTTCCGCGAGCCTTTGCGTGGGCGCGGACGGTTCATCCGATGCAACCGTTGACCAGCGGAGTTTGGAAAGACGACTGGGCGGTTCCGGGAAAGCTGGGGCCAGGAGCGAAGATTCAGATCGAATTGTCGGACGTCGTTTCCTTCCACAGCTACGACAAGCCAGAAGTGTTTGAGAAGAAAGTGATCCCTCTGCAGCAGTACCACCGACCGATTTTATGCACGGAGTATATGGCGCGGGGAAATGGGAGCACGTTCCAGGGGACGCTTCCGATCGCGAAGAAATACAATGTAGCGGCGATCAATTGGGGACTGGTGGCGGGGAAGACACAGACATATTTGCCGTGGGACTCGTGGCAACATCCGTATACGGACCGCGAGCCGGCGATTTGGTTTCATGAAATACTCCGGACCGACGGGACTCCTTACAGCACGGAGGAAACGGCCTTCATCAAGGAGATCACCGGGCGGGGCGCCGCAACACGGTGAAATCGTGCCACTACAACGCCAAAAATTAGCGGGCCGCGGAGATGGGAATGATGCCCGATCGTTCCTCTGGCGGGAGGGCAACGCCGTCGCGGAAGGAGACGAACTTGCCGGAGTTGGAGGCGACGCGGTCGCCGGGGACCAGGATTCCAACTAAATTCAACGGATCGGCGGCAGAAACGGTGATGAGCTCGCCGGAGGGCTGCTGCTTGCGCATAGCGCGGAGAGATTCCACGGCAACGGGCAGGGCGAACTGCTCTCCGAGGAAGCCGCTGACAAAGCGGCCGCCGCGAATTTCGCCGCGGTCTTCGAGGCGGCGGAGAGTGATCAGCACTTCCCGCCACTTGGGCAGGATGGACTCGCGCGTGAGCACTTCGCGGAAGACGATCCCGTAGCGGCGGAGAAGCATCCAGCAGATCGCCTCGAGGGCGATGTTGCGATCAGCAGTATCGCCGGAATAGAGAAGCGACCAGCGGCCGGTGCTGTGGCGCGGACGGGCGGAGCGACCACTGCCGTGGCCGGAGCGGCGCTTGGGATCAATGAGCGCGCGCAAGTTGTCGAAGCCATCGGCGGTGAGCAGACCAGCGGCGGCCAACTCCCACAGAGCAGTTTCTACTTCGGACTTTAATTTGCCCGTGCCGCGCACAATGTCGGAGAAAAAGGAAGCGCCGCGCTGTCGCAAGAACTGCAAAACGGCTCCGGCGTCGGGACTCAAACTGGAAGTCTCGGCGTCTCCTGCTTCTCGGCGCGGAATCATCCATTCGGATTCATCGCGTGCGAAGAATGTGATGGGCGCGACACTGCTGGGTACGACCCGGCGCTTTCCATCTGCCGGCAATTCCAATGTCGCCGGATGCGGCGAGAGACGTCCCCAGCCGACCGCGCCGGTGAGGCAGATCTGGTCGAGGTCCTTAGGGTCGTAGTTTGCGACGCGTCGCGCCAGGATTTGGCGTTCCCAAGAATTTGCAGGAGCTTCATAGCCTTGCAATTGGCGCAGTCCTTCGAGCAGGCCGCGCTCGCCGAGCAATTGGGAGCTTGGCACGACGTGCTGCCAGCGAAACAGCCAGTTCATAAACTCCGCCGAGGTGACGGACTCGATTTGCTTTCGGAGTTGCCCGAGGGTAAGGCGATGGATGCGGGCCAGCAGGCGGCGCTCGCACCATTCCGTTTCGCCGCTGGCGGGATCGGTGAATTTTCCGCGCAAGATGACGCCGCTGGTCTCAAGGCGAAGCAGTGCTTTCTCGACGTCGGGTGTCGAGATGCCGAGGACTGCAGCTAGCTGCGTTGCGGAGACAGGACCACTGTGGGCCGCCCAGCCGGTGACCATTGCGAGCTGCGCGTCTTCTCGCGACGTTTCGGCCGAGGGCAGCTCTGGGAGTGGGATGTCGAAGGCCGCAGACGGGAAAATTTGACGGAAGGCATGGGCGCGCTCCGCAGCGACCCAGTAGGATGCGCCGTTGCAATCTGCGCAGGCGGCGCGGCGCTCCGCTGCTATTTGTTCAAAATGCGGAGTCCACTGCGGCGCAGATTCCTGCAATTTTGTTTGCAAGCTGTTAGTGGATTGCACCACATCCGTTGCGGGAACTGGCAGCGCAATTAGTGAGAGCAGCGCATCGTGGAGCTCTTCGGCATCGCGGATGTCTGGCCAGGCATCGTCGCGGACAGTGGCGATGGCGGCCGGGTCGAGGCGGCCGATCTCAGCCAAAACAGTTTCGGGAAGGACACGGCGCATTTCGACGGCGCGGGCGCGGCGTTCTTCGAGCGGGGCATCGTCGAGGTAAGCGTACGGGTTGGCGTTCAGGATTTCGTGGGAAAACTGTGACGGCACCGGGGTGTCGACGGCGAGGCAGCGGATGCGGCCTTCGGCCATGTCGGTCAACACACGTTGGAGACCCTCGATGTCGAGGGCTTCGGTGAGCACGTCCTTCATGGTTTCGCGAATGAGCGGGTGATCGGAGAGGGCTATTTCGCCTTCGAGATTTTCCGGGCAGGCGAGGGCCTCCGGAAAAACGGCAGCGAGCAAGTCATCGGCGCGCATGCGCTGAATGTTGGGCGGGACTTTCTTTCCGCCGCGAAAACGCAGAAGCGCGAGCGAGCGGCCGGCATCCCAGCGCCAGCGAGTGGTGAAGAGTGGAGAAGGCAGCACGGCCTGTTCGAGAACGTGCTGCACGGAATTGGGATGGAGGAAGTGGAAGACGTCGGCGAGTGGAAAGCTGTGTTGCTCGCTGAGGGAGATGTTCAGGCCGTTGTCGGTGGCGGCGGCTTGCAGCTCGAAATTGAAGGAGCGGCAGAAACGCTTGCGCAGCGCCAATCCCCAGGCCTTGTTGATGCGCGCGCCAAAGGGAGCGTGGATGATGAGCTGCATGCCGCCGCTTTCGTCGAAGAAGCGCTCGGCGATGACGGTCTTTTGAGTTGGAGTGGCGCCGAGGACCGCGCGTCCGGAGGTGACGTATTCCGCGGCTTGTTCGGCTCCGGATTGGTCCAGCCCGCATTCGGCTTTCAGCCAATTCACGGCTTCGATGAAATCGGCGGGATTGTGCTTATCCGTGGCGGATAAAGAACGCGGAGCCAACGAGCTGATTTGTTCGCGCAACTCGGCGACGTGCGCGGATAGCTCGTCTGTGCGGGCCGGAGCTTCGCCGCGCCAGAAAGGCACGGTGGGGGCTGCGCCTTGCGCGTCTTCGACAAGGACGCTGCCGGAGGTGACGCGGCGAATGCGCCAGGAGGTGTTGCCGAGCAGGATGATGTCGCCAGCGAGACTTTCGACCGCGAAGTCTTCGTCCACCGTGCCGACGGTGACGCCTTCAGGCTGCGCGACGACGGAGTAGAGCGAATTTTCGGGGATTGCGCCGCCACTGGTGATGGCAGCGAGCCGCGCGCCTCGGCGGCCGCGCAGAACTTGGTTGACGCGATCGCGGTGCAGGTAAGCACCGTAGCGGCCGCGCTGGCTGGCGATGCCTTCGGAAAGCATCTCGACAATTTCGTCGAAGCTTTTCCGCTCCAGATTGCGGTAGGGATAGGCGCGGCGGACGGATTGAAAGAGAGCGTCTTCCGTCCAATCTTCGGCGGCGCACATGGCTACGATTTGCTGGGCGAGGATGTCCATCGGAGAATCCGGAATGGCGATGCGGTCCAGGTCGCCCTGGCGGATGGCGCGAATGAGCGCGGCGTTTTCGATGAGATCGTCGCGCGTCGTGGCGAAGAAGCGGCCTTTCGGGATTGCTCCGCGCCAGTGGCCTGCGCGGCCGATGCGCTGGAGACCGACGGAGATGGAACGCGGTGAGCCGATTTGGCAGACGAGGTCGACACTCCCTATATCGATTCCAAGTTCGAGAGAGGCGGTGGCGACGAGAGCGTGGATTTCTCCGGCTTTGAGTTTGTGTTCCGCAGCGAGGCGCAGCTTGCGCGAGAGACTCCCGTGATGCGCGGCCACGGCGTCACGTCCGAGGCGTTCGGCGAGATTGTGGGCAACGCGCTCGGCCAGGCGGCGGGTATTGACGAAGATGAGCGTGGAGGAATGCTGGTTGGCGAGCTGCGCAAGGCGATCGTAGATTTCGCCCCACATTTCGTTGGAGGCTATGGGGCCGAGCTCGCTGGACGGAACTTCGACGGCGATATCCATTTGGCGGCGATGGCCGATCTGGACAATGGCGGGATCGTTGCTGTCGGACCCGGTCAGGAAATGCGCGATGGTCTCGATAGGCTTTTGCGTGGCAGAAAGGCCGATGCGAGTGAGGCGCTTGCCGGTGAGCTGGTTCATCCGCTCGAGGGAAAGAGCGAGGTGCGCACCGCGCTTGTCGTCGGCTACCGCGTGAATTTCATCGACGATGACGGTTTCGACGGACTTGAGGATTTCGCGGCTCTTCGCCGCAGTGAGAAGGATGTAGAGCGACTCTGGAGTGGTGACCAGGATGTGCGGCGGGCGGACGAGCATGGCGCGGCGCTCGTGGGCGAGGGTGTCTCCGGTGCGCACCGCGGTGCGAATTTCGGGCATGAGCATGCCGCGCTCTCCCGCGAGTTGCAGGATTTCGCCGAGCGGGGTCTCGAGGTTTTTCTGAATGTCGTTGCTAAGGGCTTTGAGAGGGGAGACGTAGAGCACTTCGGTGCGGTCGGTCAGGTCTCCGGAAAGAGCCTTGTGGACTAGCGCGTCAATGCAGATGAGGAATGCAGCAAGAGTTTTTCCCGAACCGGTAGGCGCGGAGATGAGCGTGGTCTTGCCGGCGAGAATATGCGGCCAGCCTTGCGCTTGTGGTTCGGTCGGGGTGCCGAAGCGGCGGACGAACCACTCCTGGACGAGCGGATGAGCCCACTCGAGGCCGGTTGTTACAGGTTGGGGCGGCGCGGTGTCCAAGAGGACTAGAATCGCGCGGCCAAGTTCATCAGATAGGGAAGACGGCGAAGAATGGCCACTAAACTTTTGGGGATTGACGTCGGGACCGGTGGAACGCGAGCCGTGCTAGTCGACGAAGCGGGTCGCGTGCTGGGCGCGGCCACGGCGGAGCACGCGGAGATGGCGTCCCCGGAATTGGGTTGGGCGGAGCAGGATCCGCGCGATTGGTGGCGCGCGGCGTGCGTTGCTATTGCTGAATGTTTGACTGATGCCGGCGCAACTCGAGCAGAGGTTTCCGCCGTCGGGCTTAGCGGGCAGATGCACGGCTTGGTACTGCTGGATGCGGCGGGGGAAGCGGTGCGGCCGGCGCTGATTTGGTGCGATCAGCGGACGGAAGAAGAGTCCCGGGCGATTACCGAACGCGTGGGAGCGAAGCGGCTAATTGAGCTGACGGCGAATCCGGCGCTGACCGGGTTTACGCTGCCGAAGATTTGGTGGGTGCGCGCGCATGAGCCGGAGATTTGGTCGCGCGTGCGCTCGATCATGCTGCCGAAGGACTACGTGCGGTTCAAGTTGACGGGGGCGCGGGCGACGGATGTGGCGGACGCCTCCGGGACGCTGCTGTTTGATGTGGTGAACCGGTGCTGGTCTGCGGAGATGTTGAAAGCATCGGATTTAAACTCGGAGATTTTGCCGGAAGTTTTCGAGTCGCAGGAGATCAGCGGGCTCGTGTCAAAGGAAGGCGCGGCGGCCAGCGGGCTGCGAGAGGGCACGCCGGTGGTTGCAGGTGCGGGTGATCAGGCGGCGGGCGCGGTGGGAATGGGAATTGTTGAGCCGGGGAACGTCAGCGCGACGATTGGAACATCGGGGGTGGTATTCGCGGCGACGAGCAGTCCTGTGGTTGAGCCAAGGGGACGGATTCACACGTTTTGTCACGCGATTCCTGGCCGCTGGCATGTGATGGGCGTGACGCAGGGCGCGGGGCTTTCGTTGCGGTGGTTTCGCGACCAGTTCGGCGGCGGCGCTTCATACGATACTTTGATGAAGGAGGCGGCGGAAGCGCCTGTAGGTGCGGATGGTTTGCTTTGGGCGCCGTACTTGATGGGAGAGCGCACGCCGCATCTTGATCCCAACGCCCGCGGGGCGTTGGTGGGGCTTACGGCGCAGCATACCCGTGCGCATGTGATTCGCGCGATTCTGGAGGGCGTGGCGTTTAGTTTGCGCGACACGTTTACGATTTTTCGCGAACTGAGCCTGCCGGTGAAGTCGATCCGGCTTGGTGGCGGCGGAGCGCGCAGTTCCTTGTGGCAGCAGATACAGGCGGAAATTTACGGGATGCCGGTGGACCTGGTGGCCGCCGAGGAGGGAGCGGCGTACGGTGCGGCGCTGCTGGCCGGTGTGGGAGCGGGTGTGTGGCGCTCGGTGGAAGCGGCGTGCGAAACGGCCGTGCATGTGGCGAAGCGCGTCGAACCGATCGCCAGAAATGTGGAATTGCTGAATCGCAGGTACGAAGAGTACCGAAAGCTTTACCCGGCGCTGCGCGGGATTGGTCATCGCAACTGAGCGGTTTTGTGTCCAATTTCTAAGTACCGGAACTCTGTTTCCCTGTTGCCAACTTAGCTAACTAGCGTTATGATTGCTTGTGGATACGCAAAAACAGCCTCTCCCGCCAGCCACGGTCGGCAAGCGCCCCGGTTTTCTTCCCTCTCCTACTGCTCATCTCCTTTATCATCAATCTCTTGCGCGCTCTTTGTCGATGCCCCAAAAGTCAAATCCTTTGTTTTCAGTCGATTGCACGCTCTTTGGCAAAACACCCGGGTGGGGGGTGACCTTGCGCCCTCTCCGATGGAACCTTATGGGTTCTGGCGAACTGCCGTACAATGCTAGCTCCGGACTCGCATCCCAAGAATCCAATAAGAAGGTCAGTGAAGGAAGAAGATTCCATGGCAGTCACAAAAGACCCTAGGCTTGGCGGCACAGCGAATCTCGCTCCCGGACCGCCCGGGCTCCACTCATCCCGCGAAAAAGAGGCGTTGGCCATACTGGCGGGGCGCGAACTACAGCCCAATCGCGGCATTCCGCTGAACGTTGATTGGGTCGAAAACATTCGCGTCAATACGAGCGCGGTGGAGTGGCGCGCACAGACGCTGGTGACGCGGCGCACGGTGAAAAAAGATTGGCAGGTGGCGTGGCTGCTGCGCGCAATCACTTGCATGGATCTGACTACGTTGTCCGGCGACGACACGGATGAACGGGTGCGACGCTTGTGCGCCAAGGGGCGGCAGCCGATTCGGCAGGACTTGGTTAAGCTTCTCGGCATCGAGTCGCTGAACATCCGCGTGGCGGCGATTTGCGTGTATCACTCGTTTGTGGAGACGGCGCTGCGCGCTTTAGAGGGAAGCGGCATAAAGGTGGCCGCGGTGTCGACGGGATTTCCCGCGGGATTATCTCCGCTGGATGAACGGGTGGCGGAGATTCGACGCTCGGTGGAAGCAGGAGCGCACGAAATCGATGTGGTCATCACGCGAGCGCACGTTTTCGGCGGGCGGTGGCAGGCGCTGTTTGACGAGATCGCCACGTTCAAAGCGGCTTGTGGTAACGCGCACATGAAGGTGATTCTGGGGACGGGCGATTTGCTCACCCTGCGCAATGTGGCGCGGGCGAGCATGGTGGCAATGATGGCCGGCGCGGACTTCATCAAGACGTCGACGGGAAAAGAGGTGGTCAACGCGACACTCCCTGTGGGCCTGGTGATGACACGCGCGATTCGCGAGTACGCGCAGCAGACCGGAATGGCTGTGGGATTCAAGGCGGCGGGAGGAATTCGCACGGCGAAGCAGTCGATTGAGTGGCTGGCTTTGATGAAGGAAGAACTGGGCGCTTCGTGGCTCAACGCCGGACTTTTCCGTTTGGGCGCTAGCTCGATGTTGGCTGACATCGAACGCCAGTTGGAATTTCATGCGACCGGCAGGTATTCGGCGGAGTACCGGCATCCCATCGCGTAAGGGATTGCGTAACGGATTTCACAGCGGGCAAGCTGCTCTGGGGAGCTGACAGCAAAGCATGAGTGTCGCCGAAAAATTTCTTTCGATGGAATACGGTCCGGCGCCGGAGGATCCGCGCGAAGCGCTGGCGTGGCTGGACCAGCACGGGCGCAAGCTTGGCCACTTCATCGGCGGTACGTTTCGCCCGCCTGCTGAGGGCGTTTATTTCGACACGCTCGACCCTTCGACGGGCGAACGCCTGGCGGCGGTTGCGCAGGGTTCGGCGGCGGACATCGATGCGGCTGTGAAAGCGGCGCGCGGGGCGCTTGCGGAATGGCAGTCGCTTGCACCGCACGCGCGGGCTCGCTATCTGTACGCTTTGGCTCGGCAAGTGCAAAAACATTCGCGGCGGCTGGCGGTCCTGGAGACGATGGACAACGGCAAACCGATTCGCGAGAGCCGCGACCTGGATATTCCGCTTGTTGCGCGCCACTTTTATCACCATGCGGGATGGGCGCAGCTTCTGCCGCAGGAATTTCCCGGCTACGTCGCTTGCGGCGTGGTGGGACAAATCATTCCATGGAACTTTCCGTTGCTAATGTTGGCGTGGAAGATTGCGCCGGCGCTGGCCACGGGGAATACGGTCGTACTCAAGCCGGCGGAGTTTACCCCGCTGACGGCGCTCGCGTTTGCGGAGATTTGCCAGGAAGTGGGTTTACCCGCCGGCGTAGTGAACATCGTCACCGGTGACGGAGCCACCGGCGAGGCGCTGGTGAAACATCCGGATGTCGACAAGATTGCATTCACGGGATCGACAGAAGTTGGGCGCGCAATTCGCAGAGCCACAGCACAGAGTCACAAGAAGATCTCGCTGGAGTTGGGAGGCAAGTCTCCTTTCATTATTTTCGAGGATGCGGACCTGGACAGCGCAGTGGAAGGCTTGGTCGATGGAATTTGGCTGAACCAGGGGCAAGTGTGCTGCGCCGGTTCACGCTTGCTGATGCAGGAAAGCGTGGCGGAGACGCTGATGCACAAAGTGCGCGAGCGCATGAGCACGCTGCGTGTCGGGCCGCCGCTCGACAAAGCGATCGATATAGGGGCCATCGTGGCGCGCGTGCAGTTGGAGCGCATTCAGCGGCTGGTGGATCAAGGTGTCGCCGAAGGCGCGACCTGCTGGCAGCCACCTTCGCTAACCATGCCGTCGCGCGGATTGTTTTTTCCTCCGACGTTGTTGAGCAACGTGCATCCGACGTCGACCGTGGCGCAGCAGGAGATTTTCGGGCCCGTACTGGCGGCCATGACCTTCCGAACGCCGCGCGAAGCGGTGGAGCTGGCGAACAATACGGTGTACGGGCTGGCGGCCAGCGTGTGGAGCGAGAGCATCAACGTAGCGCTGC
>WNFC01005876.1_pt1 | contig 29873 bp, 22 predicted proteins | sample 5400541 | NCBI WGS metagenome assembly WNFC01 (sample SAMN13153342, study PRJNA577476) | soil metagenome | isolation source: 120 cm saprolite under Douglas fir tree site 2 hole 2 replicate 1 | place: USA:California | collected 2015-04-18
GCCAAATGTTTTATTCGTCTTAAGAAAAGCATATGCTGGAGTGTTGGGGGAAAACCAGGGATCAAGGTAAAGAGATTACGAGAGATACCCCAGTGAACAAAAAGATTTGCTACCAAACAGGTACTACTGCTTTCCTTAAGAGGATATATGATACTCATGCCCGTGAACGACTATGTTTTTTATCTTAGCCATGCCTCTTATAAACGTATACGCTTGTTAACCTGGTTGCTTGTGCTGGTATCTTTAACGATAGCTATTGCTTGTGTTGTGCTTGCGATTAGCGTGTGGCCCTCCTACGTACACACATTTACACCGTACCTGAAGTGGCAAGATGCCCTACTTGCTACCTTATGCTATATTAGCCTCATATTGGTAGGTGGGAGCGCCATGGTCGTGCGTTTTCAGTATGCATTGCGCGCTGGATTTTATCAGGGTATGTTCATTCTGGAGGGTGGCTCTACCCTCATTGTTCGGGATCTCTCGCCTAAAAATCTCTCGAGTATCTATTGGGCTGTCGGAACAGCTTTCTCATGTTTTATAGCTGCATTAGCCGGGCTGATTCCGGGAATGTTAATAGGCTGGACTATACATTTGCCCCATCCGGCGCTCGTTGTGATATGCACGGGAGTTGCCATTCTGTTGAGCCTGGCAGGGCTGGTTGTTACCCTGGTTGCTACTTCATTCATCTTGATTGGTTGTGTTGGCTGCGTCTCTTTCTGTCGTAAAATGGGCGCGCCGCAAACCTATCAACTAGGCAGCCAGACCACATTGAGACTAGATGGCTTTGTTCTGTCCATAACACATCCTGATCAACAGGAAACCGTGTTCGACCTCAATCTGTTAGATGTGAAGGATCAACACCATCTTCTTTCCATGCTGCACAAGTGCTGGCTTGATGCTGAACACCCCTGGAATCCTCGTTTAGGCGAAGAGATCGAAGCTGTAATAAAGGAAGCGGATCACTTTACAATGCTGGTATAATGAAAGTTGCGGATTCTAGAAAAAAGGCCTAAAGAACTATTGACAAGCTGTTATGGAAGTAGTATACTACATCATGTCGGATTGTCTGTAGTGTTGTATGTGATATAGCACATGACTCATGACCTGATAAAGAACCAAAGGTAAACAAAACACTTAACGATACATCATTCCCCACTACCTATATACATATAAGGGTACTGCACGTGTTAAGGATGCCACGTAAACCCGCAAGAAATTTAGTCCTTCTTTGGCGACAGCAACAGGCTATGGCAATTGTGTAGGCTATCAGCCTAAAAGATTTGGTAGGGAGACATTAGTACCACAATATAGGAAAACTGTAGGGTGTTTTGTTATTATACATGGAATACGCTTTTGTTTAAATATGTGGGGATGTGTACGTGGATGACCTGAAAATAACGAGTACTTGTAGGGACGTAGGAGTAACCGCTTGTGAAAGCACAGAGCGGTTACTTTTCTTGTCATAAAATGTTTTACATCAGTAACATTATTGGCGATTATTATTCTATCTTCTTCAGTTTACATTTTCATTAAAGGAGGGCACAAAGGGGACTGCAAGAGTTACCTTTGTTACCACGTGAGCGAGTGTCTGCAAGATACATCGCCTCTATCGTATCCTCCTGGGTACCCTGGTGGGAGGGCGCGACCTTGCTATCCACCACCGCAACTACGCTGGTGATCTTTGAAAACCATCTTGCCAACGGAGTTTTACTCCTGGTCTGTTGTTCAGGCAAGATGTAGAGAAGTATCTACTCTGTATGCCGGTGTTAAAAGGTAGTACCGCAAGGGATAGCCCCTATAGTGAGAGGAGAACACTACCTATGTCAGTAAGCAGCAGGGCCGTGGCATTTCCTGAGCGCGTATCATTTGCGCGTATTCCGGATATACGGCCAATGCCGGGCCTGATTCAGATCCAACTTGATTCTTTTGAATGGTTTAAGAAAGAAGGTCTACACGAACTTTTTGACGAAATCTCTCCCATCGAAGATTTTACCGGAAAAAATCTGAAACTCGAATTTATCGTTCCCCCCGAGCCTTTTGGTAAGCCGAAGTACTCTGAAGATGAGTGTCGTGACCGCGATACCACGTATTCGGCACCCTTAACTGTCAAGGCTCGACTGACTAACAAAGAGACAGGCGAAATCATCGAGAAGGATATCTTCATGGGTGATTTCCCACTCATGACCAAAGAGGGTACCTTTATAATCAATGGTGCGGAGCGTGTTGTGGTAAGCCAACTAGTGCGTTCGCCAGGTGTTTACTATACCGCCGACGAAGATGCTACTACTGGCCGTAAACTCTTTGCCGCCAAGCTCATCCCTGGGCGTGGCGCCTGGTTAGAGTTTGAGACAAGCAATAAGAACTTACTGACGGTGAAGATTGACCGTAAGCGTAAGTTGCCTGTCACGACGTTGCTGCGCGCAATTGCAAATCTGTCGAAAGAGCAGTGGCACGGTGAGGAGCTTGATCTCTCAACTGATCAAGGTATTCTCGATGCATTCCGTGATGTAGATAACGATGTTAACATACGTTACATGCAGGCAACATTGGATCGCGACCCCGTTAAGAAAGAGGAAGAGGCTCTGCTCGAACTCTACAAGAAGATGCGCCCCGGTGATCCGGCTACTATTGATAATGCTCGTTCGCTTGTCAAAAACATGTTTTTCAATGCACGTCGTTATGATCTTGGCAGCGTCGGGCGATACAAGCTCAATAGGAAGCTTGATCTCTCTATACCGCAGAGCCAGCGTAACTTAACGCAGGATGACCTGGTCAATATCGTTCGTCGCTTGATTCAATTAAATAATGGCCATGGGCGCAAAGATGATATCGACCATCTGGGAAATCGTCGTGTACGCTGTGTTGGCGAGCTGATTCAGACGCAGTTTCGCGTTGGGTTGTTGCGCATGGAGCGCGTGGTCAAAGAGCGCATGAGCATTCAAGAGCCAGGACAGGCGACACCCAATGCGCTCATCAACATACGCCCTGTCGTCGCCGCAATGAAAGAATTCTTCGGCGGTAGTCAGCTTTCGCAATTTATGGATCAGACCAATGCCCTTGCTGAAATTGGGCATAAACGGCGTCTGTCGGCACTTGGGCCTGGAGGATTATCACGAGAACGAGCGGGATTTGATGTACGTGACGTGCATCGTTCGCATTATGGCCGTATCTGCCCGATTGAAACTCCAGAAGGTCCGAACATTGGTCTAATCGGTAACCTGGCGACGTATGGTCAGATTAACCCTTACGGTTTTATCGAGACCCCCTATCGCAAGGTCTACAAACGCGTGCGAGCTAACGACCCGACTTTGATAGGTCGCGAATTTCGAGGGGTTGTTGGTCACGAATATGAAGATGTGAAATCCGCCGACGATGAGGTACTTGTTAAAGCACGGACGAGCGTGCGAGTTGACGAAGCGTTGTTTGAGAGTTTGTCGAAGGCGTTGGGTGACACTGAGGTAAGGATCAAGCCTTTTGTTACCTTACAGGTGGACTATCGCACTGCCGACGACGAAGAAAACTTCTGGATCGCACAGGCAAATGCGAAGCTGGACAATAAAGGTGAATTCACAGAGGATCGAGTTCTTGCGCGTTATCAAGGTGAGTTTGTCATGGAGAACGCCGATACTATGGACTACATGGACGTATCACCACGGCAGATTGTTAGCGTCGCAACTGCGCTCATCCCATTCCTGGAGCATGACGACGTAAACCGGGCTTTGATGGGTGCGAACATGCAGCGCCAGGCTGTGCCGCTCCTGCGCCCGCAATCGCCAATTTGCGGCACGGGTATTGAGCGCCAGGTAGCAATTGATTCTGGACAGGTGGCAGTGAGCACAGTAAGCGGCGAAGTTGTCGGTTCATCATCTCGTCAGATTCAGATTGTAGATGACCAGGGTGAAGTGAATACCTTCCGTTTACGCAAGTTCGTACGTTCCAACGCTGGAACTTGTATCAATCAGCGACCAATTGTACGCAAGGGCGATTATGTCACCGCCGGTCAGGTAATAGCTGATGGTTCATCGACAGAAGATGGAGAACTGGCGCTTGGGCAAAACATACTCGTTGCTTTTATGAGTTGGGAAGGTGGCAACTACGAAGATGCCATTCTCATTAGCGAACGTATAGTACGTGAAGACCTCTTCACCTCAATACACATCGAAAAGTACGAGATCGACGCACGCGATACGAAACTTGGACCTGAGGAGATTACACGGGATATTCCAAATGTAGGTGAAGAAGGACTGCGAAACCTTGATGAGCGCGGCATCATCTACGTAGGCGCCGAAGTGGGGCCGCAAGATATCCTTGTTGGCAAGATCACACCGAAGGGCGAGACCGAACTCACTGCTGAGGAAAAGCTCCTGCGAGCCATCTTTGGTGAAAAAGCCCGTGAGGTTAAAGATACTTCACTGCGTGTACCGCATGGTGAGCGCGGCAAAGTTGTTGAAGTGAAAGTATTCTCGCGAGAGCAAAGTGATGAACTGCCGCCAGGCGTTAATCAACTGGTGCGTGTTAGTATTGCCCAGAAGCGAAAAATCGGCGCTGGCGACAAAATGGCCGGACGTCATGGCAACAAGGGCGTCATATCGCGGGTATTGCCGATTGAGGATATGCCATTCTTGCCCGACGGTACACCAGTGGATATTATCCTGAACCCGTTGGGTGTGCCACACCGTATGAATATCGGGCAAATCATGGAAACGCACCTGGGCTGGGCCGCTGACGCGCTGGGCATTAAGATTGCTACACCAGTCTTTGATGGAGCTACAGAAGAAGACATCGAAGAATACTTGCGTCGTGCCAATCTGCCAGATACAGGCAAGATACAGCTGTTCGATGGAAGAACTGGCGAGCCATTCGATCATCCGATCACTGTTGGCTACACCTATATGTTGAAGCTGGCGCACCTTGTCGAGGACAAAGTCCATGCTCGTTCAACGGGTCCATACAGCTTGATAACGCAGCAGCCGCTTGGTGGTAAGGCACAGTTTGGTGGTCAGCGTTTCGGTGAAATGGAAGTATGGGCGCTCGAAGCCTATGGCGCGGCGAACATCCTGCAGGAAATCCTGACCGTTAAATCTGACGATGTCGTGGGACGTGTGAAGACTTATGAGGCTATCGTCAAAGGCGAAAATATTATGGAACCAGGAGTGCCGGAATCCTTTAAGGTCTTAGTCAAAGAATTGCAAAGCCTGGGTATTAACGTAGAGGTTCTCAACGAAGATGAACAGAAGATTCAGTTTGTCGAAGATACCTCGAATGACGTAATGCCAGAGTTGGGCATTAATATATCCGGTTTCGAAGGGGATCAGTAACACCAGGAGGCATCATGCTCGAAGTAAACGATTTTAATGCAATACGTATCAGCCTTGCCAGCCCTGAGCAGATTCGTGGTTGGAGTTATGGTGAGGTAACGAAACCGGAAACCATCAACTACCGCACACTCAAGCCGGAGAAGGATGGCTTATTCTGCGAGCGCATCTTCGGCCCAACCAAGGACTGGGAATGCTACTGCGGAAAATACAAGCGTGTGCGCTTTAAAGGTATTGTGTGCGACAAATGCGGCGTCGAAGTTGCTCGCTCAAAAGTGCGTCGTGAGCGTATGGGACATATCGAACTCGCCTCCCCAGTAAGTCATATCTGGTACTTCAAGGGGACGCCGAGCCGCATTGGTCTCTTACTGGACCTCTCGCCACGTAATCTGGAGCGCATTCTCTACTTTGCCCTTTATGTCGTCACACATATTGACGAAGAAGCCCGGCAGCAGGAATTGATGCGTATAGATGAAGATCTCATCAAACTCGATCAAAATCTGGATGAGAAGGTCGTCGAACGCATCGATAGCTTGAAAGAGAAGCGTGAAAGCGAAATTCAAAACGCGCTCAATCGCATCACTGTCGATCAGCAGGAGATTGAGACGCGACGTGAGCAAGAACTGGAAGCGGCCAGGCAGGGCGAAAGCGACACACTCGCCGAGTTACGCGCAGCGATGGGCCATGAAGCAGAATTTGACATTGTCTTTGCGACGACGGATGGGGTGATTGTCAAGCAAGGTGACATAGTTACAACGAAAGACATTGAAACGCTAGAACGGGTCGCAGAGACTCGCCGTAACGATATCGCCGAAAATGCGCACCGTGAGATCGATAGTATAAAGGTAGATAGCAGCCGAGAAGTGGAGCGCTTGAAGGTAAATTATCAGGGGCAAATCGACTCGGCACAGACACAGTTAGAGACGCAACGTGTCGACAGGAAGCAGCGCCTGGAGCAACTGCGGCGTGATCTGGAGGGGCTCAAGAAAATGGACCTCATTCAGGAGAACCGTTATCGTGAATTGCGTGATTCCTTGGGTCCCACTGTATTCCGGGCGGGCATGGGCGCAGAAGCGGTACGCGAACTGATCAGTGCGCTGGATATGGATAAACTGGCTACCGATATGCGCAAAGAGATCGGCTCTACCGTTGGTCAGCGGCGCAAGAAGGCAACGAAGCGATTAAAGGTCGTAGAGGCATTTCGCAAGTCAAACACTTCGCCAGAATGGATGATCATGACAGTCTTACCTGTCTTGCCGCCGGATCTACGGCCAATGGTGCAGCTCGACGGCGGGCGCTTCGCGACATCAGATTTGAACGATCTCTACCGGCGTGTGATTAACCGCAATAATCGGCTCAAGCGCTTGCTAGATCTGGGCGCGCCAGAGATCATTATTCGCAACGAAAAACGTATGTTACAGGAGGCTTGTGATGCCTTGATCGACAATGGTCGACGTGGTCGTGCTGTGGCTGGTTCCGGTAATCACAAGCTGAAGAGCCTCTCCGATATGCTCAAGGGTAAGCAAGGCCGCTTCAGACAGAATTTGCTGGGTAAGCGCGTTGATTACTCGGGTCGTTCAGTAATTGTGGTTGGGCCAGATCTCAAATTGAATCAGTGTGGCTTACCCAAAAAGATGGCTCTGGAACTCTTCAAGCCATTTGTTATGCGTAAGCTGGTAGAGCAAAACTTCGCACACAACATTAAGAGTGCGAAACGTTTTGTGGAGCGTGTCAAGCCGGAAGTATGGGACGTACTTGAAGAAGTGATCAAAGATCATCCTGTATTGTTGAATCGCGCACCAACGCTGCACCGACTGGGTATCCAGGCATTTGAAGCTGTACTGGTTGAAGGTAGTGCGATCCAACTACATCCGCTTGTCTGTTCAGCCTTTAACGCTGACTTTGACGGAGATCAGATGGCGGTTCATGTGCCACTTTCCGATAAAGCTCAGGACGAGGCGCGTCGACTCATGCTCTCAACGCGCAACCTGCTCTCTCCGGCAACGGGCGAGCCGTCCATTGGCGCAAGCCAGGACATGGTGTTGGGATGTTTCTACCTGACACAATATCGTCCCGGTTTGAAAGGTGAGGGGCGTGTTTTTACTGATACCACCGAAGCCATGATCGCCTATCAACATGGGGTAGTTGACCTACAAACGTTGATCAAAGTACGTCTCGGCGATACGGATATATATGATGTGCCACCGCCTGCAAAGGCTACAATGCACGCAGACGGGAAGTTGGTGGAGACAACCGTAGGACGTCTCATTTTGAATGACGCATTACCGGAGCGACTGCGCTTCAAGAACTACGCGATGAAGAAAGAGAACCTCAAGCAGATTATTGGCGAGTGCTTCAAGGAATACGGGCGGGCTAAGACTGCTGAACTGGCTGACGAAATTAAACGTCTCGGTTTCTCTTATGCTACGAAGGCTGGTACGACCATTGCTATCAGCGATGTCAAAGTGCCGCTAGGGAAGCAAGAGGAACTTGCAAGGGCCGATGCCAAAATTGTCGAACTCGAAGATCAGTACCGCGATGGTCTTATCACCGAGAATGAGAGATATCAGCAGACGGTTGATGCCTGGAACGAAGCTACCGAGAATGTCACGAAGATGGTAGAGTCAACCCTTGACCCATATGGATCGATTTATACGATTGCGAAGTCAGGGGCAACTAAGGCGAAGTTCCAGCAGATTCGACAGTTATCAGGTATGCGCGGCTTGATGGCAAGCCCATCAGGCAAGATTATCGACATCCCAATCCGTGGTAATTTCCGCGAGGGCCTGAGTGTGCTTGAGTACTTTATCAGTAGTCACGGCGCTCGTAAAGGCTTAGCTGATACCGCACTACGAACCGCTGAGTCTGGCTACTTGACCAGACGTCTGATTGACGTAGCGCAGGATGTGATTGTGTCTGAAGAGGACTGTGGCACCACAGAAGGAACCCTGATTACTGAAGCAGACAGCAAAGAAATGATGCTGCCGAGTATACGAGATCGCCTGATTGGCCGTGTTCTGGCCGACCCCATTCCGGGCTTTGATTCGGTAGAGGTCGGAGACGAATTGACCGATGAGGTAGTCGATCAAATCGTCGCTGCGGGAGTTAAGGCTGTGCGTGTACGTTCAGTGCTCGGATGCCTGGCGCCCCGGGGGGTCTGCCGCAAGTGTTATGGACGTGATCTTGCTGCGAATGCCCTTGTTGGTATTGGTGCAGCAGTAGGAATTATTGCCGCGCAATCGATTGGTGAGCCTGGCACGCAGTTAACGATGCGTACCTTCCATACTGGTGGTATCGCAGGAGCGCAAGGAGACATCACACAAGGCTTGCCGCGTGTCGAGGAACTGTTTGAAGCGCGTATACCGAAAGATAAGGCTGAGATAAGCGAAATTGATGGAGTAGTAGAAATCGTCAAAGACGAGAATACAGGCGTCCGTACAATTCGCGTCGTCTCCAGCAATGTCTTCTTCGATGAGTATCATCTACCCGAAGGTAGCCAGGTACATGTCAACGATCAGAACAAAGTGCAGAAAGACCAGGTTATTGCCTTGATGCCTGCCGAAAATGGCAATGAGCCTGTACCTGTGCTGGCTCGTACCGAGGGTGAAGCATTGATAAATCCTGATGGTCTGCTCTCAATTCGCTTTGAGGAGCGAGAAGAACGTTCGTATCCAATCCCGGCTGCGCGTAACATCGTGGTGAATCAGGGCCAGAAGATCCAGGCAGGTACGCCAATCACTGCTGGCCAGCGTGGCCCGCAGGATGTGTTGCGTATCCAGGGACGCGAGGCAGTACAGATGTATGTGGTCAAGGAAGTGCAACGCGTCTATCGCAATACAGGTGTGTATATCAATGACAAACACATCGAGGTAATTATTCGCCAGATGCTACGGCGTGTAAAGGTGGACGAGCCAGGCGATACCGAGATGTTGCCAGATGACCTTGTGGATCGTTTCGTCTATGCGGATACCAATGCTCACGTGTTAGCAGAGGGTGGTGAGCCTGCAACTGCGCAAACGGTACTGCTTGGTGTCACGAAGGCTTCACTCAATACCGATAGTTTCCTGGCGGCTGCATCTTTCCAGGAGACCACACGTGTGCTAACGGAGGCTGCGATTGAAGCACAGACAGACCACCTGGTAGGACTCAAAGAGAATGTGATTATAGGTAAGCTCATTCCGGCTGGCTCAGGCATTGCGCAACGGCGTCGTGAACAGATTGCTCGCCAGCAGCAGGCAGCGGCGCGGCTGACGACATCGACGACTCTTGAGAGTGTTGGAGTTGGAGCGGGCGCGGGCGCAAGTGCTGTAGGAAGCATAGTACTTGACAGCCTGGAGAATGAGTGATAGTATATGACTCCGCACACACGTGAAATACCGGGCGCGGTTTGTTGCGCCCAATAAATTGATAGGGAGAATCTTTCATTGCCGACGATCAATCAATTGATCCGAAAGGGTCGTTCGAGGAAAAAAGAGAAGGTAAAGGCTCCAGCGTTACGTTATTCATTTAATGCGCTGAAAAACCGAACTTCATCCCTGCGTGGGTCGCCACAGAAACGTGGAGTCTGCACCCAGGTGCGTACTATGACGCCCAAGAAGCCGAACTCGGCAATGCGTAAGATTGCCCGCGTTCGGTTGAGTAACCGGATGGAAGTAACTGCTTACATTCCAGGTGAAGGGCATAATCTGCAAGAGCACTCGGTTGTACTTATTCGTGGTGGCCGAGTAAAGGATTTACCGAGCGTACGCTATCACATTGTGCGAGGTACGCTGGACAGTGACGGAGTTTCGAAGCGTCGCCGTGGTCGCTCCAAGTATGGAGCCAAACGGCCAAAACCAGGGCAAGCTGCCGCCTCAAAAGGGCGGTAGGAAGTAGTAGGGGCGTGATAGGTTTCGCCCCGGAGGTATACTACCCGATACCACCTGAACGCCTCAGGTAGGTCGGCAAATCACACGTCATCGCGAATACTCAAAAGGAAGTGGTTTACAGGCATTTTCTTCAGTTGTGATGATAGTCGAGTGTTCTCCACAAGGTGGATAGGCACTTGCGTGTAGGCGTCTGTTGAGATTGTAGAGGGTCTCCTTTACAGGTACCCACTCAATCGAATCGGCGCCTTTTCTGGTGTTTAGCAGGAGGAGGCAAACCTTGCCAAGACGTAAAAGAGTGGTGCATCGGCCGGATGTACCGGATGCAAAGTTTAAGAACCGGAATGTGGCCCGCTTTATCGGTAAGTTAATGTTAGACGGGAAACGTAGTCTTGCTGAGCGTATCACCTACGATGCGTTTGACATTATTGAGGCCAAGCAGAAGCGCCCCCCGCTCGATGTATTTGAGCAGGCGCTGAAGAATGCGACGCCTTCACTGGAAGTGAAACCCCGACGTGTTGGTGGTTCGACTTACCAGGTGCCGGTCGATATACGCAGGGAGCGCGGCAATGCGTTGGCAATGCGCTGGCTCATTCGTGCTTCTCGTGCCCGTACAGGAAAGTCAATGTCAGAGAAACTTGCCAGCGAACTGATGGATGCGGCAGCGGGGCAAGGTGCGACAATTAAGAAACGTGAGGAGACCCATAAAATGGCGGAGTCTAATAAAGCCTTCGCTCATTATCGCTGGTAGAGCCTCTTGCCCGTTCGGGTAACACCGCAAGGCGGCCAAGGTGCTCTAGGAGCACGCGGCCCGAACGAGAGGAACAACAATAGATATGTCTAGAGAATTTCCACTGGAAAAAACCCGAAATATTGGTATTATTGCTCATATAGATGCTGGTAAAACGACCACGACAGAGCGTGTGCTCTTCTACACCAAGAAAATTCACCGTATGGGTGAGGTGCATGAAGGTGCGGCTACTATGGACTGGATGCCCCAGGAGCAGGAACGCGGCATTACGATTACATCGGCAGCGACAACTTGTTTCTGGTTGGATCATCGCATCAACATCATCGATACGCCCGGCCACGTAGACTTTACTGCTGAGGTCGAGCGTTCCTTGCGTGTACTAGATGGTGGTGTTGTTGTCTTTGACGCGGTTGCGGGCGTAGAGCCACAATCCGAGACAGTATGGCGTCAAGCGAATAAGTATAATGTCCCTCGTATCTGTTTTGTAAATAAGATGGATCGCATTGGCGCTGATTTCTGGCGTACAGTGGAAATGATTCGTGAACGCCTGGGTGCTCTGCCTGTTCCAATTCAGATTCCGATTGGACAGGAAAGCAATTTTAAGGGTTTTATAGATCTGATCGAGCAGCAGGCGGTTATCTTTACTGATGATCTTGGCACGAAGTCTGATCACACACAGGTGCCTACGAGCATGGAGGCTGAATTCAAGCAGCAGCGTGAGTTGCTGATTGAACGAGTTGCTGAAACGGATGAGGAGTTGACCCTCAAATATCTTGAGGGTGAGGAAATTAGCAAAGAGGAACTGATTGCCGCGCTCCGCCGAGCAACAATAGCCGGCACACTGGTGCCGGTGCTTTGTGGTTCAGCCTTGAAAAATAAGGGTGTGCAGGCAATGCTGGATGCTGTGATTACCTATCTGCCTTCTCCGCTAGATATTCCTGCTCCGACTGGTATAGATCCCGACACAAATGAGGCTGTTACTCGTGAGGTAGACGATTCAGCGCCTTTTAGCGCATTGGTTTTCAAGATTGTTTCCGATCCCTTTGTGGGTCGCCTGTCGTACCTGCGTGTTTATTCGGGTACGCTTGCGAAAGGTGCGGCTGCTGAAAATAGTACCAAGGACAAAACAGAACGAATTGGGCGCCTGCTGCGTATGCATGCCAATCACCGTGAAGATATCGATGAAATCCGAGCGGGTGATATCTGCGCTGCTGTGGGTCTGCGTAACACTTTCACTGGTGATACGTTGAGTGATGCCCATCACCCGATCGTACTAGAGTCTATCACTTTCCCACAGCCTGTGATTTCGATTGCTATCGAACCAAGAACCCGCGCTGATCAAGATAAAATGGCAATTGCTCTGAATAAATTGGCGGAGGAGGACCCGACTTTCCAGTTACATACCGATACAGAAAGCGGCCAGACCATCATCAGTGGGATGGGCGAGTTGCATCTCGAAGTGATTGTGGATCGGCTCTTCCGTGAATTTAAGGTTGAGGCAAACGTAGGGCGACCGCAGGTTGCCTTTCGCGAGACGATTACGCGTGAGGCCACTGCCCAGGGCAAGCATGTCAGGCAGACTGGCGGACATGGACAGTATGGTGATGTGTGGATTAGAGTGGCGCCAAACGAACGTGGCAAAGGCTTTGAGTTTATCAATGCCGTTTTTGGTGGCGCGGTGCCCAGGGAATATGTTAAGCCCGTCGAGAATGGCATTCGTGAAACATTGGAAAATGGTATTATTGCCGGTTATCCGATGATCGATGTCAAAGCTACACTCTACGATGGGTCCTATCATGAAGTAGACTCGAACGAAATGGCCTTTAAGACCGCCGGTTCGCTGGCGATCAAGGAGGCGGCACGAAAAGCTGCCCCTATTCTACTCGAACCAGTAATGTTGGTAGAAGTGATCACTTCCGAGGAATTCTATGGCGATGTAATTGGCGATCTAAACCGACGCCGTGGAACTATTATGGGCATGGAAAGCCGTGGGGCGATGGTTGTGGTGCGGGGCCATGTTCCCCTCGCCGAGATGTTCGGCTATGTGAACGACCTCCGTTCGATGACTAGCGGTCGCGCTAATTACTCAATGGAATTTGCGCATTACGATCCTGTGCCGAAAAACATTGCTGAGACAATTGTCGCAAAGGCAACTCGCTAAGGGCAGGGTGAAATGTGGACAGTGCACGATGTAGGGAACAGGCAAATGTTTTTCCTGCATTGCGATCCCAAGGAAGCATCGGAGCCGAAAACAGGGGAGAGGCCTACCGAGCATTGGAACATCCGCAAGGGATATTCCTACAATCACAGTGTAATCTTTATTAATTAATAAGGTGCTATCGCAAAGGTGCAGTCCCTGACGCACATATGTTTGCACTGAGCACTGATGGAGGATGAGGAAAACTCATGGCAAAGAAGAAATTTGAGCGAACGAAGCCGCACGTGAACGTGGGAACGATCGGGCACATCGACCACGGCAAGACCACGCTGACCGCGGCGATCACCAAAGTGCTGGCCAAAGCCAGCGCCAGCACGAAGTACATTGCAGCGCCAGCACGAAGTACATTGCCTTTGACCAGATCGACAAAGCGCCCGAGGAGCGCGAGCGCGGCATCACGATTGCGATTGCGCACGTGGAATACGAGACCGAGAAGCGCCACTACGCGCACGTGGACTGCCCGGGCCATGCCGACTACATCAAGAACATGATCACCGGAGCCGCGCAGATGGACGGCGCGATCCTGGTGGTGAGCGCGCCTGATGGGCCGATGCCCCAGACACGCGAGCACATCCTGCTGGCGCGGCAGGTGGAAGTCCCAGCCATGGTCGTGTTTTTGAACAAAGTCGACATGCTGGACGACGAAGAGTTGCTGGAACTGGTCGAGTTGGAAGTGCGCGAACTGTTGAGCAAGTACGAGTTTCCCGGAGACGAGGTGCCGGTGATCCGCGGGTCAGCGCTGCACGCCTTGGAGAGCACGGGGGATCTCTCGCGCAGCGATGCGAACGCCGTGTGCATCTGGGAGTTGATGGATGCAGTGGACACCTACATTCCGACGCCCGAGCGCGCCACAGACAAGCCGTTTTTGATGCCGGTGGAAGACGTGTTTGGCATCAAAGGGCGAGGGACGGTGGCCACCGGGCGGATCGAGCGCGGCATCGTCAAGACGGGAGAGTCGATCGAGATCGTAGGCATGAAGGACGAGACGCGCACCGTGGTGGTGACGGGAGTGGAGATGTTCCAGAAGACGCTGGATCAGGGCATGGCGGGAGATAACGTGGGCTGCTTGTTACGAGGGGTAGAGCGAGCGGAGATTGAGCGCGGGCAGGTGTTAGCCAAGCCCGGGTCGATCAAGCCACACAAGCGGTTTCAGGCGCAGGTGTACGTGTTATCGAAAGAAGAGGGAGGGCGGCACACGCCGTTTTTCAACGGGTACCGGCCGCAGTTCTACATCCGCACGACGGACGTGACGGGAGCGATCAAGCTGCCGGAGGGGGTAGAGATGGTGATGCCAGGGGACAACATCGAGATGACGGTGGAGTTGATCCAGCCGATCGCGATGGAAGAGGGCGTGCATTTTGCCATCCGCGAGGGTGGACGCACCGTGGGTGCTGGCGTCTGTGTCAAGGTCGAGAATTAAGTAGGAGCCAATTTATTGCGCCCACTTTGTCGTTTGGGTTTGTAGCGATCAGATTGCTTGTACCCGCAAACTTAAACGACAAATAACAGGCGCTTATCAGGAGAAGAAAATGGCGAGTAAAGGTAAGGAGAACCGCACCGTTACGACGTTGGCTTGCACAGTCTGCGGGCAGCGGAACTACAGTACCTCAAAGAACAAAAAAAACACCCCTGAGCGCCTTGAGCTAAGGAAGTTTTGTCCTACCGACCGTGTGCATACTGTCCACCGCGAAACCAAGTAGATACCAGGGTCAGGTAGCCAACATCGTGAATGGTACGATCACTCCTGATCGAGAGAGGTTGAACGTGGCAAATAAGATGGCCGACAAAAAGAAAAGTGCTAGCCAGAGCGTAGCGGCTGAATCGAATGTCCGGGGCAATCAAAAAGTGCAGAGCAAATCTACAAAACGTGAGAGTAAACAATCTCCCACATTTTGGGCTCGGTTCCGTAATTATAAACCTGTGCGTTTTGTTCGTGAGGCCTACCAGGAGTTGCGTTATAAAGTGACATGGCCAACCTTTCATGAAGCCAGGAATATGACCTTTGTGGTCATCGCACTTTCAGCCGCTATTGCTCTTCTATTATGGATAGCAGACCTGGGGCTTACGAAGCTCTTCTTTCTGTTTACCAGTTTGGGGCACTGAGAAGGGCAAGGTTGGACGTAGGGCTTTTAAAGCTCTTCCAACAACTGATTAGCGGTAAGTAGGTCTTGAAAGACATTCCTCCTAGAAAGATTGACCATCTAGCCAGGGGTCAAAGGGAATGCAAGGCAGGTCTTGCAATGAGGAAAATGCTGTGGTTACTGAAGAACATACCAATGGGACTGAACAGACAACGCCAGATAATTTAGAAGAAGAGCAACAATCAGGTTCGGAGGCAGGCGAGCGTAGATGGTACGCTATCCATACGTATTCCGGCTATGAAAATAAGGTGAAAAGCCATCTCGAAGCTCGTATTGCATCAATGGATATGCGCAACAAAATCTTCCGGGTTATTGTGCCCATGGAAGAAGAGGTGGAGATTAAGCAGGGCCAACGGCGTACTGTACAGCGTAAGGTCTTCCCTGGTTATGTGCTGGTAGAGATGATTATGAGCGATGAAGCCTGGTATGTTGTGCGTAATACACCTGGAGTGACTAGCTTCGTTGGTTCTGGTACGCGTCCAGTATCTCTTGAGGAGCATGAGATCAAAACGATCTTGAAGCAGGTAACCAAGGAGACGGAGAAACCGAAAGCTAAAATCAGTTTCGCTAAAGGCCAGAGCGTGCGTGTTATTGATGGGCCTTTTACCGAATTCATTGGTACAGTCAGTGATATCAATATAGACCGGAATAAGGTAACAGTGCTTGTTTCGTTTTTCGGTCGTGAGACACCAGTAATTCTGGATTTCCTCCAGATCGAGAAAATATAAGCACTAACGACTTTTATGTTTGAGGAGTTTGAAACAATATGGCAAAACGTATCAAGGCTGTAGTCAGACTACAGATTCCGGCAGGGAAGGCTAATCCAGCACCCCCTATCGGTACCGCGCTTGGCCCACAAGGCGTCAACATTATGGCGTTCTGCAAGGAGTACAATGAGCGGACCGCGGGCCAGGTGGGTACAGTCATCCCCGCTGAAATTACGATCTACGAGGATCGTTCATTCACATTTATTACGAAGACACCGCCAGTGCCGGATCTTTTGAAAAAGGCTGCCGGTGTTGAAAAAGGGTCAGCGACCCCCAACAAGACGAAGATCGGTTCGATTAGCCGCGAAAAGTTGCGCGAAATCGCCGAGATAAAGATGAAAGACCTCAATGTAATCGATATTGAGGGCGCTGAGAGAATGGTCGAGGGGACCGCTCGCAGCATGGGCATTACAATAAACTAATATAGTCAGTTAGCACGCAAACACTGCCCGCAAGTCACTGCGGTTATTCTGCCACAAGGAGGGCATACACAAAAATATGGCAAAACACGGAAAAAAATATCAGGAGGCAGAGAAACTTGTCGAGCCAGGCAAGCTCTACCAGCCCCAGGAAGCCATTTCACTCCTCAAGAAAATGAATTATGTGAAATTTGACCCGACAGTCGAAGTTCATATGAAGCTTGGTGTTGATCCTCGCCACGCGGATCAGATGGTGCGTGGTATAGCTATGCTACCCGCCGGAACTGGTAAAAATGTGAAGGTGCTGGTATTCGCGCAAGGCGAGAAAGCCAACGAAGCTGAAGAAGCCGGCGCAGACTTTGTTGGTCTGGATGATCTGATAAAACAGATCGAAGCCGACTGGTTCGGTTTTGATGTCGCAATCGCGACGCCCGATGTAATGGGAAAAGTAGGACGACTTGGTAAAAAACTTGGTCCTAGAGGCTTAATGCCCAGTCCTAAGGCCGGCACGATTACCTCTGATGTCGCAAAGACAATCCGCGAGGCTAAAGAGGGACGTGTCGAGTTCAAAGTCGATAAAACTGCACTCTTGCATATTCCAGCGGGGAAACTTTCTTTCGGAGACGAAGCATTGCTGGCCAATATCACCGCTGTAATTGACTCGGTAGTACGCGCAAAGCCATCCGGCTCGAAAGGGGTATTTGTCAAAAGTGTTGTATTGTCATCCACGATGTCACCCAGTGTGCGTTTGGATGTACCGACAGCCATTGCGCTGAAACCCGTATAATACATAACAATTTACAATTAAATACAACCAACCGAAGACAGCAAGTATGCTACATGTATGTAAATGGCACCAGAAGTGTCGGCTTGCCGAGGGAACGTACGGTGTTCTATGCTGACATTTTATAGATATACTCATGTGTACCTTGAATCGTGTCAGGTGAAGAAAGAGGCAAACTCACTGTGGTCTTCGGTTATTAACCGGAGACCGTTTTTTGTAAAGTCCATCCTACTCGGAAAGGAGGAAAGGAATACATGCCTACACAGGCAAAAGCAGAAAAAATTGATGAATTGACTGATAAGCTGGGACGCGCCGTAGTTGTTATACTGGTACAGACCCAAGGCCTGAAAGTCAAGGATATGAACGATCTGCGCAATAAAATGCGAGCTGCCAAAGTGGAGTTCCAGATCGCCAAAAACACACTCTTGCGTATCGCCTCAGAGCGCAATCACATGGATCACCTGGACAAGAGCATCTTCAATGGTCAGACAGCTATTGCATTTGGCTATGAAGACGAGGTAACTGCAGCCAAAACTGTGAACGATTATGTGCGTACCTCTAAGATAGTGGTACTTAAATCGGGTATCCTCGGTGGTCGAGTGCTAACTGCTGACCAGGTTGAAAGTCTTGCCAAGATACTGGGCGGAAAGAATTATGCTAAGGCACGGGTTGTTGGCGTCATCCAGGGACCACTCGCCACTACCTATAGTTTGCTTACCGCGCCAATGCGCGACTTTTGTTATGTCATTCAAGCACGCGCCGAACAACTTAAAGGCGAAGCAACCGAGTAATTAAAAGGATTTTTGAAAGCCATGTCTCCAACGCCGGTTCTTGTCCGTTCCTCCAACGCTGCTGCGCAGCTACCGCTGCGCGGTCAGTCGGAACGAGAGGCACTGCGCGTCTAACTTACAGTTCAGGAGACATGAAAGGAGAAGAAAACACATGTCTTTAGATACCATTATTGCCGAAATCGAGAAGTTAAATGTACTCGAACTGGTAGAGTTGACCAAGACTCTGCAAGAAAAATGGGGCGTGAGCGCTGCGCCAGTAGCGGCCGCTGCAGGCCCAGTGGCAGTAGCAGCCGAAGCCGCACCTGCCGCGGAGCAAGTTGAGGAGCAGACCGAGTTTGATGCTATCCTCACAGAGATTGGTCCAAACAAGATCAACGTCATCAAAGTTGTGCGTGAGATTACAGGTCTTGGCCTGAAAGAGGCCAAGGCAGTCGTTGACGAGGCGCCCTCGCCAATTAAAGAAGCGGTCTCCAAAGAAGAGGCTGAGAAGATCGCGGAGAAAATGGCCGAGGTTGGCGCAAAGGTTACTATTAAGTAGTTCGATTTCGAGTATAGTAGTGGCGAGGGTGGTGGAGCGGGGAAGGGTGGGCCTTTATGGTCGCCCGCCGTGGTTCGCCTGGAGATGCTGGCTCATCGATGAAAGGGTGGCATGCCCACCCACGGGCGACCATAAAGGCCCACCCCACATCCACCCGGCCGCTCTCGCCCCTACGGAATCTTGGGTTGTGGCTCAGGTTGATGCCTATTGGGCGAACCTAGTGGTCGCCCTCGCTAGCAACCACGATTCTTAGGAAAACCCGTAGCAAGTGGATAGCTGGACTCCTATCGTGATGCATGTTATAATGCGAACGTAAAGTTTCCTTGTTTATCCAGGCACATAGGAGGTATATAAAAGTGCCGCTAAGTGTTGAAGAAAAATCGGAAATCATTGCGGATTTCCGCATTCACGAAACGGATACAGGTTCGCCCGAGGTACAAGTATCGATCTTGACCCGGCGAATTAATCAGCTTACTGAACATCTAAAAGTTCATAAGCATGATATGCATACGCGTCGTGGTTTATTAATGTTAGTAGGTCAGCGCCGGCGACTCCTGACCTATCTCAGTAAGAAAAGCCCAGAACGTTATCGAAATCTGATCGCAAGGCTTGGCTTGCGCCACTAATCACAGCATTGGTGTTGGGTGCGGTCGGCGCAAATTATCCGACCGCGGCTCCATTTTCTCCCACCTCATGAGACAGATACATAAGTTGAAGTGAGATTAAACGAACAGCGACAAGTGACAGAAGAAGGCTATCCCCGCAACACACGATAATTGATGCAGAAAAGTAACTTTTGCAGAAGGTGAAGAGGCAAGAGCAGAAAAGATTAGTATTGGTAGTTGTAAAACCAAAATGGTTGAGGGTCCGATTAATTAGCTCCTACACATGAACGTTGGAACAAAAAACGTAAAGAATGAGCAGGGAAAGTAGGCGGCGATACAACAAAGCCCCAAAGTAGTAAAAACCCCTTGTAGTTATCCACCATTGATTGAATTGAGTTAAAAGTTAGCCTGCAAGGGTAGTAGTAAGTCAGTAGTCCGGAGGAACTATGATTCATCGTCAAGAAGCTGTCATCGGTGGCCGAGTAATGAGCATTGAAACCGGTCGCGTGGCAGAACAAGCCAGTGGCGCTGTATTAGTGCGCTATGGCGACACCATTATACTTGCCACCGTAGTTGGCAGTAATGAGCCTCGTGAAGGCATTGATTTTTTCCCGTTAACTGTAGATGTAGAAGAGCGTATGTATGCCGCCGGTAAAATTCCAGGCGGGTTTATCAAACGCGAGGGACGAGCCTCTGAACATGCAATCCTCGCCTGTCGTCTTGCTGATCGTCCTCTCCGTCCCCTCTTTCCTAAAGGATACCGCAACGAAGTACAGATTGTGATTACTGTTCTGTCTGCGGACCAGGAAAATGATTCTGATATTATGGGAATTGTAGGAGCTTCGGCTGCTCTGAGTGTATCGGATATCCCCTTTGCCGGCCCAGTCGGTGCGGTGCGCGTTGGTTACATTAATGACCAGTTCGTCATTAATCCGCTTGAGTCGCAGATGGGCGAAACACGGCTTGATCTTGCCATCGCAGGCACCTCAGACGCGGTTATGATGGTTGAGGCGGGCGCGAAGGAGCTTCCCGAAGAGCTAATGCTGGAAGCGGTACGATTTGGTCATGAGGCTCTGCAAGAAATCATCAAGATGCAGGAAAAGTTGATGCAGGCTGTGAACCGCACCAAACGTCCTTTTGAGCCTGCGCCAGTTGACCAGGAATTAAAGAATAAAGTAGCAGAGTTTGTGTACCCACGCTTTGAAGCCGCTGTCAACAATCCGAATAAAGCAGCGCGTTCAGCTGCGATCAGTATGGTACAGAATGAATTGGTTACAACCCTTGGCGTACAGTACCCTGATCGTTTGAAAGAGATCATAGGTTTCTACGAAAAGGAACTGAAGTCGTATGTGCGCAACAATATCCTGGACAATGGCATTCGCTCGGATGGGCGTGATCTCATTACGATACGCCCCATCAGTTGCGAGGTTGGTTTACTGCCACGCACACACGGGTCCGCCATTTTCACTCGCGGACAGACGCAGGTACTCAGCGTGGTAACGCTTGGTTCTCCAGGTGAGGAGCAAGTTATTGATGGACTAGGCTCAGGCGAGAGCAAACGCTTTATGCATCACTACAACTTCCCGCCATTCTCGACTGGTGAGAGTAAGCCGCTACGTGGCCCAAGCCGTCGTGATATCGGGCATGGTGCGCTGGCCGAACGAGCAGTTGCCGCGGTAATTCCCGCTAAAGACGAATTTCCATATACCATCCGCGCGGTGTCAGATGTACTTTCCTCGAATGGTTCGACCTCGATGGGCTCAGTATGTGGCACAACGCTAGCACTGATGGATGCCGGTGTACCAATCCATGCACCAGTCGCCGGTGTTGCAATGGGCCTAATTACGGGCGAGGGCGAACGCGCGGGCAAATGGGCAGTTTTGAGCGACATTCAGGGTATCGAAGATGCTCTAGGAGATATGGACTTCAAGGTTGCCGGTACAGCAGATGGAATAACAGCACTCCAGATGGACATTAAGGTGAAAGGCATCACCTACGAAATTATGGCGAAGGCTCTGGAGCAAGCCCGCGAAGGCCGTATGTATATTATGGAAAAGATGCTGGACACCATCGATGCTCCTCGCGAAGAGCTATCGGCGTATGCGCCTCGTATCCAGTCCATCAAGATCAACCCCGAAAAGATCGGCGCCATCATCGGCCCAGGAGGGAAAATGATTCGCAAAATTCAAGAGGAGAGTGGAGCAAAGATCGACATCGAGGACGACGGTACTGTCAACATTTCAGCGGTATCTGGCGACGCGATGCAACTGGCACTTGATAGTGTACGCGCACTTACCGAGGAGGTAGAGGTTGGCCGCATTTACACCGGGACGGTACGCCGACTGGTGGATTTCGGCGCATTTGTGGAGATTCTGCCGGGGAAAGAAGGTCTGGTTCGCACGTCACAACTGGCTGATTACCAGGTGATGCGGCCAGAAGATGTTGTCTCGGTAGGCGACGAAATCACTGTCATGGTCATTGAAGTCGATCCACAGGGTCGGGTAAACCTTTCACGCCGCGCAGCATTGAGCGGTGAAATGCCAAGCGCTTCCGAGATGGATAGAGAACGTGGTGGTCGTGGTGGCATGGGAAGGCCCGGCGGCGGTTACGGCGGTGGGCGCCCTCGCGAGGGTTCGGCGCCTGGTCGTGGTTCTGGTGGTGGTGGCTACGGCGACCGCGGTAGTTACGGCGATCGTGGTGGCAGCTATGGTGGACGTTCGGGTGGTGGCTACGGCGACCGTGGTGGTTCCGGTGGCGGTTTCGGCGGGCAGCGCCGTCCAATGGGTCCTGGACGTGGCCCTGGTGGCTCTGGTGGCCCTGGTGGACAGCGCCGCGAGTATGGAGAGCGTCCTCCAGATCGCCGCTGGTAAATAAGTAGTATTAATGCCGTTTTCGACGGTTAAATAACGATTTACAATTGTAATGTTCTCGCGACAGGGTGGGGGCAATAGGACGGGGTGGAGATAGTAGGAGGGGGTGGGACAACACAACAAGGGCGGGGGCAAGCCCCGCCCCTACTATACAACGGGTCTTACCCACATTTTGTGTATAGTGGGGGTGGGTTTGCCCTCTTACTATTGTTAAGTACACATTTCTATAAGGAGAGGTTCTTATGTCGACAGAGGAGATCTTAAAGGAGGTAGCTGCGGAGGTCTCTACATGCACAAAATGCGATCTCTGTAAAGGCCGTACAAAGGCAGTTCCTGGTGAGGGAAACCCATATGCCAGGGTAATGTTTATCGGTGAAGGCCCAGGTTTCCATGAAGATAGGCAGGGACGCCCATTTGTTGGCCCCGCCGGACAATTTCTGGAAGAACTACTTGCGAGTATCAATCTAAAACGCGCAGATGTATTTATCACAAATGTGGTGAAGTGTCGTCCTCCAGGCAACCGTGACCCACTCCCCGCGGAAATCAACGCCTGTAATAATTATCTTGAGCGGCAAATTGCCGCGATCAATCCTCAGGTCATTGTGACTCTTGGTCGCTTTTCAATGGCGAAATTCTTTGGGGGCGAGAAAATCAGCACCATTCATGGTCGCGCACGCAAGATCGATGGTAGAATTTGTATTGCCATGTATCACCCAGCGGCCGGTCTCCACCAACAAAGTCTGAAAGATACCATTCGCTCCGATTTCAAGAAGATTCCCCAGGTTATCGCCGAGGCTGAACGTCAGTCTGAAGAAGGGCAGATGAAGACAGAGTCATTCAAAACGAAAGAGGAGCCACCAGAGCAACTAGCGCTGTTTTAAAGCAGAGTTTATCCACTTCTAAAGCAAGCAAAGATTATACATTTTCTGGAATTGTGATCTCTTCCACTTGAGTATATCGGAATAGTTCATTATACTCATATATAGGGGGGTACGTTCGACAATTCCAGGAGGTATAAATGCAAGAGAATATCAAGAAGCTCTTTTCCCTTGGACTGCTGATTCCTCTGTTCGCGATTATCATCGCCTTTAGCCCACTCTCTAGCGGTGATTCGTTAGCATCTTCAAGCTGGACAGGCACGACAACCTATTGGGCCAATGTACGTACCGGGCCAAGCACAAGTTATAGTGTTGCTGCCGTCTATGCGCCCGGTACGACCGTTACAGTATATGCCACCGTTTCAGGGCAGGTCGTCTGGGGAGGTATATCCAACTGGTATCGAATCTCCAGCTTAAGTAGTAGCGCGCGCTACATCTATGGAGGGCTGGTTTCTGCAACGACCAGCACGAGTGGAGGCGGAGGGTCTCCTTCTCCTACTGCTGCCGGGAAGGAGATTGTTGTGAGCCTCTCTCGCCAATGGATGTGGGCCTATAAGAACGGCGTAGAGGTCTACAACTCAGCCGTCATGACCGGTCGGCCGACGTTAGCAACACCAACCGGCACGTACCACGTCTTTCTGAAGCTACATCCTACGACCTTTACCTCCCCATGGCCGTATGGCTCGCCCTACTGGTACCCGCCGACTTTCATCAATTATGCATTGGAGTGGAGAGCAGGGGGCTTTTTCCTGCATGATTCCTGGTGGCATAGCGTGTATGGGCCGGGAACCAATGGCTGGCACTATGATCCGAAATTTGGCTGGCAATGGGGTACGCATGGCTGCATTGCCATGCCTCTGAGCGCTGCTGCATGGCTCTATTACTGGGCTCCTATTGGAACTCTGGTACAGGTTAATCCGTAGTTGCGTAGCGGGCGCGATACCGAAGAGAATCAGGAGGGCGTCCTGGTCACACAGGACGCCCTCCTGATTCTCTTCGGTATTATCCCAGCTGTTCTTTCTCTTCCTATCTAGTCGTAGCGCAGCATTTCACTCACACGTACTCGCGCCGAGCTCAGCGCAGGGCCGAAGCTTGCCAGGGTAGCTATGATTAGAATGAATACAAGCATGATTACCAGAGTCACTGGAGTGAACGTGAATGGGAGTGGCACCAGCACTGCGCCAATCAAACTCACAAAGGCATAAGCAGCGGGAATGCCCGCGATCACTGCCCCTATCCAGGCAACCGTTGCCAGCGAAATGCCCTCGATCCAGAAGACTCCTGCTATTCTCCAGCCAGTTCCACCCATCGATCGCAGTATGCCAATCTCACGCCGCCGCTCGAGTACTGAGATCGTCAACGTATTGAAGAGTCCCAGAATGCCTACCAGCGCTACGATTACCGAAACTGAGTACAATATAGCGGTCAGTACCTGGAACTGGCCTTGATTGCGTGCCACAATTTGCTGCTCAGTCTCAATGTTTGGCGACAATCCAGCGCGTGTGAGCGTGTCGTCAAGCGCATTCGCCATACGATCGACGGCCTGTGGTGAATGGTCCTGCGCCTGGATCATAAAGCCCTGTGCCAGGTTCGCGGGCACTCCCTCAAAGGAGTGCAGATTATCAATTGTCGTGATGCCGACACCTCCAGCTAAGGAGTTATTCTGGTCGCTCACCTCACCGATGATCGACCATGTCGCCGTGTCTGTTGCATCGGAGAAGGTCACCTTCTCTCCGGTGTGCAGGTGCAACTTGCTAGCTACAACATCGCTGATAACGAGTGCGTTCGGCTCATCACCGTGGAACCAGCGTCCCGCGATGAGATGGTATTGATACATGTGTGTATCCGCTTCAACGCCTGTAAGGTCGAATGGTCCCTGTCGCGTTTTGACACTCAGGTCCTCCAGGCGCTCAACTCGGGCGACATTGGGTACAATCAACAGCTGCGCTTTTATCTGATCATATGATTGGGGTTTCGTGCTGACCGTCGCATCTAAATGATATGTTACCAGCAGTTGATTTAAGAACTGGTCAAACGAGTTTGACGTGATCTGGACTGACATGAAAGCTATGCCAGAAAGCATCAATGCCAGCAGCGTGAGTATTGCACGACCGCGCTTGCGAAAGATGCCCCGCATACCTAGCCATGCCGTTTGGGGAACCCATGTCAAACGTTGTCCAATGCTGCTCCGAGATGTCCCATTTTTCCCGTTACTCACTCCATAACTCGTCATTGCCTCGCGGACGGTGATCTTCGTTCCTAACCACAAAGGGATAATGGCTGCAACTACTGGCACGCCTAATCCGACTGCAATACTGATCAGCAGCGCGCTGGGAGCCACCTGGAAAGAACCGAGATCGAGTGTGAAGAGGGTTCCCAGGTATGATAAAAACTGGTATCCCACGAAGATGCCTAGCCCTAGTCCCAGTACCGTCCCCACTACACCATATACAACAACCGAAAGCAGGTAGCTGCGTATCACTTTCTGCCGCGTACCACCAATGGCTTTCATCGTTCCGATGATCTTCGTTTGTTCGGCAATCAGCGTTGTCACCGTGTTAATGATCAGAAAACTCGTCAAAAGCAGGGTGATAATGGCCAGCACGCGCGTAATGGTAAACACAGCATCGCTAGCTACCTGGTCAACATTATTCCCTGGCGTAGATGAACTGAGTATCGTCACCTGGTGATTGCGCAGGACATTCGCCAGCGCATGCGCGGTTGCGTTCACCTGGTTGGTGTTTTGCACCTGTACCTCGATGTCGTTCGCGCTGCTGATGCCTGTTATTTGGCTCAGCGCATCCGCACTCATGTATGCGGTCGCGAACGATAGAAATCCTGCACTGGGCAGACCAAGTGTACGTACCAGGCCTACAATACGCAATGGCTGGAGGCCTTGCGCAGTTTCAATCGTCACATTATCCCCAATGGCGAAGTTCTGAAGCATGCGATCGCTCGACTCCATGACGATCTCGCCTGGTCCGGGTAAGCGGCCACTGCTGAGTTCAAAAGTATTGATCTTCACATTTTGGAAATTTGCATACGCCACAATTCCCATTCTGATCGGTACAGACGAAACGTGCCAACGAGTGCTATACTGTGCATCGATCTGTACTGCTTTGACATTTGGTACAGCAGCCAGCGTAGATGCAAGCGAAGAATCAACCGCTTGCACGCTGAAGGAGAGATCGGGCGATGAAGATCTGTTCTCGCTGAATGCGAGAGCACCGTTCAAGGCATTGCTGGCAACGTTGATAGCACAATCTCATCACTGCACCTCCGTTGATACCAGGGGCATAGTAACGATAGCGTCTGCACCGTAATGATGAGTTATGTGACCATCCAGCAGTTCTAGCCGCGCACTGGAACGTGCGGCCAGGTGTGGATCGTGTGTGACGTAAATGACTGTCTTTCCTTGCTGTGTCAGACCGGCCAGGGTTTCAAACACTTGCTGAGCCGTGTGCGAGTCAAGATTGCCAGTTGGCTCGTCCGCGATGAGTACATGCGGATCATTCGCCAGCGCGCGCGCAATTGCCACTCGCTGCTGCTCACCACCCGAGAGTTCGCTCGGCAGCCGGTTGGCACGCTCTTGTACAGCAGCTATTGCCAGGCAACTCATGGCGCGTTCACGCCATTGCCGGCGTTTCAGACCGCCACCTCCGCCAAGTTCCAGTGCTAAAAGAACGTTCTCTAAAGCTGTCAATGTAGGCACCAGTTGGAAGAATTGGAAGACAATACCGACATGCTGTCCGCGCCAATGTGCTAGGGCATTTTCGTTCATCTTGCGCAGTTCTTCACCTGCGAAGACAATGCGACCGCTGCTGGGTCGATCAATTCCCGTCAACATATTGAGTAAGGTCGATTTCCCACTACCTGAGGGACCATTAATAGCGAAGAGGCTTTGCGTGGGAACGGTGAACGTTACATCATCCAAAATGGTTGTTTTTTGGGCGCGTGTCTCAATCACGCGAGAAAGATGTTCAACCTGGATAAGTGGAAGACCAAATTTCTGGGCATATTGGTTTTGGTCTATAAACAATTCTGACATCTGTTTTCCTCCCGAAAGGCATATGAGTTTTTTGATTTCGATCACGAACATACCTACGTTGCTTGTTACAGATGAAGTATGCCTGTCAGGTATGTGGAAAATATCTTCAATCTGTACCAGAATATTGTGAGATGGTGAGAGAGATGATACATTTTCGTGACAATTTGACTATATTTTCTATACAAATATGAGGCATACTATGCATATGCAACAGAACACAACAAAGCCATTATTGGAAAGCGATAAGATGAATACTTCTCAGATGACTGGGCAGGTCGATACATCGATATTTCACATTGCTCAGGATAGTCAAACCTACACGAACATCCTCTATCTGCTGGTATCGTTCCCGCTTGGACTTGCATACTTTGTATTCCTGATTCCCGGAATAATCGTTGGCATAGGCCCAATGTTCCTGATCGCAGTGTTTATGCTTCCCTTAATAATTACCATCTGGCTACATCTGGCAGCCTTCGAGCGCCAAATGACTATACAATGGCTGCATATAGCTATCCCTCCTATGTCTTATCCGTCTCCAATACAGATGACACGCTGGCAGAGATTACAATCCCAATTGACGAACTCAATGACCTGGAAAACGCTGGCCTACTTGTTGCTGAAATTCCCACTTGGCATCTTTTCATTCGTGATTACGATTGTACTGCTCGTATTGAGTGTCGCGATATCGATCGTTATACTCACCATAGGGCTGCTAACTGCGCCTTTTTTTATGCTCTTCGTCATGCTCCAGGACGTATCTCATGTGAAGGAATGGTTGCAACGCTATCTGTTGTTCGCTCTCACGGGTTTCGGCCTATACCACATCACACTGCGTCTGCTCAATGGTCTTACATTCGTGTACGGGCAATTCGCGCGCGTGATGCTTGGCATGAGTGATACAGCCTGGCGTTTGGAAGAAGCACAAGCAATGGCGGCTCAGGAGCGAGCAAGAGCTGAGCAGGCCGAGCAGAGACGACATGAGCTTATCGTCAATGTCTCGCACGAATTACGAACGCCCGTCGCAAGCATCTCCGGTCACCTTGAATCACTACTCATGGCGACTAAAGAAGGAACTACAGCACCTTCACCCGCAGAGCTGTATGACTATCTCAACATTGCTCACCAGGAGGTAGAGCGCCTTGGTCTGCTGGTTGATGACCTGCTCTCACTGGCACGAATGGAGTCGGACGAGTTACATCTGAATATGCAGCCAGTAGTAGCAAGCGAAGCCATCGAAGAAGTGTACCAAACGCTGATGCCGCTGGCTCATCGCGAGCGGCAGGTAACACTTGTACGCGGCTCTACCCCTAATCTTCCCCCCGTCCTGGCAGATCGTCAGCGGCTCATTCAAATTCTCCTGAACCTTGTGCGCAATGCGATTACTTCTACACCCGTAGGCGGTATCGTTTCGATGAATCTTGAGCAAGCTGACCCACAGCATCTCGCACTCATTATTGAAGATAACGGTGTTGGCATTTCAGACGATGAACTCGAACATATCTTTGAACGTTTCTATCGCACCGACACCTCGCGAACACGTGCCTCTGGCGGGTTTGGACTTGGTCTTGCTATTGTTCACGATCTCGTCACAGCAATGGGCGGCTCCATCAGTATCGAGAGCACAAAAGGCAAGGGAAGTCGTTTCACTGTATTGCTGCATATCGCTACTCCAGGGTAAAATTCTCCACAAGCAAGATTCGTCTTCTCCAACGTGATAGAATATCTGAGAAGTTTATACATCAGATTAGCTTGTTTATGCTTTCTATTAGGAAGTTCTCGTTGAGAGGAGCAGAACACATTGGCAACCATTCTTGTGGTCGAAGATGATGTTGCACTCTGTGATTTATTACGCACCCATCTCGAAGCAGATGGCTATACGGTCATTCAAGTGTTCGATGGCCCATCAGCCCTGATTGCGGTTGAGCAACATCATCCACATTTGATTATACTCGACTGGATGCTCCCTGGTATGGATGGTCTGGCAGTCTGTCGCCGCTTGCGTCAAAAGTACCTCACCCCTATCGTCATGCTCACTGCTCGCACTGAGGAGGTAGATCAGATCCTGGGGCTAGAAGTCGGGGCTGATGACTATATTAGCAAGCCGTTTAGCATACGCCAGATGCTTGCGAGAGTACGAGCAATCTTGCGCCGTGTAGAATTAGATAGCCAGTTGTCAGCGACAACGGATACACCTCTGGGTGAAACGTCGTTAGAATTGCCTCCAGGTGCTTCTCCACCTCTTGTACGTGGTTCCCTTCGAATTCACCTAAACGAGCGCTCTATAAGGCTCGATGGGCAAGAACTTGACCTGACTCCCAAAGAATATGACTTACTGGTGCTCCTGGCCTCGCATCCAGGCTGGGTCTTCAAACGCGAAGTTCTCTTACAACAGATCTGGGGTGATGACTATGATGGCTTTGATCGAACGATAGACAACCATGTAACGCGACTGCGGAAAAAGCTTGGCCCAATGGGCGAAAAAATCGATACTGTCTGGGGTGTCGGCTATCGCTTCTTAGTGTGACAAGTGATACATGTTGCTCAACGAGGATTCCACCAAGAACCGGGGGCTGAGCTCCAGCAAGGGCGACGCTGGCACCTATCCATCTCGTCAACGCTGGTTCTTGCCCGTTCCTCCAACGCTGCTGCGCAGCTACCGCTGCGCGGTCAGTCGGAACGAGAGGCACTGCGCTGCTAGTGCTACGCACTCAGACGAGATGAAAGGAGAAGCGTCCCCACCCTTCTCAACACCACTCCCGCCCCTACGCGACTTGGAAATCTAGCCCCGGTTTTTGGTGGAACCTTATTCTCCGGCGGTAGCTCCAACGACAAATGCATCAACCGCGCTAATTTTTCCACGCCAGTAGGGTACCTTGATTTTGT
>WNFC01008740.1_pt1 | contig 29868 bp, 23 predicted proteins | sample 5400541 | NCBI WGS metagenome assembly WNFC01 (sample SAMN13153342, study PRJNA577476) | soil metagenome | isolation source: 120 cm saprolite under Douglas fir tree site 2 hole 2 replicate 1 | place: USA:California | collected 2015-04-18
CTGCAGCGAGGTGGAATGCAGTCAGAAAAGTGCCCAGCCCCCAGTTGATAGCCTGACGTTCGGGCTGCATCACTTCACTATCCTGAATGTTTTGCAATCAATCCTCCGCCGGCAATGCAATTACCACTCGCTACCGCAGTTGGTGCTGACAAGGACGCGGCGTTATCTGGCGCGGCGCGGTCGAAAGGACCGCGTTCCAAAATTCGCTGCTCTGCGTCCGGCAAAAGAAGGGGCCTTGCTCGGCCTTACAGCCGCCGAGTGTGAACCTCCAAATGCGGGCATGACGACGCGCTCGATCGATTGGCCAGTCAAACGTTCAATGCCGCGCATGGAAAGTTCTTCCGCCGGAGTTACCAGTGTAATCGCGCGACCAGGTTTTCCGGCCCGGCCACTGCGGCCAATGCGATGAACGTAGTCTTCAGGTGCCATGGGCACGTCATAGTTAATAACGTGTGAAATTGCATCCACGTCGATGCCGCGAGCGGCAATGTCGGTGGCCACCATGACGCGCGTTCGTCCGCCCTTGAAATCGCGCAGCGCTGCTTCGCGTTGCGGCTGAGTACGATCGGCATGAATGCGATTCACGCTGTGATCGCGCGCGCTCAAGATATGAGAAAGACGTTCGGCGCCACGTCGCGTGCGAGTAAACACCAGCACACGTTCAAATGGCTCTCGTTCTTTTTCGAGCAGCTCCAGCAGCAGCGTGGTCTTTGATTCCGCCGCGACGGGATAAGCAAATTGGGCGACGGTTTTTGCTGCGATTCCGCGCCTGCTGATCTCAATGAGTTTAGGATCGCGCATCGTTGTGCGGGCAATTTTCTCAATTGATGCCGACATCGTTGCCGAAAACAGCAATGTCTGCCGCGCGCTTGGAAGTTTTTCGAGTACTCGTCGAATTGAAGGCCAGAAGCCCATGTCGAGCATGCGATCGGCCTCATCAAGCACGAGCACCTCAACGCGCGACAAATCAATTGATTCGCGCTGCATATGGTCCAGTAAGCGGCCGGGAGTGGCGATTAGTACGCCGGCGCCGCGGCGCAAGGCGTCGCGTTGTCGTTGCATACTGGCGCCGCCGATGATGGCTGCGCAGCGCGGACTACTCTTTAGAGCAAAGTCGCGATAGGCGCTTTCGGTTTGCAATGCCAGCTCGCGCGTCGGCGCGATGATCAAAACGCGAATGCCGGGGAATGACTTCGTCTTATTCAATCGTTGAATAATCGGAAGCAGGAAGGCGGCCGTTTTGCCGGTGCCGGTTTCAGCACAGCCAATCATATCGGCGCCGCTCAACACGATCGGAATCGCGCTGGTTTGTATTGGTGTAGGTTTGGTGTACCCGAGCGCTGCGCACGCGCGCACCAACTCGGGTAAAAGATTTAATTCAGTGAAGCTCATCTGTTCTTTCCGCGCGCTCTAATTTTGGCGCGCAATGTGTTGACAAAAATAAACGCCCCGGTGAAACGTATTGGTTGACCGGGGCGCTTCTCTCGAAGTGTTGGCGGTAAGAAATAACTTACCAGCGCGGCGCACGGTCGTTACGACTTCCAAAGTCGCGATTGCCGCCACCACCACGATTGCCTCCGCCGCCAAAGCCACGGGGTTCGCGAGGTTTCGCCTCGTTAACGTTCAGGTTACGGCCATTGAATTCCTTGCCATTGAACTGTGCAATGGCGGCCGTCGCCTCTTCCTTGCTGGACATTTCGACAAAGCCAAAGCCGCGTGATCGTCCAGTGTCGCGGTCTTCCACGACGCTCGCTGATTCAACCGTGCCCGCCTGCGCAAAAAGCTCTTGCAGTTGCTGGCTGTTGGTTTGGAAAGCGAGGTTTCCAACATAAAGTTTCATAGACATAGAGATATACCTTTCCCTTTTTAGGGAATGAAAAGAAGCTGCGAAACGGATTGGCTTCGGTGAAACGGTAGCAGTCGAAGGACCAGGATCGGATGCTCAATGAGCGGCTTCGTAAGTGAAATCAGCCTGCTCTCGAACTATCCAAAACGCCGGCGCTGATTGTTTCTTTTGCGCGGGGCGCATCACCGTCGATGCGCGAGAGAAGGATTAACTGACTGCTAAGATGCCCTATTTATGGTCTAAGTTGCAAGTTGGATCAGCGAGGATGGCAGGTTTCCCCGATAAACAAAGGGGAAAAACTATCCCCCACGTACCACCTGTCGCCGCTTCTTCGGAGCTTTTCATTTCCCTTTTCGAATCCTGAGCTGTGCGAGCAAACAAACTTTTACCCCAAAACGCCCAGCCCTACACACGTAATCGTCGTTAGCTCCGGCCCCGCTCGTTTGCTTCAATGTGAAAGTGCGCAAAACCCTTCGTGAAACCTGCTATTTGGCGCGCCAAAAGTAGGCTGTCCGCGTTGGCACACTCGTTGCCAAAGAGGGCGACGGAGGCTGCAAATGAAAAAGATTCTTGCCACTCTTGTTTCCCTGATAGTTCTTAGCATGATGGCCCTGCCAGTAGCGGCGCAAACACGCGGTCGATGCGCGACTAACCAGACTACCTATTCTCGCTACGATGATCGTTACGATCGCAATACCAGCTACGATCCGCAGTATGACAGCAACGTCTATCGAAACGATCGGACTGTTTACCGGGACAACAATTATGGTTATGACAACCGCTCGGTTTGGCGGAAACACCAGGACAAGATCACCACTGCGGGGGGCGTGGTGGCTGGAGCACTTCTTGGTGGGCTGATTGGCGGGAAAAAAGGCGCAGCAATCGGCGCAGTTACGGGCGGCGCGGGTGCGGCTGTCTATACCTACAAGATTCGCAATCGTTATCGTCGCTACTAAGATCGTCTACACGAGCTCGGTTGCTGATTGAAAAATTGGCGACCTTGTTTGAGGCCCGGATGTGAAGGGGAGAGCACATCCGGGCCTCAGCATTTTTGCGGCAGGAGAGTCTTGAGCCGACAGTTTGCACAAAAACGTGAAGTTCGCTTAACGTATTCGTTCTTTAGCATTCAGTGAAGCCAGCTTTTGCCTTCCAGCAAACCTTCGATGAAGCACAACGGCGGCCGCGTCCAAAAACTCTTACCCAAACTCCTACTGATCATTCTGGGATTCTTTTTTGGCGCTCTCATTGCCGAGATCGCATTGCGCGTGGCCGGCTATTCATACCCGGAATTTTATGAGCTGGATCACACTCGTGGTTACGGGCTTCGACCGGGTGCGCAAGGTTTGTATAGAAAAGAAGGCCGCTCGTTTGTGCGCATCAATTCCGACGGTCTGCGCGATCGGGAACACTCGATAACAAAGCCACCCAACACTTTGCGCATAGCGCTAATCGGCGACTCGTATGCCGAAGCTCTTGCGGTCCCGCTGGAACAGGCGTTCTGGTCCGTCATGAAAACAAAGCTCGACGAATGTGATGCCGCTTCCGGCAAAGCTATCGAGATTATTAATTTTGGCGTTTCCGGATACGGCACCGCGCAGGAACTGCTGACACTTCGAGAAAAGGTCTGGAAATATTCTCCGGACGTCGTGATGCTCGCGGTGACGACTAATAATGACGTTACCGACAACTCGCGCGCGCTGAAAAAGGTGGACGAAATACCCTACTTCATTTTCCGCGACAATCAACTGGCGCTCGACAATTCATTCCAAAGCTCTCGAACGTTTCTTTGGCGACAGTCTCGCATTAATCGGTTTGGCCGCTGGCTCCGTAACCACTCGCGCCTCGTGCAGGCACTAACCGAGGGCCACCACGCATTAAAGATTGTGAGCGCATCCTGGCGCGCCCGCTCGTTGCGGCGCGAACAGGCGGCAGCGCCCACAGCTTCGCCGGATCAAAAACCCAATGTCGCCAACGTCTCGTCGGATGCGGAAGAATTGGGAGTCGACAACCTTATCTACCGCGAACCACAGACGGAGGTTTGGGATAATGCCTGGCGAGTTACAGAAAGCCTCATCACAGAAATGCGTAACGAGGTTCGAGCACGAGGCGCAAAGTTTTTGCTGGTTACGTTGAGCAATGGTCCGCAGGTTCTTCCCAGTCCAAGTCAACGCGAAGCCCTAAAAATACGCATCGGCGCTACTGACTTGCTTTATCCCGACAATCGCCTTAGAGCGCTGTGCGAGCGCGAGAACATTCCGGTGATTAGTCTTGCTCCTGAGTTACAGCTGTTTGCGGAACATAACAACGTTTTTTTGCACGGGTTCGACAAAAACATCGGCAACGGACATTGGAATGTCATTGGCAACCGCGTTGCCGGTGAATTGACGGCGAAAAAAATCTGCGAAGGTGCGCTTCTCAAATAGCGCCGGAGGTTAAGTTTCTGCTAGAAATAGACCAATCAACTGTGCCGGAGATTCGAATGCATTACTACGACAACGTACTTGCGCTTATCGGGCGCACGCCGCTGGTCAAGTTAAATCGACTGACACGCGGATTGAAAGCCACCGTGCTGGCGAAAATGGAAAACCTGAACCCAGGCTTTTCAGTCAAGGATCGCATTGGCGTGGCGATGATCGAAGCGGCGGAACGCGAAGGTAAACTCAAGCCCGGCGGGACAATTGTTGAAGCGACTTCGGGTAACACTGGAATTGGGTTGGCGCTAGCGGCGGCGGTTAAAGGTTACAAATGTATTTTTGTGATGACTGATAAAGCATCGGTCGAGAAGGCACGCTATTTAAAAGCGCTGGGTGCGGACGTAGTAATCACGCCCGTTTCAGCCAAGCCAGGCACGCCGGATCACTACGTTTCAACCGCGCAGCGAATTGCGAAAGAGACTTCTAATTCTTTTTATCCCGATCAGTATTCTCATCCGGCCAATCCCGAGGCCCACTACCGCACTACTGGCCCCGAGATTTGGGAACAGACTGAAGGCAAGATTACACACTTCGTTGCCGGCATCGGCACTGGCGGCACCATCTCCGGCACCGGCCGTTTTCTCAAAGAGAAGAATCCAAATATTAAAGTTGTGGGTGCGGATCCCTTCGGCTCAATCTTCAAGACTTACAAAGAGACTGGGAAGATCATCGAAACGACGCCTTACCTGGTGGAAGGAATTGGCCAGGAAGTTGTGCCTGCCAACGTGCACATTAAGTATATAGACGAAGTCATCAATATCACCGATGGCGACTCGTTTGAGATGTCCCGGCAGTTGGGCCGGGTGGAAGGAATCTTCTGTGGCGGTTCGAGCGGAACGAATCTCGCGGCCGCACTTCAGGTCGCTCGAGATTTGGATGAAACCGCGGTGATAGTGTTTATTGTTTGCGATACCGGCGAACATTATTTGAGCAAGCACCATTCGGATGAATGGTTGAAAGAGAAGCGTCTGCTCGAGCCGCAGAAAATCACTGCCGGATTAATCAGCGGTACTAAGGGAAATCATGCGCCGCAATCGTTGGTGTGGGTTTCGCCGGCCGACAAGGTGTCGGATGCGCTGGCGAAGATGAATGAGTTGGGATTGACGCAACTTCCCGTGCTTGAAGACGGCCGGCCGGTTGGGTCACTGCGAGAAAATCGCGCGCTGGCAAAGGTGGTACGTAACCGCCAGCTACTGGATTCGCCTGTCAGCGAAGTTATGGAAGTGAGTTTTCCGACAGTCGACGTTGACGCCAGTGCCAACGAGGTGACGCGCCGATTGCAATCCAGTCCAGCGGTGCTGGTTGAAGAGTATGGCCGCATCACGGGGATCATCACCCGGCATGACGTGCTTGATTTGAAAATGAATACGACCGGACCGTTGAGTTAATTTGCTTTACCGTATATGCGGGTAATGTCCTGCTTTGAATTAATCTCACAGAGAAAGCTAAGAGCCTTTTCTGGCCATCTAAAAAAGGTAACATATGAAAGTTGGCATTCTTGGATCAGGTGAAGTGGGCCAGGCTCTTGGAGACGGGTTTGTTAAGCACCGTCATGAGGTGATGCTGGGCACGCGCGACCCGGCGAAATTGGCGGACTGGGCAGCGCGCAATCCTGCGGCCCGCGTGGGCAGTTTCGCCGAAGCGGCGCAGTTTGGTGAGTTAATAGTTTTAGCCGTGAACGGCCGAGCTTCGTCAGCGGCTTTGGGCATGGCGGGGGGCGAAAACCTTGCAGGAAAAACAGTCATTGACGCGACAAATCCGATCTCGGATGCGCCGCCGGTCAATGGCGTGTTGAGTTTTTTCACTAAGCGAAACGAATCGTTAATGGAACAACTGCAACAGGAGTTTGCGGACGCGCGCTTTGTAAAAGCCTTCAATTCAGTTGGCAGCGACTTGATGGTGAATCCGCGGCTTGAGGGCGGACGGCCGACGATGTTTATTTGCGGCAACGACGCGGCCGCGAAAAAGGCGGCGGGTGAAATACTCGATCAATTTGGCTGGGAAACTCTGGACATGGGCGCCGCGGAAGCTGCCCGCGCAATCGAGCCCCTGGCTATACTCTGGTGCATTCCCGGATTCCTGCGCAACGAATGGACCCACGCTTTCAAGCTACTACGCTAGCCGCCTCATCACGCGGCTTTCCGGCGCATGTAAGAAGTTACAGTTAGATCTTCATCTAACTTTTGTGAGTCTGCGGCGACGAATCCGTTCAGATAGTTTTCCGGCACGAACGTATCAGCACCGTCAACAGTCAAAGGCACCTCAGTCACGATCCACTTCTCGATGTAAGGCAGGAACGACTCGTAAACTCGCGCTCCTCCAATCACGAACAGATCAGTTGTCAGGACTTTCGCCATTGCGAGCACTGCGTCGACGTCGCGCAATACGACGAGCGATTCCTGAGGTGCGATTTCCGCTTGCCGGCTCAGAACAATATTCAGCCGGTTAGGCAGCGCGTTTTTTAAAGTTAGCCAGGTGTTGTAACCCATTACGCAGGCGTTGCCGGTCGTCGTTTGCTTGAAGAACTTCATATCGGCAGAGTAATGCCAGGGCAGTTTGCCGCCCTTGCCAATCGCGCCATTTTTATCTGCGGCAACTATTCCAATGATCATAGATGGTTCGCGGCTCTGCCGCCTTCCGTGCGGAAAGGCTTTGCCTTTCCGGATGCTCCTTGTTTTCAACTGAGGCTACGCCTCACTCTCAACGGAGGCTCAGCCTCGAAAAGAACTGAGAGGACGGAAAGGCAGAGCCTTTCCGCACGGATGGCGGCAAAGCCGCAGCTACTACACCGCCACGGCCGCGGCGATTTTTCCGTGCGATTGATAACCCGCCAGACTCAAATGCTCGTAGCGCATTGCCAGCAAACCTTCGAGACCTTTCAATTTGTTTTCAGGATCGAGAATTTCAAGCTTTGGTAACGGATAAAACTCTCGCGACAACAACGTCTCAACTTGTTCGAGGTGATTTTTGTAAATGTGGTAGTCGCCCAGCGTGTAAACGAACTCGCCGGCTTCCAGGCCAGTAGCGTGCGCTACCATCTGCGTCAGCAGAGCGTACGAGCTGATATTAAAGGGCACACCAAGAAAAGCGTCCGCCGAGCGCTGATAAAGTTGGCAATGCAGTAATCCTTCATCAACTTTGAATTGAAACAAAGTATGACAAGGAGGCAAATCAACGTTGTCGGCTTGTCGCGGGTCCCAACCGGTAACAATCAAACGACGCGAATTTGGGTTCCCCTGGATCCCTTCAATCAGCTTTGCGATCTGGTCCACGCCATTTCGCTGCGGATAATCTCCGCCAAAAGAGCGCCACAGATAACCATAGACCGGCCCAAGATCACCGGCGTCGCGATCAAACCGGCCGGTGTGTTCTTCATCGGCCCATTCGGCCCAGATATCCACGCCTTTTGCTCGCAAATTCGCTTCGTTGGTGTCGCCCGACAGAAACCAAAATAGTTCTTCCGCCACCCAGCGAAAGGGAATTTTTTTGGTAGTTACAATGGGAAAGCCGGCGCGCAAATCGAAACGCGTTTGATAACCGAAATGAGAAATGGTGCCGACGCCAGTGCGATCGTGATGCTCGCACCCGTTTTCCAGAATTGATCGCAGCAGATCGTGATATTGTTTCATGAAAGCTGTTTGACAGGATTTACAAGATGAACAAGATTGCCGAGAAGAGTCAAAAACAAATTAGGATAGGATTAACAGGATCAACAAGATGGCTGAGAAAAACAAATTGGGAAATTACATTTTCGGTCTTGTGCACCATGTTAATCATGTCAATACTCTTGCTCCAGTATAGCGTGCTCTTAGCCGGCAAGTAAGCATGAAACATTACAATCTTTGTTTCCTCGGTTTTGGGAAAGTTGGCCGCGCGCTGGCCCGCTTGCTCGCAGCAAAAGCAGGGGAGCTGCGCGAAATGTACGGCATTGAGTATCAAGTAACGGGGGTTGCCAGCCGGGGTATTGGTTGGCGGGCGAATGCTGACGGATTTGATACGTCGAGTTTGGCCACAAGCCAGACTCTTCCGATTGGTTCTTCTGCGAATGGTATTAACGAATGGCTTAAGGACACTAAAGCCGAGGTCGTTTTTGAAACCACGTCACTCAATCCCGATTCGGGACAACCTGCGATCGACTATCTGCGAGCTGTGCTGCAATCAGGTGCGCACGCAATTACAGCGAATAAAGGTGTGCTGGTTTACGGCTTTCAGGAGTTGCACGAATTAGCGCGTGCCGGCGGCAAACAGTTTCTTTTCGAGTCGACCGTGTTGGACAGCGCGCCCGTGTTTTCACTGTTCCGTGAAACCCTTCCAGCGGTGAAGCTCCGCAGCTTCAGCGGCATATTCAGTTCGACTACGAATGTAATCATCGAGACGATGGAGGCAGGGCGGACGTTTGACGAAGGTTTGAGAACGGCCCAGGAGTTAGGCGTCACAGAAACTGACCCGAGTCATGATATCGACGGCTGGGATGCGACGGTCAAAGTATGCGCGCTGGCCAATGTGCTGATGAATGTTCCATTGAAGCCAACCGAAGTGGCCCGCTGCGGAATTCGCGACTTGAACGCAAATCAATTGCAGCGAGCGCGTGCGGAAGGGAAGCCGTATAAATTGGTGGCACGCGCAACTCGTCAGCCAGAGGGAAAGATTTCAGCCGTGGTACGCCCAGAACAAATTGGACAACTCGAGCCGCTGGGAAATGTTCGGGGTACTTCACTGGCGATTCACTTTGAACTCGACATGATGCCGGGTCTCACCATTACATCGCACCGGCCAAATCTGCAAAGCACAGCCTATGGATTGCTGGCGGACTTTATCAACGCTGTTCGAGAATAAAGCGAAGAATATTTGGCCGCGGATGAACGCGGATAAACGCGGATTGGCGTTCAACAGTAACGAGGCCACTCGAGTCCGAAAGGCTCGAGGTCGGGAAGGGTGGTTTACCCCCGCTCAAGCTTGAATGGCTGGCACCTGATTTTCATGAGATGTGCTGAGCGGGTTAGTTGAGGTTTTTGTAACCGAAGCGGGGGTAAACCACCCTTCCCAACCCTGAGCTTTTTAGAGTTGTAGGTTTCAACAGACATTGAAGGTCTTCCAGTAAGTAGTCTTACCGAGCGATTTCTTGGACGCCGGCAATCAAGCGGTCGATTTCGTCTTCTGTCGTATAGCAGGCACAGCCCGCGCGCACCAGGCCTTCCGCTCCGAGCGCTAACCGTTCAACTACGGTGGCAGCGTAAAAATCCCCGTGCGAAAGAAATAGTCCGCGCGTGGCAAGCCGGCGCGAAACTTCAGTAGATGTTACGCCATCCACCGTGAACGCAAGGGTTGGTGTTCGCGGCAAATCGGGCGAAGGCCCATAAAGCCGAACGCGATTTATCGATGCCAGTCCACTCCACAACCTTTGCGTCAAATCTGCACTCCGCTGGTGCAATTCATCATAAGCCTTAGTTAATCGAGCGCGCCGCGAATCTCCGTTTGCGAGGGAGGCGAGGAAATCGATAGCAGCGCCTGCGCCTACGATCCCTTCCTGATTCTGCGTTCCCGTCTCCACATTTTCGGGCGCCGCATCGGGCGCGGGAATGAGTTTCGGAAAGTCGATCGATTCGAGCAAAGCGAGTTTGCCAAACAGCACGCCGAGGTGCGGACCGTAAAACTTGTAAGCCGACATGCCGAGAAAGTCGCAGTCTAAAGCCTGAACATCCACCAGCGCGTGTGGCACGTAATGGACCGCATCGACAAAAATCAAAGTGCCGGCCGACCGCGCCATTTGAATCGCGCGCCTCACGTCGTTAACGGTTCCCAGAGCGTTTGAAGCGGCGCCGACTGCCACCAGCTTCGTCCGTTTCGTTAGCGACTGTTCAAAGCTCTCCCAATCGAGTTGACCTGTCTGCGCAACCATCTTTACGGTTTTCACTTTGATCCCACGCTCTATCGTCAAGTAGTGCCAGGGCGCAACGTTCGCATGATGATCCAATTCTGTCACCATGATTTCGTCGCCAGCAACAAATCGCTTTCCCAGCGCCCGTGCGAGATGAAACGTGAGCGTTGTCATGTTGGCGCCAAAGACGATCTCTCGCGGCGAAGCATTAAGAAAGTCCGCACAAGTTTGGCGCGCAGCTTCAATCTCCGCGTCAGTTTCTTCGCTGGTTGGATAGGCCCAGTGCGTATTGGCGTTGTGGTTATAGAGATAGTCCGACATCGCCTCGACCACCTGCCGCGGAACCTGTGTGCCGCCGGGCCCGTCAAAATAGGCGACTCGGTAATTGTTGTGTGTGCGCTTAAGCGCAGGGAAGTTTGCGCGGATGTCGGCAATTGAAGCGAACGTCATGGCGTCGTCTCAGTAGTAGAATCGATTTGAAAACCAATCCACAGATTACGCAGATTACGCAGAGTGCATCAAGCGGCTCGGCTGGCGACGAGTCTGCCACGTCGTGCTGTCGATTTTGTTTTTACCTGCGAATCGACGCAATTGGTGGATTAGATCGTTTGGGAGAAGGCTTCACATTCGCTGTTTTCTTGTTACTACGAGCCACCAGCGAAACTCTTTTTGTAATGCGATTACTTGTCTGTCTATGTTTGCTTGCCTTGGTTGTTTCGAGTTGCGCGCTGAGTGCGCACCCGACCGCGCCATGGCCCAGTGACAATTCCGCCCCTGCCATACCGGGGGCGCTGGGCGTCAATATTCATTTCACCGATCCCAAGCCAGGCGAATTAGCGATGTTAGCTGCGGCCGGCTTCCGCTGGGTGCGAATGGATTTTGTTTGGCAGAGCACAGAAACCGGGAAGGGCACCTATGACTTTTCCGCTTACGATCGTTTGTTGAGCACGTTAGACGAACATCAGTTGCGGCCGCTGTTTATCCTCGACTATATCAGTTGCGGCCGCTGTTTATCCTCGACTATGCGAATACGCTCTACGACGGTGATCACGCACCTTTCACAAAAGAAGGCAGGCAGGCTTTTGCAAACTGGGCTGCGGCGGCTGTAAAGCGTTACCGCGGTCGCGGCATCGTTTGGGAAATCTATAATGAACCAAACACCGGTTTCTGGACGCCGGCGCCGAACGTTGCGGATTACGTGAAGCTGGCTCTGGAAACCAGCATGGCCATCCATCAGGCGGCGCCTGACGAACAAATCATCGGTCCAGGAGTTTGGGGCTTCGATCTTGAATTTGTCGAGGAATGTTTGCGCGCGGGCCTGCTGAATTACTGGTCCGCTGTTTCGGTCCATCCCTACCGCAAGACTGATCCCGAAAGTGTGGTTGACGATTACACGCGTCTGCGAAAGTTGATCCAGAAGTATGCGCCAGCTAACAAACGCGTGCCCATAATTTCGAGCGAGTGGGGTTATTCATCGGCCTCATTCAACATTGGAGAAGAGAAGCAAGCGTCACTATTGGCTCGCCAGATTTTGATAAATCAGTCACAGGGCATCGCTCTTTCAATCTGGTACGACTGGCGCGATGATGGCCGCAATCCAAGCGAGATTGAACACCACTTTGGAACCGTTTTCGCTCCGCAATATCCCCAACGCGATCCCCTGTACGATCCGAAACCGGCGTATAAAGCTACGCAAACGTTAACCAGATTTCTGATGAACTGCGGATTCAGCGAACGTCTCGCCGGCCACCAGTTGAGCGGTGACGATTACGTACTGGCGTTTCGCTGTAACGGTGTCACAAAACTTGCCGCCTGGACCACGTCGTGGTTGGGCCGAACCGTAATCGTTCCCCTGAGCCCTGGAACTTACCAACTTACATCTGTGACCGGTGAAGCGAACGGCGAAAAAACCAGCACTGAGTCTGGCCTGACACTCAAGCTCAGCAGCTCGCCGCAATACCTCGAACTAAAGTTTGCCTCGAGATAAGTCTCAGAAAACCTGCCTGATTCGCGGGTTTTGAACCTAACGCTGCGCGCGCGAGCGACTTCCAGAAAATGCGGAAGTGGGCCCCCATTCCCCGTTTAAATCATTTGCAGAACTTTGTCTATGAACAATTTCAACCCGAGCAAACCGGAGCACGCGCAACTCTCTGTGCGCGATATCGTCGGCGTCCTATTTCGCCACAAGGCGTTAATCTGTACGACGTTTTTGACCGTCGCCATCGGCACCGCCGTGCTGACCTTCCTGATGCCGAACGAGTATGAGTCGCGCATGAAGATTCTGGTAAAGAACACGCGCTCAGACGTGCCGATCACACCGGAACGCACGACTGGAACTGCGGGCACATACTTCGAAAACGAAGTTTCCGAGAATCAAATTAACTCCGAAATAGAATTGTTGACGAGCGATGATCTGTTGAAGCAAGTGGTTACTGAGTGTGGCTTGTATCAACCGAGGGCCTCGCTTTCGGTAATGCTCGGCCTCCGCGCCGCTCCCGCCACACAGGCTGCGCAGGTAGAAGAAGCCAGCCAGCGGTTGGCAAAGGATCTGGTTATCACGCCCGTAAAGAAAGCCAACATCATCGAGGTCAAATACACGTCCGGTTCGCCCGAGATGGCCGCGGCTGTGCTCCGGAAAGTCCAGGATCTTTATCTTGAGAAGCACCTTAAGCTTCACCGGCCGCCCGGCACCTACGATTTCTTCAAAAACCAGGCCGCGCAATCCGAAGATCAACTCCGCGATTCACAGAAGCAGCTCTCGAGCTTTCAGCAGTCGATGAATGTCGTTTCGCTAACGCAACAAAAAGAGCAGACAGTGCAGAAACTCACCGACGCAAAGTCGCGGTTGTTGGAAACCCAGGCTACGCTCCGCGAGCTAAACGAGCGAATCGCCAAGCTCGATCAGCAGTTACTGAAAGTTCATCCGCGCATCGTGACCCAGAGCCGCGCTTTGCCAAACCAATACTCGGCCGAGCACCTGAACACAATGATCGTGGAATTGCAAAATAAGCGGACACAGTTGCTGACCAAATTTCGTGCCGACGATCGCCTGGTGAGGGAAGTTGATCAGCAGATCAGAACTACCAGGGCCGCCCTGGACAAAGCGACCGGCGAGACGGCCACTGAGCAGTCGACCGATCTCAATCCCCTGCGGCAGACACTTGAGACTGAACAAGCCCGCGCCCGTGTGGACCAGGCCGGCGCCGAGGGACGGCGCGAGATGCTTGCGGCGCAGGTGGCTCAATATGAAAACCAGTTGTCCCGGCTCGAAGGCATAACCGGCGAATACGAAGATCTCAATCGGAAAGTTAAGCAGGCCGACGATAACTATCAGCTCTATCAGAGAAAAGAAGAGGAAGCGCGCATTACGGATGAGCTCGACGAAAACAAAATCACCAATGTTTCCATGGCCGAGGCGCCGATCCAGCCGAGCATGCCGGTGCGCCCAAACCGCCCGATGAACTTGCTGCTCGGACTGTTTCTTGGCGCCTTGCTGAGTTTGGGAAGCGTGGTCGGGGCGGAATTCATGCGCGATTCCGTGCTGACGCCGCATGATCTCGAAGTGCTGACAGGACGTCCAGTGCTCGCGTCCTTACCGAAGAATGCCGGAAGGTTGGTTATGGAAACCGTTCGCAAAGACGAGCCATCACCGTCGCGTCTGGCACAACCGAAGATTGCGCGCGAGCCGCGGCTCGAATGGGCGGATTAGTAGATACATTTCAGATCTCAAGTTTGAGTTCTGAGATCTCAAAAGGGAAGGGCGATTCAAATTGGGTTTCTATCTTGAGTTAATCAAAACGGTGTTTCAGGCGGTTGGCGACGACGGAAAGTTGCGCAATCGGGTGGTCGCTTTTACGTCCGCGACCCCGGCAGAAGGCGTCAGCTACGTCGTAGATTTGATAGCCAAGGAATTGGCTCTGCAAACGAACAAGCGCGTGTTGCGCATCGACGCCGGCGCTTTGCGCGAGCTTTACCTCGCCGACGCGAATTATGTCGCGCGGTATTGTGAAGAAACCCAAGTAGAAAATCTGCTGAGTATCGCGACTGGTCAAACAAAGGCACGGGCAGTGACGGCTCGCGGCCTACGCTTAAGTGATTTTGACACTAATCCAGAGTATCGCATCGCCTGCATCAAGGCCTTGCGCTGGAATTTTGATTACGTGCTGATTGATTGTGCGTCGCTGGCAGCGTCCGCCGATGCCACGACGCTGGCGCCGTTGGTGGACGGCACTAGTGTCATCGTTAAGGCAGCGCAAACTCGTCGCGCGCAAATCAAGCGAAGCCAGCAAATGATCGAAAACGCCGGTGGAAAGTTTCTCGGCTTCGTTCTCAACCAAAGACGGTACCCAGTGCCCAACTGGATTTACAAGCGACTGTAAAAATAATCCATGACGTCACTCAGAAAAATTCTCGTGATTGCTTTGCTTACTGTCAGCGCCGGCCTGGTTGCGTACGCGCAAAAGCCGACGCCCGCTCAACGTCCGAGGCTTACTGTTTTTGGTGCGGAAGATCGTTACCTGCTGCATCCCGGCGACGTGCTCGACATCGAGTATCGCTACACACCCGAGTTTAATCAGACTGTCAGCGTTCAGCCGGACGGTTACATCTCGCTGCAGATGGGTGGAGATTTGAAAGTTGCGGGACGCAACCTTGAGCAGGTTCGCAACCTGATACTGGCGCGGGCGCGAACCCGGCTCGAATCACCTGAACTGACCGTGGTGCTGAAAGAGTTTCAGAAGCCTTACGTGGTGGTTTCCGGCGAGGTAGCGCAGCCCGGTAAATTTGAATTGAGAGAAAACCTGACCGCGATTCAGGCGGTGCTGTTGGCCGGCGGGTTCAAAGACAGTGCCAAGTCGTCGCAGATTTTGGTCTTTCGCAAGCTCAATGCTGACACCGCGGAAGTGCGCAGTCTGAACTTCAAAAACCTGAAACGCACCAGCGACCTGGAAAATGATCTGACGTTACAACCCGGCGACATGATCCTCGTGCCGCGAAATCGCATTAGCAAAATCGAGCGTTATGTCAGGCTGGCAAGCTTGACGACATTTCTTTATCCGTTGATGCGCTGACTCCATTTCCCGAGATGTTTTTGCGTTGCACTTATGACAGCCCGTTACGGACAACTGGCAAATTTCTTTTTGAAGATGAGCGATCTGGTGCTGATGCTTGCGGCGCTGGCGCTGGCGATCGTCATTAACTATGCGCCGTCCGACGAGCCCAGCGTACCTGCCTACGCGTTTGATTTTCTCTCCACCAGAATAAAACTTGGCAATGCATTGCTTGCGGGTTTGTTACTTATCGTCTGGTACATCGCCTTTGAACTACAGGGACTGTACCGCTCACACCGCTTAACCACGTTCGCCGACGAAATGAAAGAGATCGGGCAAGCAGTTTTCGCCGCCTCGATTTCCCTGCTAATTGTGGCGCAGATCGGCCAGTGGAAGACAGTTAACTTTAAAACCACACTCTGCGTGGCAGCGATCGCAATCGCGTTAATTGGCGGCATGCGCGTCTTGTTGCGACTAAACCTGCGCCGGCTGCGACTGCGCGGCCACAACATCAAGAAGCTCTTGTTGATTGGAAATGGACCACGCGCCGAATGGCTCGCGAAACAGGTTTCTGAACGCTCTGATTTCGGTTATCGACTGGTGGGATATGTTGACGAAGAGCGGCGCCTGAAAGATCCAGCCACTTTCAATGTGCCTTGGTTGGGCCGTATTGCTGACCTGCCGCGCATCGTGGCCAACGAAGTAATTGACGAGGTCTTCATCACGCTGCCGATCAAGTCGCAGTATTCACATATTGAGACGGCGATCACAGTTCTGGAAGAGCAGGGAATCATGGTGCACCTGTTCTCCGATTTGTTTCCGCACAAACTGGCGCGCTCGCGGGCCTGGGAATTCGAAGGAGCGCCGCTGGTTTCGCTGCACAGCGCGCCTTCGATTAGCTGGCGCACCGAAGCCAAGCGCGTAATCGACTTTGTCGGTTCCGTGGTGCTTTTGCTGTTGTTGTTGCCGCTGTTTCTGCTCGTTGCCCTGGCGATCAAAATCGATTCGGCTGGAGCGGTGTTCTTCGTTCAGGAACGCATGGGCTACAACAAGCGCCGCTTTCGCATGATCAAATTCAGAACGATGGCCAGCGACGCGGAAGCGCGCATGAAGGAACTCGAGCACCTCAACGAAAAAGATGGCCCAGTGTTCAAGATTCGCAACGACCCGCGCATGACGCGCGTGGGCCGCATCCTGCGCAAATTGAGCATCGACGAGCTGCCGCAACTAATCAATGTCTTGTTTGGCGATATGAGCCTGGTTGGCCCGCGACCGCTGCCAATGCGCGACGTGCTGGGGTTGGAAGTGGCCTGGCAGAAGCGACGCTTCAGCGTAAAGCCCGGACTAACTTGTCTATGGCAAGTCTCAGGTCGCAGCAATCTTTCGTTTGAAGAGTGGATGCAGCTTGACCTCGAATACATCGATCGCTGGTCGCTCGCGCTCGACTGCAAAATTCTGCTGCGAACAATTCCAGCCATCCTGACGGCGGAAGGCGCGGCCTGAGCCGAATGTTCACCAGAAATATAAAAATGGTTTTCAGCACCAACGCACTAGCGCTGATGTGTGGTGTGCTGACGAGCCTGCTCAGCGCCTGGGCCTTGGGCCCGGCTGGCCGCGGCGATTTGCTAATAGTGATGTTGTGGCCGCCAGTGTGCGCGTTGTTGGCGACCTTTGGCCTCGCGCAGGCGCACCGCTATTGGGCAGCAAAAGATCCGGCATGCGTTTCAATGCTTTTTTCGAACGCGTTGCTGTTTTCGCTGGTGGTTGGTTTGGGTGCACTCGCGCTCGGTGAACTCATCATTCCGCATTTGGTTGGACAGCGCAGCCCCGAAGTGATGCGCTTGGTGCGCATTTATCTGCTGAACATTCCCGCCGCGCTGCTCCAGTTTTTGATGATCGGTTTGCTTGAAGGGTCGCGACGATTTGGTTGGTCCGGAGCTTCACGGTTGATCACCTTCGTTGTGCAGGCGGCGTCATATCTCGTGCTTTGGTTGTTCAACCATTTGACGGTTGAGACTGCGGCGTTTTCCGCAATGGCCGGGCAGTTCGCGGCTATGTTCCTTTCGCTGTTTGCGGTCTGGCGCCAGTTGCGCCCGCGCTGGCAGCCGAGTTGGTTGCAATGGCGCAATGCGCTGCATTACGGGATGCGCGGTTACCCCGGCACGGTAGCGGATTTTGCCACGCTGCGAATGGACCAACTGCTACTTGGCGGACTCGCCTCGAGCACTGCCATCGGCCTCTATTTTGTGGCCGTTCGTCTTTCGGAAATTACCGCCATCCTCGCCGGCTCGGTTGCCGACGCCGTTATGCCGGAAGTCGCGGCGGCCAAACACGGCGACCGCGCGGACAATCTGCTTGCGCGAAGCCTGCGACTGACTGTTTACACGCACCTGATCGTGCTGGTCCCGCTTTGGCTGGCCGCGCCGCATATTTTGCGAATTATTTATGGCCCAAGCTTCAGCGCTGCAGGTGGAACGTTTCGCATTCTGTTGGTTGCTTCGGTTGTGCTGACGGCTGGGGGGATTGCGATCAGCGGGCTTAACGGTTTTGGACACCCGGGTCTCAGCACCATCGCGCGAGTTTCTTCCGCGGCGGTCACTGTAGTTGCTTTGCTCACTTTGTTGCCACGCTATGGAATTGCCGGCGCGGCAATAGCGTCGTTGCTTGGTTACAGCGTGATGATGATCGTCGCGTTTATCGCGCTCATGCGCCAGCGCGAACGCAGTATGTGGAGTTACTTAAAGCCCCGCACCAGCGACCTACCGGTAACGCAACTGCGATCGCTGTTGCGCATAGGAATGCCGGCAGCGCAAAACCTTGACGCGTGAGGTGGAATCTGGAATTTGGAATCAGAAATCTTGAAATGAGCGCAGTCTATCCGGAAATCACAGTATCGCGCCGCTCGCCAATCGTTTGGCTGGCGCCCGTCCAGGCCATTTGCGCATTCACGGTCCTGGCCATTATCGGCGGCGGGCAAATTCTGCGTAGCTGGATTCTCGGCGCCCTGCTTTTTCTAATCGCCTTGCCGCTTGCGCTCAGTCTTGAAGCGGGCTTGCTGGCGATGATTTTGTTCGAGCCATTCCGCGGCTTCATCCGGCGAGCCGAGTATTTGATCGTTGACTACTCGCAATTCGATCCCATTCACGTGCTGACACCAATCGTCGCCCTGATGGCGCTTGGTCTCATGCTGCAACGATATCGGTTGAACATCGTTCGTGCGACGCCACTGGCCAGCTCAGTTTCAATTCTTGCGGCCATCTTCTTTGTGCAAATTTTCAATCCATTGCAGGGCGGGTTGATGATTGGTTTGTCCGGCGCACTGCTGGTCCTCGTGCCGGTTTGCTGGTTTTATTTTGGCCAGGCAATCAACCCGCGCTTTATTAGCATTGCGTTTCAGGCCATCGTCGTGCTCGGCATAGTTTCTTCGCTCTACGGAATTTATCAGCTCATCTACGGCTATCCACAGTTTGAACAGTACTGGCTTGAGAACGTTGAGTTTTACGCTTCCATCGGCGTGGGCCATGTGAAGCGGCCGCTCGCAACTTTCACCAGCGCCGAGGAATGGGGCCGCTACATTGCGATGGGCGCGCTAATCGCTTTTGGGTTCGGCGCGGGCGCAGCGCGTTTGCTAAATCGCGCGGGCTGGTTCGTTTGCGCCGCAATGCTCTCCACGGTGCTGCTATTCACCGGACAACGCACTGCAATCTTCGGTTTGCTTCTCGGAATCGCCTGCCTCGTTCTGCTTGGCGCGCGCGGTATGCGCGGAGTGGCGGTGCGATTGACGATGCTGCTGATTCCGCTGGTGCTGGTCATGATTATTGCGAAGCCGCCGGCCGAAGACGATATGTGGTCCCGGGAAGAAACCGACAAAGTCGGAACTCTGTTGTCGCACACACAGCGCGGGACGTTACAACCAACCGGCGAGGAAAGTTTGTACGTGCGCTTCGAAGTTTGGAAAGACCTTGTGACGAACGTCATTCCCTACCGGCCACTTGGGTCGGGAACGGGCGCAGGTTCATTGGGTGCTCTGAAATTTTCCGACAACGTTGAGGAAACAGCCATCGACAATTTTGTTTTAGTGCTGGCGGTTGCCGGCGGCATTCCCGCGGCGCTGCTTTTTCTCTGGATTCTCGGCCGGGCGACCTTGTTTGCATTTCGCCAGACACGCCGCGCAGCGCCAAATTCATCCACAGCCGTGACGGCACGAATCATCGCGGCTTTGATGCCCGTCTTCGTTCTCAACAATATTTTTGGTTTGACATTCTCTCTTTACGCTGTTGCGCCAATCGGCTGGCTGATCATCGGTTGGATTAGCGCGGAAGAAGGTCGGGCGCGAGAAGCAAATTGAAGATTCTTTTTTACAACCACACCCGCCAGGTCAGCGGCGCCGAGCGCGTGCTGTTGCTTATTCTTTCGCGACTGAATCGCAGCCGTTTTGAAGCCGTCTTGGTGTGTCCGTCCGCTGGACAACTGCAAAAAGAAGCGAAGGCCCTGAACGTCTCGTGCGCCGACGTGGACCAGTTGAACGCGCGCTTCACTTGGCGAATGGACGCGCTGATTCGCTATTTCGCATCCTTTGGTTCGACGATTCGTCGAGTGCGCGCCCGCGTCCGCGAGCATCAGCCCGACCTGATCCACGCCAATAGCGTGCGCGCCGGACTCGTAATTTCGGCTGCAACTATTGGCCTGAGAATTCCAATCATTTGGCACGTTCACGATCTCCTGCCGAAACACCCGCTTAGCACCTGCATCCGTTTGTTCACGCTTCTTCGGCCACCACTTCGCATCGGGTCGTCTACAACGCAATCGAGGTCGCCAAACCACGTTCGACGTCGCCCAGCGTTTCCTTCCGCAAGGAACTGCGTATAAGAAACAGCGATCGCCTGATTGGAATCGTTGGCAATCTGTCGCCGGTCAAGGGACAGCTTGAACTAATCCGGGCATTCGCTGAAGCGCGCAAAAGAATTCCAAACCTCGCGTTGCTGATTGTTGGCTCCGCACTTTTTAATCGCAGCGACGGCTATCAAAAGCAGTTGGCTGCAGAAGTTCGTATTTTGGGACTCGAACCTTACGTTCGTTTTCTGGGGCAGAGAAATGACGTGGCTGCGATCATGGGTGCGCTGGATCTTTTGGTGATGAACTCCCGTTCCGAAGCCTTTCCGTTGGTCGCGCTCGAAGGAATGGCGGCGGGCGTTCCCGTACTGGCAACGGCGGTGGGTGGCTTGCCGGAACTTATCACGCACGAAAAGAACGGTTGGTTGGTGCCATTCGGCGATGAAGAAAAATTAGTTGACGGCATTACGACGATTCTTGAGCGGGCTGATTTGAGCACCGGTTTTGCCATGTACGCACGTCAACATGTAACGCGAAATTTTCCCGTACACAAATTCATTTCTCGCCTCGAGGCGATCTACACAGAGGCTGCTGCCAAACCCGTGCGCGCAGTGAGTGAACAACTCGTGCCTTTGTCTTCCGAGACTAGTTAAGAGAAAACCAGGAATGTCCGGAATCGCGGTTTTTCACGACAACTTCGCGCAGATGGGTGGCGCGGAAAAGGTAGCAGAGGAGATTTACAACCTGCTGCCGGGCGCCAGCCTGCATTCGACGATCGCTGTTCAGAAAGTCCTCTCTCGCGGCTTACAGCAAGCAAACATCAAAACTTCGTGGATGCAATATCTGCCGGGACTGCGCCGTCACTTTCGTCACTACTTCCTCTTCTATCCATTTGCAGTTGAGTCAGTTGACCTTTCCGCTTACGACTTGATTGTCAGTTGTTGTTTCGGCTATGCAAAAGGAGTTCGCAAGCGGAAAGATGCGATTCATGTTTGCTACTGTCACACGCCAATGCGCTGGGTCTGGCGTTACGAAGACTATAGCGAGCGCGCCGGTTTCGGCCCGCTTGCGCGTTGGATCCTGCCGCTGTTGCTGTCGCTATTGAAGCGTTGGGATTTGCGGGCAGCATGCCGGCCAGATTACTTCATCGCCAACTCGCAGGCGGTCGCCAAACGCATCAAGACGTTTTACGGTCGCGATTCAATCGTCATACCGCCGCCAATTGACGTTAGTCGTTTTCAACCCGACACAGTGCAGGGAGACTATTACCTCGTGTTATCGCGGCTGGTTCCTTACAAGCGGATCGACCTGGCTGTCGCAGCCTGTACGAAACTCAATCGCAAGCTTTTGGTCGTCGGCGACGGTCCCGACCGCGCGCGGTTGGAAAAAATTGCTGGGCCATCAGTTCGTTTTCTTGGCCGGCAATCTGACGAGGCAGTCGCGCGTTATGCTGCTCGTTGTCGCGCACTGCTATTTCCCGGCGAGGAAGACTTTGGCATGACGCCGCTCGAAGTGAATGCAGCCGGCAGGCCGGTAATTGCGTTCCGAGCCGGCGGCGCGCTGGAAACCGTGGTCGAAGGCCGCACCGGACTTTTCTTTGATCGACCAGAATCAGACTCTCTGATCCAGGCGATCGAGGAGTTTGAGTTGCGAAATTGGGATTCTCAACTTTTGCGCTCGCATGCTGCCAAGTTTGATCGTGCGGTCTTTTCCAATCGTCTTATGGGCTTTCTGCAATCCGTCGCGCCTGGCGTGCTACAAGCCAAGCCCGAAGGGGATCAAGCCAAGCGTTCTTCGAGGGCGCTGAATGCATCGCTGAGGCCTGCCGAATTGGCTGACTAACTCCCGCCTTTGCTTCAATTTAACCTGCGAATTTTCTGGCAAACTCGCCCTTTTGCGACTTTCTATTTCTGTAGACCAGGAACTGTAAACGCGCGCCCCATACCGACTTGTTGTAACGGGCGTGCCGCAGTAATAACTCCGCCGTTCGATTTCTTGCGAGAACGGCACCAGATATAGGAGGCCATAGTGATTTACAGCATTGCGCTCTCGGCCTTGTTCGCGGAATTGACCGCACGACTGACGAATCTAAACGAGCAAATACTCGCGGGCATGAACGGCATGGCCGGGCGCTCGTGGTTTTTTGACAGCATCGTCGGGCTCACTCAAGGTAACGATCTGATCAAGGCAGGTCTGATTGGCTGTTGCTTTTTCGCCGCCTGGTACAGCGGTAAGACTTTGGAAGGCACGCGCGCGCGTCGAAAAGTGTTGCTCATGACACTGGTCGCCGCGGTCTGCGTTTTGGCTACGACCAAGGTATTGTCGCGCACCATCTTTCTGCCGCGCCCGGCAATCGAATCACAGAAAATCTATCACCTCAATGGCGACAATCTGGTTGCGCTGAAGCGCACAGATGTTCGCGTGCCGTTGGATGAGGATAGCCAAAAGGACCATCGCGACCTGGTGAATGGCGACGTCAAGACCAACGACCTCGGATCTTTTCCGAGCGATCACGCCGGCTTCTTTCTCGCCATCTCGCTGGGAATTTTTCTGGCGTCGCGTCGCATTGGTTTGGTTGCAGTCGGGTGGACCGTCTTTGTGATTCTGGCCGGAAAAATGATTCAGGCGGAACACTCACCGGTTGATATCGCGGCCGGAGCAGCCGTGGCAATCGCTGAATTATCCGTACTGCGTTTCGCCGCGCAAAGCCGGCTGGGATCCATTCTCGACCGTGTCAGTTTCTGGACTTTCAAGTACAGCGCACTCTCCGCCGCGCTTCTTTTTGCAATCGTGTTTGAGATTTCGAGCACGCTCTTTCACATAAGAGAGCTGCTGGCACTGTTGATGGCCGCACGACTTCATCTGCTGGCCGGATAGCGAGAACTAATTATGTCTCTAACAAAAAATATTTCGATTGGCGTCAAGGGCGTGGCGATCGCGCTCGGCGCGCTGTTTCTGCTTACCTCCTGCAAGGCCCTGGGAAAAGAGGCTCTGGTTTTGATGACCGACGACTCTTACAAGGCAACCGTCTTCGCCACCAACAAGATGGGTTTTGGATCGCCTGACGGTCTCATCTGGCATAAGGGAAAACTCTACATTGCTGACGAGGGTGGCTCCGCGCTCGAAGTGTGGAGCAACGAGGAGGGATTGAAAACCCTTATGGACTCGAGTTTTGGAATTTCGTCGCCCGAGAAGCTTGTCGTTGACTCTGAGGGTAACGCATTTTTCACGGATGACGATGTCGGAGGGTTGTGGGAAGTCGACGCTCGTGGCAATCGACGCCTTGTGGCGGGAAAAGACAAGGGACTCATTTACACCAAAGGGATCGCGCTTGCGCCCGACGGCTCGATTCTGGTTGGCGATGGCGAGCAACATGAAGTGTTCCGCGTAACCAGAGACGGCGCGGTGTCGGAATTTCTTGGGAAAGAATACGGAATCAGGAGACCAGAGGGCCTCGTTTACGATGACAAAGGCAATCTGTATATAGCCGATGAAGAAGACAACGTGCTCTACATGCTGGATACGAATCACAAGCTTCATCGCTTAATCGACCGGCGTGACTCGTTTTCCCCGGAGGCTCTCTGTTGGGTCAATGGCTTGCTCTACATAGCCGACGAACACTTTGGCAAGGTGTACGTCTATACGCCGAATGATGGTTTGAAGCCAATCGCCGCGTTTGCCGGCGCGTTTAGACAACTTCAAGGGATCACCGTCGACGATCAGGGAGATATATACGTCGCCGTGCAGACGGACCTGAAGCACAAAGTTGGCCACATCATCAAGCTCAGCAAAGAGAGCTGAGCGAGCAATTAATTCAGGTAAGTCCAGCGCGCCGATCAACTATGTCAACTGTCGTTGAAAATCTCAGCCTCGACTCCAACAGCATTGCGACCGGGCCCGACCTGGGTTCTTCGCAATGCTTTGGGCCGCGTGTGGATCAGTTTCTCACGCAAACATTTCCGCGGCTGTTCGAAGCGCAAGTGGCGTGCGATCCAGCGCAGGTCGCGGTGGTCTCCGAAGCTGCACAACTGACCTACGGTGAACTCAACGCCCGGGCTAACCAACTGGCGCGCGTTTTACGCAATCGCGGCGTGGGCCGGGAGTCGCTAGTGGGCATTTGCATCGATCGTTCGCTCGACATGGCGATTGGCATACTGGGAATTCTAAAAGCCGGCGCCGCGTACTTGCCGCTCGATCCCGACTATCCGGCGGAGAGATTGGCGTGGCTGCTTAACGACTCAAATGTCTCGCTCGTATTAACGAAGATTGGCCTGGCGCCAAAAGTTGCAGCGGCAAAAGCCGGGGTTGCTTTGCTCGACGTGGAGAGTACGGACCTTACTGGGAATTCAGCAGGGAACCTTGATGACTTACCGCAACCAAACGATCTGGCTTACGTAATTTACACCTCAGGTTCGACCGGCGAGCCCAAGGGCGTAATGATCGAGCACGCCAACCTGGCAAATTATCTGCTCGCGCTTCAGCTTGAGTTGGAATTGGATCATAACGATCGTTACCTGCACACCGCTTCAATCTCGTTTTCGTCTTCGCGCCGCCAATTGCTGTTGCCGCTTTCGCAGGGCGCGACGGTTGTCATTGCTACCTCGGAACAACGAAAAGATCCACTGGCGCTATTTGCGATGATCAAGCAGCGCGAAGTTACCGTGATGGATGCGGTGCCGTCTTTCTGGCGCAACTGCACTGAAGTATTGGCATCGCTGGACGATCACACGCGCAACACGCTGCTCGACAACCGGCTGCGGTTAATGTTGTCGGCGAGCGAGCCCTTGTTGTCAGACATTCCGCAAACCTGGATGCATCGGTTCGCGCATCGTGCTCGACATGTGCACATGTTTGGCCAAACGGAAACTGCCGGCATCGTTTGCACTTATGAGATTCCCAGGAATTACAACGGCGAAGTGACCGCGATTCCGATTGGCAGACCAATCGCCAACACAGAAATTTACATACTAAATGAGCACAGCCAGCCTGTGCCTTTAGGAACGCCCGGCGAGCTTTACATAGGCGGCGCTGGCGTTGGGCGGGGATATTTGAATCGCCCTGATGTCTCCGCCCGAAAATTTATTGCGCATTCGATAAACGGCGGGCCCACCGCTCGGCTCTATCGCACGGGTGATTTTGCCCGGCTCACGACCGATGGAGTCATTGAGTTTGCCGGGAGGCAAGACAGCCAGGTGAAGGTGAGAGGTTTTCGCATCGAGCTCGGCGAAATCGAAGCAACGCTGGCGCGTCATCCGGGAGTTAAGAACAACGCGGTAGTAGCGAAGGCCGACAGTAACGACACGAAAACTCTAATCGCGTATTTCGTCGCGCGCGAGACCGTCCCGAGCGTTAGCGAGTTGCGCGCGTTTCTAAACGCGCGCTTGCCGGACTACATGGTGCCATCGACGTTTGTTGAGTTAGCTACCTTGCCGCTGACAGCAAACGGCAAGATCGATAAACGCGCGCTGCCCGAACCCGGCAAAGCACGGCCCACGTTGTCGACTGCATATGAAGCGCCGTCGAGTACGACCGAGAAACAGCTGGAAAAAATCTGGGCAAACGTGCTCGGCAGCGACAAGGTCGGCGTGAACGATGACTTTTTTGATTTGGGCGGCCATTCATTGCTTGCAATTCAGGTGATGGCGCGAATCAATGGACAGTTCAAAATCAATGTGCCGCTGCGAACACTGTTTGAGTGTTCGACGATTAAGAAATTGGCGGAAAAGGTTGACGCGCTGGCAGGAAAAGAAATCGCGCGTTCGCCAACCCTTGAACGGATATCTCGCGAGCAACCGCTTGCCCTTTCATTTCCGCAGCAACGTCTTTGGTTTATCGATCAGCTCGAAACCGGCAACTCCCTTTACAACATCAACAAAGCTTTGCGTCTGCGCGGGCCGCTGGACGCAGCGCGGTTAAATGGTGCGGTGCAGTCGATTGCTGCGCGTCACGAAATGCTACGAACCAGGTTTGTGGACCTGGATGGCCAGCCAGTTCAGTTGATTGCCCCCGCGATCGATATTCCTTTTCGCCTCGAAGTTTTGACTGCTGCAGATCAGGAAGCCGAGCTCGACAGGCTCATAAGAATTGAGACTGAAAAAGCCTTCGATCTTTCGCGCGGGCCGTTGCTGCGCGTGACTTTGTTTCGTCTGGCTGATGACGAGCATGTACTGCTGGTCTCCATCCACCACATCATCGGCGACGCCTGGGCTTTAAAGATATTTTTTGCGGAACTCGCGAAGTTCTACGAATCGGAAAAAAACGAAGTTGGTTTGCCAGCACTGCCCATCCAGTATGCCGACTTCGCTGATTGGCAACGGAAAAATACGGACGGCGCATCACTCGACGAAGACCTGGCGTATTGGAAAACCCAACTTCAAGCCGCTCCGCTTTCGATAAATCTGCCGAGCGATTTTGCCCCGCCGGCGGTGCCAAGTTTTGCCGGCGCGCAGCAAGCAATGGTCCTGCCGTCGCAACTCTATCAAGCACTGCGCAGCACCTGCCGGCAGGAAAACGTCACGCTTTTCATGCTCTTGCTGGGCGCGTTTCAAATTCTGCTGAGCAGCTACAGCGGCCTTGATGACATCCTGGTGGGGGCTCCGGTGGCCGGCCGCGATCTGATTGAAACTGAGCCGCTCATCGGCTGCTTTATCAACACGCTGGTGTTGCGCGGAAATCTCTCCGGCAATCCCACTTTTCGCGAAGTGCTGAACAGAGCGCGCGAAGTTGCCATTGATGCCTACACACATGGGACCGTTCCGTTCGAGAAGCTCGTCGAGGAATTGCGGCCTGAACGAAGCTTGAGTCGCAGCCCGTTGTTCCAAACGATGTTTGTGCTCGAGGACCAGTCCGCGAGCGAGCTAATGCTCAAGGGCTTGCAGGTCGAATCACTGCGCCTGGAAGCAACCACTGCCAAATTTGATCTGACCCTCGGCGCAATTGAAAAAACCGAGTCGCTCGAGATTTGGTTTTCATACAGCACCGATCTCTTCGCGCCCGAGAGCGTCACCGCGATGCTCAACGACTTCAGGCAAATCCTTGAAGTAATGGTGACGGACCAGCAGCGGCCTGTTTCGCAGCTTTCGCCGCTAAGTTGGCGGCCGAAAGTGCCGGCGGCCATCGCTTCTGAAATATCAGCAGGCGCGCGTGAGAAACCACAGTTTGTCGCGCCGCGCACGCCGATCGAAGAAAGGCTGGCCACTATTTGGAGCGATGTGTTGCACGTTGATCGAGTGGGCGTGCTCGACAACTTTTTTGACCTGGGCGGCCATTCGTTGCTGGCAGCGCAAGTTATTTCGCGTGCGCGCACCGCATTGTCGGTGGAGCTGCCGCTGCGACGGATTTTTGAAACTCCGCACGTGGCCGGTTTAGCGGCCGCGATTTACGAAATGCAAACTGCTGAAACCGGCGAGGAAGAGCTTGCCGCAATGCTGGCCGAACTTAGCCAGCTTTCAGAAGAAGAAGCCCAGCGAAAATTTGCCGAAGAGTTCTAAATAGATTCCTGCGAAGAGACCCGATAATTAATGATCGTAGAAAGCAACAACGTCCATGAGCTGACGCCTACGCAACAGGCGATGCTGATCTATTCGCTGTACGCACCTGAGTCGAAAGCGTATTTCGAACAGGTTTGTTACGCGTATCGCGGACCGCTCAACACATCTGCGTTTGCGGCAGCCTGGCAACGTGTGATTCACCGGCACGAAATTCTGCGGACTTCTTTCTCAACGGCCGACGCTGAAAACCTTTGCCAGTTTGTTCACGCTGAGGCCCGGCTTTCATTCCAGGAGCACGACTGGCGCGGCTTGCCGGTAAGCGAGCGGGAACGGAGACGTGACCGGTTCCTGAAAGAAGATTGTGACCGCGGCTTTGATCTGACGATTGCGCCGCTGATCAGGGTGGCGGTGTTACAAACTGAAGACGAGGCCTTCTGGATAGTCATCAGCAATCACCATATCATTCTCGACGGTTGGTCCATGTCGCTGGTGCGCAATGAGGTTTCACAGTTTTACAGGCAATTAGTCCACGATTGCGAAACAAGCCTGAAGCAGGCCCCGGAGTTTAGTAGTTATTTGCAATGGCGTGAAGCGCAGGATTTGAGCGCGGCCGAAAAATTTTGGCGCAGTGAGCTTGAAGGCTTCGTGGCGCCAAACAGTTTGCCGGTTGACAGTGGCGCCGGTCAGGCCAACGTCGTCATCGACTCGTTTGCGGAAAAGACGCTATCGCTGTCAACGGAACTTACAAACGGCATTCGCGCCTGCGCCAAACGGGAGCACTTGACGCTGAGCACGCTGCTGCAGGGCGCCTGGGCCATTTTGTTAAGCCGCTGCTCGGCGACCGAAGACGTTGTGTTTGGCATAACGGTGTCGGGTCGTCCGTATGACTTACCTGAGATCGAGTCGCTGGTCGGATTGTTGATAAACACCTTGCCGGTGCGCGTCAAACTATCTGCGGAAGAATCGAGTCTCGCTTGTCTAAAACAAATCCAACGCAGCGTAGCGAGTGCGCTTGAGTACGAACACTGCTCACTGAAGCAGATTCAAAATTGGAGCGGCGTGCCCTTTAATCTGCCTCTATTCGAGACGCTGCTGGTATTTGAAAATTTTGCGGGCTCGGGCTCTTCGTTTGAATTGGATGGCCCGGTTGAAGTTTCCAGCACCCAACTATCGAGGACCAACTATCCGCTGACACTGGTAGTAAATCCTGCAGCCGAACTGCGACTCCAGATCGTTTATCACCGCAACCGCTTTGCCGATGAGGTGATCGAACGAATGCTGGCGCATCTGGCAAACATCCTTGCGGGCCTTGTCACAGACGTTAAGCAGCCGCTGCGCAGCGTGAACATGTTGACGGCGGCGGAAACGCAAAAGCTGCTTGGTGATTTTAATGACACTGCTAAGGAGTTTCCCGCGGACGTCGTCACGCGAATTTTCGAACGGCAAGTTGAGCTGACTCCAGATGCGATAGCAATCGTTCATGAAGCGGAAACTCTGACTTATGCGGAGTTGAACGCGCGGGCTAATCGACTGGCACATTATCTCGAACAACTCGGCGTGGGCGCGGAAAGCCTGGTGGGAATTTGCCTGCCGCGATCACCCGCGATGGTGGTGACGGTACTCGCCATTCTCAAGGCTGGCGGCGCGTACGTGCCTTTGGATCCGGCTTATCCGAAAGATCGTTTCGCGTTCATGCTGGCGGACAGCAATGTTGCAGTGTTGATAACGCGGACGGCGCTCGCAGCACAGTCATTTGAATACAAAGGCAAGCTGGTTTGTCTCGACGCCGAGGTTGAGACAATAGGCGCGAATGTAACGGAAAACCTCGCCGCGGCCGCGCAGCCGGCAGACGCTGCTTACGTGATTTATACCTCGGGCTCGACAGGAAAGCCGAAGGGAACGCTGATCGAACAGCGCTCGCTATCGAACTTCACGCAAGCGGCAGGCGATGCATATCAAATTGCAGAGAACGACCGCGTGCTTCAGTTTGCTTCGCTTAGTTTCGATACCAGCGCTGAAGAAATCTTTCCGGCGCTGACAAGAGGCGCGACGCTTGTGTTGCGGACGGATGCAATGCTCAGTTCCGCCGAGCACTTTCTGCAGGGGTGCGACAAATTTCGAATCACAGCTCTGGATTTGCCGACGGCCTACTGGCACGATTTGACTGATGACCTTGCGGCGAACAATTTATCGCTTCCGGATTGCATTCGTTTGGTGATCCTGGGCGGAGAAAAGGCGCTACCTGAACGCCTCGCCGTGTGGCGTGAACACGTCAGTGACAACGTGCGCTTGCTCAATA